>WNGK01004321.1_pt1 | contig 23189 bp, 27 predicted proteins | sample 5400601 | NCBI WGS metagenome assembly WNGK01 (sample SAMN13153376, study PRJNA577476) | soil metagenome | isolation source: 60 cm soil or saprolite under Garry oak tree replicate 1 | place: USA:California | collected 2016-06-15
CCAGCGTGAGCCGCTTGTGAGGCTCCAGGTCTTTCATCTCGGTCGCGTCCAGGGCTCGCGCCTCGGTGGCCAGCTGCTTGACTTTGCCCTCAGCGAGGTCCTCGAACAGGCGAGGAGGAAGCAGTTTCCGCTGCTCGGAGATGACAAACAGGTGGTCAATGAGGTCACGTAGATGCGTGAGGGTAGGGCTGGCAGGTTCTTGTTTGAGCTGTTCCCAGCCAGAGAGACGAGCGCCATCCTCGACCACGAAGAGCGCATCCAACGCGGCTCTTGCCTCTTGCGGGATGGCCTGAGAGATCCGGCGGTAGAGGCCGCGCGTCGTCATGGCTCGTACATGATGGGCCGCTTTGTCCAGCGTGGCAAAGGGAGGGAGTTCAAAGCACTCCTTGGCGAGTTCTTCCAGGGCCACGTTGATCAGGTCGGCCAGGTCTTCTTTGGTTCTGGCAGCCTCGATCATGGCCTTGAGCAGACACGTGCGCGCGGCAGAATCATACGGTTTGAGCTGTTGCGCGGCCCGGATGAGGGGAATGTGCCGTTGCCTCGTTCCGCTGCTATCGTAGCTGTCCAGGTCAGAGACATCGAGGTGGGGATCAATGAGCCTGGCAATATGCTCGAGAATGGGAACGGGAACCTCACTGAGAGGAATGAAGCGCCCCAGGCGCTGATAGGTTTTGAGCAGCACAAGAAAGCCTACCTCAGCAACACTGCCTTTGGTGGAACGAGCCGCCAGAAAGCGTTCCGCAGGGGTGGGGGTATAGACCTCGGCCAGGTCTTTCGCGGTCAGGTTTCGCTTGAAGCGGGGATAGGCTGTGCGTTCAATCGCCGTCATGGATTTCGACGTTTCGCTACAAGATCATTTCAGCTAGACACAAGCATTGATTTCTGCTACTATAGCAATGTGGTAGTCGATGCGGCAATTTCGTAGGACTTTTTTCTGCTAACGTTCCCGCTATCCCTCGAAAGGCATTTCTGCTAGGGTTGTTGGCACGAGTTAGAAGACAAGGCGGTACATGAAGCGGACGGCACATCCACCACTCTCACCTGCAGGCCTTGAGGCACTGGCTTCCTATGAGCACTGGTTGCGCGAGCGAGAAGATCTCACCCCCGCATCCATTCGCAATTACCTGAGCGATCTGCGCCACTTCATCGCCTGGTATGAAACGGAGCGAGAAGCTCAGGCCAACGACTGCTTTACACCACAGGGAATTACCACTCCAGCTCTGACGGGGTATCGGACCTATTTGCAGACCGTGCAACGACAGAAACCGGCCTCGGTCAACCGTTCCCTCATCAGCTTGAAGCGCTACTTCGGGTGGGTCTCACAGCAGCACCTCATCACCTATGATCCTTCCGTCGCCGTCAAACTCGTTGGACAAGAGGATATCGCCCCTCGCCATCTGGACGATCAAGAAGAACAGCGGCTCCTGGTAGCTGTCACGAAAGCAGGAAACCTGCGGGACCGCGTCCTCATTGTCCTCTTGTTGCACACAGGACTGCGAGCGCGAGAAATCTGCCGACTCCGGCGTGACCAGGTGAAACTGGGCAAGCGGAGCGGCTTCCTCGAAATCATTGGGAAGCGCAACAAATATCGCGAGGTGCCACTGAACGCGACTGCTCGCAAAATGCTGGAGGAGTATCTTCCCACCCTCCCGCCTGACGCTGTCTTCCTTTTTCCATCAGGCAAGACGAAAGAGGCACTGTCAGAACGCGCCTTGGGCTATATCGTCAAAAAATACGCGCACGTAGCAAAGCTCCTCGATGTCAGTCCTCATGATTTGCGCCACCGTTTCGGCTATCGCATGGCTGAGTCCGTGCCGTTGCATCGATTAGCACAGATCATGGGGCATGATTCATTAGACACGACCGAATTGTATATTCAAGGCACCAAGCACGATTTGCAGCCAGCTGTCGAGACCATTGCCTGGACGTGAAGAGAGATCGCCTATGCAGGACAACATCATCGTCTTTCCGGAGCCCCCGCCAGGTGACAAAGCCCAGCTTGCCACACCTCCCCTCCCTGTCTCGCCTACAAAGCTCGTTGGCCGTGAGCACGAGGTGCAGGCTCTTCGCGCGTTGCTCTTGCGCCCAGACGCCCGCCTGCTCACCCTCACCGGCACGGCTGGAGTGGGCAAAACGCGCCTCGCGCTCGAGGTCGCCCGGGAACTGGTGCATGACTTCGCCGATGGCGTTCACGTAGTCTCCCTCGCTCCCATCAGCGATCCCGCACTCGTCATTCCTACCATCGCGCACCGCTTGGGGCTCGCCGAGAGCGGATCGCAGCCGTTGCTCGAACTGCTCAAGACCTCGCAGCGCGACAAGCACCGGCTCCTGTTGCTGGACAACTTCGAGCACGTCATCCAGGCCGCAACCCTGCTTGCTGAGCTGTTGGAAGCCTGCCCCACTGTCAAGATCCTGGTCACGAGCCGCGAGGTGTTGCGCCTGCGGGCTGAACACCGATTCGCCGTCCCACCCCTCGCGCTCCCAGACCCCAAGCACCTCCCAGATGACCGATCGCTCGCACACGTTCCGGCGGTGGACCTCTTCATCCAACGGGCACAGGCCATCCGATCTGATTTTTACGTGACGGCGGACAATGCTGCGACTATCGCCGAGATCTGTCTTCGACTCGATGGGTTGCCGCTGGCCATCGAACTGGCGGCAGCTCGCATCAACTTGCTCCCACCACAGGCCCTCCTGGCCCGGCTTTCGCAGCGCTTGACCGTCTTGACCAGCGGCGCACGGGATGTGCCAGAGCGGCAGCGAACCTTACGCAATACCCTTGCCTGGAGCTATCAGCTTTTAGATGCGAAGGCCCAACGCCTCTTCCGTCGCCTCTCCGTCTTCGTAGGCGGCTGCACCTTAGAGGCGGTCTGTGCCGCTCTTGATGCCGAGACCACAGCGGTCTCGGTGTTAGATGGAGTGGCCTCCCTCGTTGACAAAAGTTTGCTGCACCAAACGGAGCAAGTGGATGGTGAGCCACGCTACGTCATGTTGGAGACGATCCGCGAGTATGGATTGGAGTGCCTGCAAGCGTGTGGGGAGCTGGAGGCAGTGCGTCGTGCACATGCGGCATATTATCTGCGACTTGCAGAAGCGATGGAACCGTTGATCAGGGCAGAACAGGTACAGTGGCTGGACCAGCTCGAGCGAGAGCATGGGAACTTGCAGGCCGCACTGAGCTGGTTGATCACGTCTGAAGAGAGGGAGCTCGCCTTGCGGTTCGGCGGGGCCCTGTGGCAGTTCTGGCGGAGGCATGGCCATTTGAGTGAGGGGTACGGCTTCCTGGAGCGCACGCTTGCGGACTCCGAAGGAACTGCAGCACCCATACGGGCGAAGGCGCTCATCGGTGCCGGGGTGCTCGCAGGTGAGCTAGGGAACTATGCACAGGCAGAGATCCTCTGTGAAGAAGGCCTGAGGCTCTCTCGCGATCTTGAGGACCCTCGGAGCATTACCACCTCGCTCTGGATGCTGGGACGTGTGGCCTACCATAAGGGCGAGTATGTAGTGGCGCGTTCACTGGTGGAGGAAGCGCTCGCGGTCGCTCAGCAGGTAGGCAGTTCCTGGGAGATGACCCACGCACTCGACACCTTGACCTTTATTGCCTATGATGAGGGAAAGTACGAAGAAGCATGTGCGCGAGGTGAGGAGTGCCTAGTACACGCAAGGCGGGCAGGCGACAACAAAGCGATTAGGAACGCGCTATTTATCCTGGGACTGGCGCATGTGACTGCAGATAACCAGGTGAGAGGCATCACCTTGCTCGAAGAATTCGGTGCGCTCGCCCGCGCAGCGGGTGATGAAAGGGACCTTGCCTGGGCGCTCGTCTTTCTCGGAGGATTGAGGACCTGTTTTCTCGATGCGGGTGCCTCAGGACGCATGCTGTTGGAGGAGGGCTCGATGCATGCCAGGAGGGTAGGAGATCAGGAAGTCATCGTGAATGCCGGCTATTGGCAGGCCCTCGATGCCTTTATGCAGGGCGACTATCCAGTGGCACGAGCATTGCTAGAGGAGTCCCTGAGCGTGGTCATGCGGGGGGTGTCCCATGGCAATTTTGTGCTTGTCCGCTGCCTGGAACTCTTGGGAGAAGTCGTCGCCGCCCTGGGAGAGCCAGTATGGGCAGTGCACCTCTGGGGAGCGGCCGAGGCCCTGCGGACAAGCACCGGCCTGGCCATACCGCCGGGCGCGCTCATCATCTATGAGCAATTTACCGCGTCCGTATGCATCAAACTGGGTGAGGAAGCGTTTCAGGCAGCACTGGCCGAGGGACGTGGCATGACACTTGAGCAAGCCCTTACCGCACAAGGACAAGTGGCCAGACCTGAACCGCGTTCCAACACACCAACGGGAACTCCCGCTGGAACACTCTCATCTCCACCAACGTCCCCTGAGGGATTGACCCCTCGCGAGAGAGACGTACTGCGACTGCTGGCACAGGGCTTGACCAGCGCGCAGATTGCCGAGCAACTCGTCATTGGGGTGGTCACCGTCAATTTCCATGTGCGCTCAATCTACAGCAAGCTGGGAGTTTCCTCCCGGAGTGCGGCGACTCGCTATGCCATCGAACACAAATTGGTGTGAGACTTCCCCATCCTCAGATGCGTTCCCTGGTATAGCTTGGCTCAAAGCAAACATCATCGCTCCTGACACTTCTCCCTCTTCATCCTGCCTGCTTTCTCACCGTGACAGCCTCCCCCTCAAAACTGACGGGGCAGCCCGAGCTGAGTGGCCGCTCCTCTTCGGGGGAGAATCCCTCAGTTCTGACGGCGCATTCTCGGCCAACATGAGCTAGACTTGTGAGCAGAACGACGCGGTCGAGACGCAGCAGACAGGGAGCACGCCATCATGGAAGAACGCAGAGGCGCGGCCTTCGCTAGCACTGAGCAGCTCACGATCATGGGCAGGCAGCTGCACCCAGGCGATCGGGCCCCCGACTTCCGTCTGGATTACCTGGATCTGGCGGATGTGGCCATCCGCACGATTTCCCTGGCTGACTCGGCAGGAATGGTCCGTCTGCTCAACGTGGTGAACAGCCTGGAGCGCCCGGTCTGCCAGCGAGTGACGCGACGGTGGGAGGCTCTGTGCGCAGCGTTGCCACCCGATGCGTGCATCTATACCGTGAGTAGGGACTCGCCACAGCTGCAAGCTCGTTGGCAGGACACCGCAGGCGTTTTGCACCAAGTCCTCTCTGCCCATCGCAGTGAGCAATTCGGGCAGAACTATGGGGTGTGGATCAAGGAGTGGCGACAGCTCGCACGAGCCGTCTTTGTGCTTGATCGAAACAACTGCATCGTCTACGCCGAGTACGTCGCCGATCAGCTTGGTGAGCCAGACTACGTAGCGGCTCTGCAAGCGGTTTAGCAGGCCGCTTACTGGAGCATGTAACCGGAAAGTTGTAGGTTTCTGCTTATAGAAAAAAGCGGAAAGGAGTACTGCTGATGCCAGAGTGGATGATTTATGGCGCGAATGGTTACATGGGCGAACTCATTGCCCGCGAGGCGAAGGCGCGCGGGTTGCAGCCCATATTGGCAGGACGTAATGCCAGAGCGCTTACCAAGTTGGGCCAAGAACTGGGCTGCGAAATACGCATCTTCGACCTGACTGACCCGGCGGCCATTGTGCAGCAGCTGGCAGGCATTGATGCGGTGCTCCACTGCGCCGGGCCTTTCTCGGCCACCAGCCAGCCCATGCTTGACGGCTGCCTGCGCACGAGCACCCATTATCTGGCTATTGCGGGCGAAATCGCCGTCTTCGAGGCAATTTTTCGTCGGACGGAGGAGCTGGAGCAGGCCAAGATTGTCGCGCTGCCGGGAGTAGGCTTCGATGTCGTCCCGACCGATTGCTTGGCTGCACTCCTCAAGCGGCAGTTACCGGATGCCACCCACTTGCGCCTGGCGTTTGCGTCCAAGTATGGCCGGACGAGTCGCGGAACCATGAAGACGCTGATCGAGCTCATCGCCCAGGGCTGCAAGATGCGCCAGGATGGCAACATTGTCGAGGTCACTCCCAAGCTGGCGCAGATTCCTTTTGGGAATCAGGTGTTGCCAGCGATACGCATCAACTGGGGTGATGTGTCCACCGCCTATTACTCGACCGGGATTCCCACCATCGAGGTCTATGTCGGTGGCACCAAGTCGGTCAAGCAGGTACAACAGTCGTATCGGCTGCGCCGCCTGATGAAGACAGGACCTGCGCAAGCCGTGCTCAAGGGGATCATCACCCGGACCATGACGGGGCCAACCGAGGCTGAGCGGGAGAGCGACGAAACCTTGGTCTGGGGCGAGGTCACCAACGCGGCGGGCCAGCAGGTCGTGCTAAAGCTGTGCACCCCAGAAGGCTACAACTTGACCAAGGATGCGGCGGTCACGGCGGTGGTCACCCTGTTGGAGCGTGGCTTGCCACCTGGCGCCTACACGCCGTCGCTGGCCTTTGGGCCGGAGTTTGTGTTGGGGCTCCGTGGCGTCGTGGGTCCGACAAAGGCATGAGCCGCAGTCTCAGATCAGCGACGAGTGTTTAGCAGTGCCCGCTCCAGGCTCCCTCTGGCAGTCACTAAGCGCTCAAGAGTCGAGATGGCATGCTCTCTGCCGGAAAGATGTGTGACGTAGTTGAGGCCTGGGATGATCCCCAGACCCCGAATGCATGAGAACAAACTCTTCTACGAAAGGAGATCTTACATGGAAACTGGACTCCAGGGGCAACTGAAGAAAAGTCAGCTCCCCTCTGCAATGGGCGATCTGTTCCCGAAGAGGCCGGAGGCCGATCATCTCTGGTGGTGGAAGGACAGTGACGTCGTCTCCATTACCTACCTGACGCCTGAGGCAGCTGCGGCAGCAGTGCTGCCATCCGAGTTCAGCCTGCCGCGGGCTCCTGTAGAGGGCCTGACGGTGGCCACGCTGACGTTTGGGAAGTACCGTAGCAGCACGCTCGGTCCGTACAATGAGGTGTTCCTGCAGGTTCCCTGCCTCTACAAGGGCCAGCTGTACTTCTATATCCCTTCCATCTACGTGACCAATGACGGGGCTCTGGCGAGCGGGCGCGAACTGTTTGGCTTTCCTAAGCAACTCGCCACCATCGAGCTGGACTCCTCGGGTGCAAGTATCAGTGGCTCTCTCGAGCGTCACGGGGTGCGGGTAGCCAGTATCAGCTTCAAGCAAGGGAATATGCTCTACTCTGTGCCCCTGCCGACGAAAGAGAAGGTAGCTCTGTCCCCGCCCTTTGACCAGATGATCGTGCTGCCGGAGCCGATCGGCAGGCCGCAGGGGTTTCCGTTCCGGGTAGCCACCACTCGGTTCATCCCCGACGGTATCGCTCCTCAACATATCGAGTCGCTCTGGAAGTTGGAGCAAGGGGCCGTCTGGGCCGGAGAGGGCAGCATTGAGTATGCCCCATCGGACGCCGAGCCGGGAGCTTCGCTCCCGGTGGTGGGAGTGCTCCCTTCCATCCTGTTCAGAGGCGATATGGCGTGTTACGGCGGCCAGGTGCTCACGGAAATGGAATAAGTCGTACTGGTCCCAAGGGCTTGCTGAAAGAGGCCTGATCATCATTCATCAGGCCTCGCTCATTTTCTACAATGTCCATGTGATCAGTGAGGTCTTAGAACAACTCAATCAAGAAGGGGCAGAACTGGATGAGCAGGCAGTAGGAGCGCTGTCTCCGTTGTAAACGCTACTTGAAGACTGGCTCATCCTCGAATTTAGGGATTTTAGAATTGCAGAGCTATTTCTTCTCAATTTGAAATGACTTCTGGAGCAAAGATACCATGTCGGAGCTTTTGCATAAGCTCATCCGTTCCCCAAATGTGAGGATGATCCAATCTTTCAATGGCGATCACACTTCCGCATCTTCGCCAGCGCATTAACTGCTTTGGAGAGTATCAACTCGATCTGACGCAGCCACCCCGTGCCCTGAATTATGATATTCAAGTCATTACCATTCCTGCGAAAAAAGGAAAAGTGGTCAAGATGGTTGCGACGGCAGCGCAAAAACGAGCCACGCAGAAGCGGAGAAAGAAGAAAATGGCACATCAGATGAAACTTTTCTAGAGAGCACTATCGCATATTACCAATTTTCACGAGTATTTGAGATTTTTGCTGTCCAAATGGCTGCCCCAGGAAGAAATCCTTGCCATATCCCGAACGCTGGGGGAACACAGCATCGTCCCGCAGTTGGTAGCCTTGCTCTCCTACAAGCATCTGAACGAGTCGGTACGCTGGCGCATCGCTCTGGCGCTGGGAGCGTTGGGGGAGCGCAGTATCGTCCCGCAGTTGGTAGACTTGCTTCCTAACAAGCAAGTGGACGATTATATACGTGGGCGCACCGCGGAGGCGCTAGAAACGCTAGAGGAGCGCAGTATCGTCCCGCAGTTGGTGACCTTGCTCTCCAATGACCAGATGGATGGATCGGTACGTGGGAGCATCGCGCTGACGCTAGGAGCGCTGGGGGAGCGGAGCATTGCCCCGCAGTTGGTGGCCTTGCTCTCGGACGCGCATCGGAGTAAGTCGGTACGCGGGCGCATCGCGGAGGCGCTGGGAACGCTGGGGGAACATAGCATCGCCCCACAGTTGGTAGCCTTGCTCTCCAACGAGCAAGCGGACGATTATGTATGTGGTCGCATCGCGCTGACGCTAGGAGCGCTGGGGGAGCGGAGCATCGTCCCGCAGTTGGTGGCCTTGCTCTCGGACGCGCATCTGAGCGAGTCGGTACGCTGGCGTATCACGCTGGCGCTGGGAGTGCTGGGGGAGCGGAGCATCGTCCCGCAGTTGGTAGCCTTGCTCTCCAACGAGCAAGTAGAGCGGGATGTACGCGGGCACATCGTGGAGGCGCTGGGAGCGCTGGGGGAGCGGAGCATCGTCCCGCAGTTGGTGGCCTTGCTCTCGGACGCGCATCGGAGTAAGTCGGTACGCGGGCGCATCGCGGAGGCGCTCATTGCACTCATCAATGATGAGCAACACGTTCGCTCGTTGGCGGATGTGCTCTTTATGTCGGATATCCCCGATTCCATCTATCGAGCCCTGTGGCCGTTAAGCCGCCAAGTTGGAGTCAGAATCTACGTCATCGATGGTCCGGAAGGCACCCATCTCGAAGTCGAAAAACGCCCGCCATCATAGCTATCCCTAGCACAAAGTGGCCTAAAATGCGCGAGCGTGTCATCAGGGGCAAAGTAGCCCACCATCTCCTTCATTGTTCTTTTCTCTGGTGAATTTTTACCCGTTCTGTTTACAAAAGCTCGTATTGCTTGAATAGGAGAACGCTATTCCCGGTGTTCCACTCGAAGCAGAACGCAGTAAATCTGGACCGCGATAGAAGCATTCAACAACGTACAGAGCGTACAAAGAACCACGTTGTGGAAGAGAATCACGAGAACCTTCCACAACCTGTATTCTCGCTTTGTGCCACACCCACCCGTGTTCTGTTTTGTTCGGTGTATACGTTGCAGAAACTTTCTATGATGTAATAAACCGCTTCCAGTCTGCTTTGCCATGAATGAGATACAGATTTACTGTGATCCGCCACGAGTTTTCTGCGCTGAGTTGATTGAAGAGGGATGGCTTCAAAGGTCGTTCGAGCAGAGGTGCAGCAACATGACTGAGAAACTACTCTGCACCTGGTGACACGCTCGCGCATTTTAGGCCTCCTTTAGAGACTCGCTCAACATTGCGTTGGCTGGTTATGAAAACAACACCTGAACAGGCTGCTACACCAGATCTTCAGGGGAACTCCCCTCAATAAATTTGGACTTGAAGGCTCGCCACCTGGTGTCATTGAGGCCGAGCGCCCGCTTCAACATGCCCAGTTCAAGCGGACTCAGGTCTTCTTCGGCGAGGTAGCAAAGTCGGCCGATTGCCTGCTCTTTCACATGACGCTTTTCGATAGTACTCGGCCAGATCCCCGCGAGCCGCTCCAGCTCGAGCAGTTCCTGCGTGAAGTCCGCCTTCAACTCTTCCAATGTCTTCATGCGCTGCTCCTCTCCGCCGCTCGCTCGGTGCCCGGTACGCCAGGACAGAGACGTCTCGATCTATTCTACTGCACCGGTGAGTGACGCACAAGAAATAAAATTCCGAACATGTCGTCACCCTGGCCGCCTGAAGTTGGTCCTGCCACAACAGCGAGATCGGCAATAATTTCCGTTTTGTCTGCTTCCGAGAAGAAGAGTTACGAGAGCTGTTATTGCGTGAGTAGAGGCCGTTCGGTCATAAGAGATGCTACCAACGAGAGTAACACACCGACGGCGTGGTGGCTACTAGAGGGACAAATCAATGACAGCCCAGGGAGAGCCTCTCATGCGCAGGAAGCAGAACCTCAAAGTGCAGCAGGATACACCAACTCTATCGACCACTCTAAGTGCTACAGAAGCGCTTGAGCAGCAGATGCGAGAACACCCGGTGGTGCAGGAGGCGTTGCGTCTCTTTGACGCGCGCATTATAGCTATTACGCCGACCAGGGCAAGGGTGGGAGACGGACGCTTCTCGGCGGTAGAGCAGCAGACGTTGTGTTTCTCTTCACAAGCATCGTAAGACAATATAACCTTGTCCCACAAGTGGTGCAAGCTCAGTTTTGCCGAGGACGAGCAACAAGATCCCATCTGTCTCGCAGAGGAAAAGGCCTTTCAGTTGCTGCTAGTGAAGCGCGTACGTTTCATTCAGGGCCTAATTGAAGCAATGGTGAGGCTTGTTGAGGGTGGAGTCTAGCAGGGATTCCATTACAGAGACGTTGCCCAGCCTTTTGTCTGTTCGCTGTCACTGCTGGTTTTCGGACCCCCTCGAGTGGAGAAAACCGGACCTTCCCTGCTGTCCACCCTTTCAGGGAAGAAGTATAGAGAGAGAACCCCAAAACGTCAAGCTAGAAAGCGCTGGCGGATCCCAGAGGAAAAGCATTAAGGTAGAGAAGAACGAAGTGGGTGTCATGGCGACCTCTCGCTCTTTGTCTGCTCGAAGCAGACGCTGGCATTCCTCAACATCAAAGACCGGCGGGGCGGAACTGGCGCCAGCATCCTTCCGCCAGGGTACAATGATGTGCTCTTCAAAGACACGACAGAGTTCCAGAGCCACAAAAGGCGGCATCCCCTCGCTCAGAAGACGAAGCAGAAGCTCCCTCACACGGGCAAAGCCATGATGATATCCGCGGCGATACGCCTCCTCAATCGCCTGCGCATGTTGGCGATCCGATGTATTTTTCTCCATATGTTTCCATTTGCTCTTCTCATGTTTGATAGCTCATTGTATCACCTGTTTGCACAGCCATTCATGGGGCAAAATGAGCCAGGCTGTCATAGACCGCAAAGTAGCACTTCTCGCGGTTCCTTTCTGGTATGACTGCTCTTTTCGTCAGTTTCGCACCGGGAGGCCAGTTCATATATTTCTCATTTGTGAAAACGTCCGTTTCCGCAAACTAACAATCTGTTTGGCCACAAGCGGCTTCATGAGCCACAGAGACGACATGTGTGCATGTGTGGAGTAAGGCGTGCATGTCGAGCCTAAAATCGGGTCCAGTTGATGAAGGAGAAAGCGACGAGGGCAAAGAGAGCAACAAGTCCCACGGTGAAGAGAAGGAGCAAGGCAACGAGGCATCCCAATCCATCCGGTGATCGCCCAAACCTATCTTTCGTGTCGAGAGCCTCGAGCAGAAGGGCAATGTTGACAACCAAGCCGGGAAGGTAGCCACAGAAGTACAGGATAAACGCCAGGAATGCCTTTCCACTGTAGCTTGGCATAAAGACATAGATCCAATCGGGAGGCTGCTGAGCATCCGGTGAGGAGTAATCATCCGGTGGGTAGTGATTCGTATATGGTTGCATGATGTCCCCTTTCTTTGCTTCTTTTCCCCTAGCATTTATTGGCGATGCCTACGATCAATTTGCTCACATTGCTTATGTTGTGAACTTGTTGCTCCCCTTTGAAGCGCTTCAGGTGAATCTGCCCAGCGATGCACGGGAACGACCGTTGGGTTCCATCCACGAAAGTGATACAGACGCAATCATACACTGAAGAGAAAGCCCTTTCTTTATGTACCTCAATGGAGTCAATCTGTGTGTAGGGAAGAACCTGCCATCGCCCATCAGTGGTCTGGAAGTGGAAGTCTCTGTCCGCGAGAATTCCGTTGAACCACTTATTGCCGGACGTTAAGACCAGATCCCACGTGGGGAGCCTGCGCAGGGACTGTAGGATCCATGGAGCCGGCGATCGCGAAAATGCCGGGTTACCGTACTTCTCAAAGAATGAGGGCAATTGAGAGATGTACATGATGCCTGCATCGAACTGATAAATGGCGCTGATGTCCGCTTTTTCTGAAAAGGCGAGGACTGGATACATGGGCAGGGATTGCAGGCGCGCATCAATTCTGTAGAGGTAGCGCTTGAGATCGTCGATGTAGCGCTGTGTCTTGAGGATGGGATTGGGCATTTCCCGTATATCGGGTCCCCTCCCTCCTTGCCCCATTTTCTGCTGGACCATTTTTGAGTAGTCGTATCCATCCACCACAACTTGGGGGATACGCCGCTTGAAGATGAACCAGCCTTGCTCCAGAAAGACAGTTCTATAGCGTGCTGGATAGTAGACCTTCCCCTTAAAGTTTTTAACCTCGACGCAGTACATGACACCCTGTTTGTACACGAGGAAGTCCGTCTCTAAAAAGACACCGGGCCTTCTTGGATGCGGAATCATCGGGTTGCGGACGCAGCATCCATTCTGTCCATCGTCGATAACGCTTTCGGCATACTGCTCGCCCAGCATTCCTCCCCTTTCCACACCCTCTGTATCTGCATTCGCCATGGCATTCATGGCTCTCAGTAGACGATCCATCATGGACATGTGTGGACTCCATTTCCGACCTGCACCGGCAGTGTAGTAGGTATGGATGCTCAGTGGTACCTAGCCAACTGCTTCAAGTCTCTTTGATCCCATCGGTACCAACAGTGCTCGCTTCCCCTTGATGTGAGTATATAATAGCTGCTGCTGCTGCAAGATACCTCATGAAACGCAATAGTACATTCGGATATGTCGTGAAACATAAAACAACACCTTTCAGACCCGTTAGTGGTATTGGCAGACGTCGTAGCGAGAGCAGATGCAGGATGCCCATCATTCTTTTGAAAAAATGATGCCACGATATCTGGTAACATCCCCGTGAAGCGCCTCTACAAGAGGCTTACTCACAGTGTCAAGTATATCAGGGCTTTCTGTCCACTGGTGGTGATGACAGCTGAGGTTATTTCAATGGGTATCCAAATGTACTAACTTCTATCAGCATACATCATGCGATTGAACAGCTCTGTATTATACTTCTTGTGAACGAGGGACTACATAAGGCTTGTACGAGCTCGATTGGTGGTACTGTACAAAAGGATTGCCTGCTGATGGAATCGGTGTTCAATTCGAACACGAAGCAGTACAAATAGGAGATGGATGGGAACCGAGTACTGTGAATACGAACGGAACCAAAGATCAGACTGTGCATCCTGGCATCGCATGCATTAACAGACAATCAGGTCAGCAAAGAGTTAAGTCAAATTAAGCGCACGGAGGCAATCTATGCAACAGCCTTCAGCCAATGACTACATGAACTGGCTGCGGATGCAAGATGGCCAGTTGGCAATGGAAGAGACCCAATTGGCTGCAGAGGAGCAATGGTTGCAACAGACTATATGGGAGCATAACAATAATACAGGCGCGCGCTGGGGCCAGGCTATCTTACATGCCCTGGCAAAAAGTGATTATCCGACATCCTGGAAGAGGCAATCATTCTGGCTACGCAATAAACAGCACGAGCTTATGGAGAAACGGGCAACCCTGCAGGCCAGGCGCGCTTGGTTGCAGCAGGAGAAGGCAAAGTACGGCTTACCGTAAGCTCATGCTTTTTACTTGCAAAGAGGGATGAACGAATAAACAATGCAAGCACTCTTTGAAGTACTCAAAATCATCGTTGCGCTGGCTGCCCTCGTGGGGATCGCTTATTACTGGTTCACACATGGACTACCGCCTCGGGGCAAAGGAAGATGGAAGAAGGTATTGAAGGACCTATCAGAGTGAGAAAGAAAAGCACAAGAACTTTCAGGGGTGAAGATGATTGATATCGAATCACGAAAAGCGTGCAGTAAGCAAATGGAGCAGCCTGTAGAGCAGGGAGAGGCATGTACCACGAACGCCTGATAGGCATTTCTTCTGTGAGATTTCGGTTCCACCTCTAGCTTCCATCGGCTCGCCAAGACATGCGAGGAGAGCATCAGTATACCGTTTTTGGCTTACTATACACTTTTCAGGATTCGATAGCATCGTCCCTCATTGGTAAGACGCGACGAATAGCCTGCAATTCAAACAGGCGGGGGAAACTCATTTCAAGCGCCATGATGCTCTGCCTCAGAGAAGAGCATGAAAATCGAGCAGCAGATGCATTACTGTACTCTTCAGGCGATTTTCACAGGAAACCCCAGGGTGAGCAATGCTAACCTCCTCTCCGTGTTCATCCTTTTTGCTCCTCGGGGTTAGAACAAACGCGCTAAAACACGAAGTTTGGAGATCGGGGTATTCAGATACCTTTTTCATGTCAAAGGCATCGCCACGACCATCCTGTGGATTTCTACGCAGGAAAAAGGCGAGTCCGAACTGGGTACGAGTAGCATTGACCCTTAACGGTTCACTTCGGACTCGAATCATGAGGTTCATGCTTCCCTCCCAGTGTGCCTCTGTTGGTTTCCGGCTTTGCCCATGGTTGGAACAGAAAGTCGGAATAGGAATCTAGCCTAAAATGGGGATGAACGAAGGGACTTGCAGCTGATTACTGTTGATTGACCAATAAAGGTCGTCATTCAGCCATTGTTCAGAGCGGGTGAAGTGTCATCGGCAAACCAGAGCGGGGACGCAAGGTCACCACCATCTGGGGCTCGACCGGGTGACCAGGAATCAGGCACAACTGATAGCGTTGAGCAATGGTCGAGAGGATCAACTGGGCTTCCATCATGGCAAAGTGGTTGCCTATGCACATGCGTGGTCCCCCCTCCAGAAACCCCGCCACAACCCTGGTAACAAATACGTGCAGTACTGTTTGCAAAAAAATTCTGTAGTGTTACTGTCATTTGACTTGATTACTGGCCCGTTTCTGCCAGGATTAATGCCGAGACTTGGCTTGAGAGGTGCTTCGAGATGATTTTTGAGCCTTGGCCTCTGCCACAAAAAATGCCAAGTCAATGTCGCGATCACTTTTTCGTCTCTGTTCCCAAAGGATGGGACTGCCAAATTTGCTACATAACATGGCGCATAGCCGAGAGATGCCGGGACATTCGGGGGATGATCTTGTGCCGGATAAAACGGCGCAGGTTTCACGAATAGATGAGTTACAAGGTCCATCAAGCCGTGTTGGCTTCGTGATGATGTCACGCCAGTCTATGAAGAAACCATCGGCTGAGGGCGCATGACCTCGTGGCACATACACGGGCCTACCGCGCAAGTATCCTGACAAATAACACGCACATTCATCGTTCTTGCTGAAATAGTACACCTGCAAACTGGCGATACAGTTTAACAATCCCAATTACAATGATGAAGCTGCCAGGGTGGAGACAGGCTCCGCGCCTCTCGCCTTCACTTGAGAAAGCCCATTGCTGCGCGGGCTAACACTTCGACGGCGGTGGGCATGGCATCTTCATCGATGTTAAAGCGCGGGTGATGGTGGGGATAGTTTGCTCCTTTCTGTTCGTTGTGCGCACCAACGATGAAGTAGCAGCCGGGAACGGCCTTGAGGAAGTAGGCCATGTCATCACTGCTGGTGGTCATGACCTCTTCGCTGCTCTCTACATTTCTCTCGCCAACTGAGGCGACCGCCGCTTCGTGTACCAGTTGGGTCATGGAGGCATCGTTGACGCACGCAAGGGGGCCATGCAAGGTTTGCACATCACAGCTCCCCCCCATAGCGCTGGCAATGCCATTGGCAATTTCGCTCACGCGGCGCAACAATGTCTCGCGATCCTCCTGGCTGAAAGCACGCACGGTGCCCTGCAATTCCACGGTTTCGGGGATAATGTTAAAAGCGATGCCCCCTTGGATAGTGGTGATGGTGATGACGGCAGGACTGAAGGGAGAGCTTTCACGGCTAATGAGCGTTTGCAGCGCTGTGATCATGTATGCTGAGATGACGATGGGGTCAACTGCGCTGTGCGGCATGGCAGCGTGACCACCCTTGCCTTTGACGCTCAGCACAAATCCGTCCGCACTGGCAAAAACTGCGCCTGCACGTACGCCGACCCGGCCCAGGGCATAGTTGCTCATAAGGTGCAGGCCGATCACACCATCGACACCCTCCATTACTCCTTCTTTTGCCATGAGTTTGGCCCCGCCCCTGCCTTCTTCAGCGGGCTGGAAGATAAATTTCACGTTGCCGGTCAACTCTGCCTGGCGCTTACTTAAAATAGCGGCCACGGCGAGTGCGATAGAGGTATGCCCATCGTGTCCACAGGCATGCATTTTACCGTCGACGGTGGAGCGATAGTCGATCTCGTTCAATTCGTGGATGGGCAAGGCGTCCATATCGGCGCGGATGGCGATGGTTTTCGCTCCTGCTTGGCTGGCGCCCCCATGCAGGAAGCCGACGACACCTGTTTTTGCGACACCAGCCTGCACCTGCAGTCCCAGGCTGTACAGGCGCTGTGCCACAATACCGGAGGTGCGTATCTCCTCGAACGCGAGTTCGGGGTGCTCGTGCAGGTCGCGACGTAAGGCAACCATGTCGGGGACGAGTACATCAATGTCGGATTTCAATTGGTCCGATGCTGACATAGAACCTACTGCCTTTCTGTCATTTGTCCAATCATCTGGCCCACAACTCGACCTGTTGACTTTCAAACTGGATGGAGCGGCCCATTTTGGGGGAAGGAGAGCGTCCGGTGACATCGTTGGCGCGTCCCCTCACACGACGGACCGGAGGAGATGAGCCAAGAGCGGTAATGAGGGCTTCTGTTTCTGATGTGAGCTGGAGATGGTGGCTCCAGGGATGGAATTCCTCGGGCGTCGTGACGGTACTCATTCCATAGCCTCTCGCACGATCAATGCATGTTTCACCCTCAAGAGGAAGTATACCTGAGATAGGCGGAAAATGCGACCCCTTTGACGCATTTGCTGGCACTTCTGCCAGGTATCGTGGCCGCAAGGAGAGCAAGGGAATGAAAAAAGCAAACAATGAGCAACCGGAGAAAGATCTCCAATGTCAGGCCGAGTTATGTGGCAGAGAGAATCGGCGGAAGCGTGCTTGGCTGGGTGGCAATTTACTTGGCAGACGGTATTTTTTCTCTGACAAATGACAGTTACCGCTGTTTGTCGCAGAGTGTTGGAGAGATCTCAGGAAACGTTGTTGACCCGGCACGCTGGGATGATGGCAGAGACCAGCATTGAGCAGGTTTAGCTGTGTGATATCCCCACCAGAGAGAGAGCCATTGCACACCGGCCAGAAATCGATTGAAGAGAGATGGACGGTGTGGGGCAAACAAGCGAGGTGCCAGATCAGCCTGATAATGTGCCGCAAGCAAGCGATTGCCACATCCATAACGAACAAAACGGCGAACAAACGCTAGCAAGTGCGGCTCAAAAGCATGCAAGGTTTGAGCCGCGGGTGCATACGCTAGTGGACCAACCGACCAGAGCCGGAGGCCAAGGTCAATATCTTCCCCTCCAGCCGATGGAAACCCCTCATCAAATCCCCCAAGCTGTGCGAGCGCTTCTCGCCAAACCAGGGCGTTGGCGGTAATCAAGTAGGCAGGTCGCTTCTCACCATCGTCCCAGAGAGGCGGGGGGTTCAAGATGCCCTGGGTGTCATAATAGCGCGAGACCGGGTCATGCTGCTCCGCTCGCACCATTCCTGCATAGGCAATGGCCCCATTCAGAGCTTGCCTATATCCGTCAATGAGCCCTGGTGTCGGGAGACAATCGCTGTCCAGGAACAAAATCCACCGCGTTTGCGCCTGACGTGCTCCGAGGTTGCGGGCAGCTGCCGCACCTGATTGCGTACAGAGCAGAACGCGAACCGGTAAGGAAGAGGCAAGATGGGCAGGGACTTCCACTGGCGGGTGGGAAAGATTGTCCACAAGCACAATCTCCGCCAGGCAGTGCTTCGGGGGAAATATCTTCAAACATGCTTCGAGCAGGCGTGTCACGCCGATCTGGTTGTTTTTCACTGGCACGACGATCGTCAGGTCCGAGAGTGCCAGTTCGCGCGGAGCCACCATATTCCCACGAGAAATGGGAGGAAGGGCAAACGTCGTGAGGAGCGTCATCGTTTCATGTTCTTCCAATCTTCAGCCTTGTGTTCCATCAGACAACAAAGGAGGTTGCATGACCAAGATCCGAGCGGCACGTTTGCGTCGTGGGCGCGGTCCATAGGGAGCCGCCTGGATAATCACAAACCATTCGACCTGATGTAGGGGCCAGAGTTCTAATTGCGGACTTTGATAGGGATGATCGTAGAGGCGCGGGTTGCCAACCCGCAACAGATGCTTGTCGTCCGGTTGCCACTCCACGGAATATTTCGCCAGGGGCTGCTCCCCATATTCTAGAGCCAGCGTGTCTTGAAAGATGTTGATGAGCGCCTTTTTGCCCGCCAGACCGCGTTCACCATAGAGCAAGAAATCCCGAAAACGTGCGTAACCTGCCTTGGTCAACGTTCGTGTCTCACAGAGAGCTGAGAAGGCTCGATACATGTAGTCCGGTTCAAATTGTTTCCCAGTCACCCAACCAAGGACTTCCGCTGGCGAATGACGACCATCCTCGCGTTTTTCGTGCGCGAGGTGCTTTTGGAAATTGTAATCCAACACCCATTTTTCGTGTGCCGCAACGAGGTCCTCCCAGCTCTTCGCGGTTTCAAAATACCAGTCTCCCATCCGTCTTTGCACATTAATTATGTGGAATTGCCGCTCGTTGGACTTAAAAATATCATAGGAATCGAGCGGCAAATCCACATAATGCAAGTTATGTAAGGAATTTTCCAAATTCCACATAACATACAACGCCGTTTCTATCAGATTTTGCCAGCTTTGCCGCTTGTCAATCTCTTTCTTCTCAATCCCAAGAGCAGTGTAAATCTGCATGCCTCGATGATCTCGAAAAACGCCGCCGTGGTCACTCACCAGTGCTGCTGGGCATCCTTGTTTGCGAATCGCCGCATACAGCACCGCAATATATTCTTCAAAGTTTTGCCGTCGGGTCACAGCGGAAGCCAGGATCGCCCGCGAATAGCCCTCTAAAATGCTAATGCAGTAAATCATCCCTCCACCGAGTTGGTGCATGTCAAGGTACCTGATATCCACAAACCAATAGTGATGGCGATACTCTGCTTTGAAAGGCATCTCTTTCTTCGGACGCCCGCCGATCTTTGGCATCTGGAGATGATACAGTGCTCGATTCAATGCAAGGATACGGCCACAGGTGCGAGGAGACAGCTTGATCCCCAGTTGTTCCAGCGCTGCGCTCACACGATATTCCCCCAGTTCAGGATTGATCTGCAATTTCTTGACTTCCTGCATGGCCCTGAGCGTCGTTTTTGTAGCGGGCTGGTGAGGCCGACTCGATTTGTCAGGAAGCCCAGCGAACTGCTCTTCGATCCATCGCTTGAGTATTGTATAGATGAGCTTGCGACTTGTCCCCAAATACCCAGCAATACTTTTCACTGACCATCCCTCGAAGTGGAGCCGAATGATGGCGAGACGACCCTGGACAGGGTCATCGAACGCTGCGTAAAGAGGATACCGACGTGTGGGACGCGATGGTTTGGGGCCAGAGGCCAGAATCAGCTGGATGGTGTGAGGCGAGGGCCTGCGGCCGAATTGAGCATAGCAGATCGTGGCGATTTCATGAAAGGTGAAGGAGGGATATTCCACTTTCAAGTCGACGATGGCTTGTCTCATGGGTGGAGGCAGACTACGCTTATCGAGTTTTGGGGCAGCTGGCGGTGGCTCTGGCGGGAGCAAACTGGCCATGCCCGCCTGGTCGAACAGGCTCGCTTTGTAGTAAATCGTGCGTTGGGGCATCCCTGTTTCCGCAGATCGCTCTTTCGGAGTTTCCCAGCCGAGGATAACGGGTCTGATGATCTCATAGGTCAGTTGCGTTGGGTCTTTGAGGAGCGGGCGAAGATGTTGCCAATCATGGGTCGGCTCATGGCGTTCATATCGTTGCCTGGGCATAGCAGACCTCGCTACGAAACAAATACAGAAGAGACCACACTACAGAAAAGAGAATCAAAAGGCTTTATTGTTCTATCTTACATGGCTTTGCTCATCCAGGCAAGGTTTTGGCTCTTGCGCAAACTCGCTGATGTTGACGATGGATCGTAACGCTTTTCGTAACGATTAGAAGACGTTTCCCCCGTATACTACAGAGGTAGAGATGTTTACGTAGCTCGAGGAAGCGAGTTCAGAGGAAATTGCATTTGCTCAAAGAGGAGGACTGAAACCATGAAGACCCCACTGGGTGTGACACGCACCCCTGCCCGCACCAGGCTCTCGGCCCTCGGCAAGCTGACGGTGGCTGCGGTGCTCGGGCTCCCGCTCTTACTCTCCACCGGCTTTGTCGTAAACGGGCTGAACGTGACGAATCTGCTGATCACTGGGATCGCGCTCATCCTCGCCGCCATCATTACCGCGATCATCGTGGCGACCCGCTGGCGGTGGTCCCCCCTGCTCGGTGCCCTGGTGTACGCAGCGATACTCGCCGCGAGCATCCCCATCATCCCGTATGCGCTCAGCCATCCTAACGAGACCTACATGTTTGCCCTCACCGTGGTCTTGCTCGCGCTGAGCGTCATCGCGCTGGGGGCTGGCATCGGGGCGACCGTCCAGAACTACCGCGCAGGCTCGCGAGAGCCGCGTGCTCCCAGCTTTCTGGGCGTGTCACTGAGTGGACTGGCTGGTATCGTGGCCGGCATGCTCATCGTCTCGCTCATCGTTGCAGCGAATCCGCAAGCAAGTGCGGCAAGCACAAACCCGAACGGAGAGCCGGTGGTGCATATGGCACCCGATCATTTTGTGCAGAACGTCGTCCTGGTTCCCAAGGGCTCGAAACTACTCATTGTCAATGACAGCTCGGTGGAACACATCTTGCAAAATGGGAGCTGGGATACCAATGGCACCCCCCATGCGGGAGCCGAGCCGGGAGCACCGACCCTGCGCAACGTCGAGATCACCGGAGGGTCTCGCGAGCTCGGGCCATTTTCCATCGCAGGCGTCTACCACCTCTATTGTACGCTGCACCAGGGCATGAATCTGACCATGGTGGTGCAATGAAGGAAGCTCTCCGCTGTTCCGAGGGAGCTTGACCCACACCACCAGGAGGGGAGCGGGATACGTGAGGAGGGGACCGTTTTGACGATCGCCGTCTGTCACAGACCGCTCAACAGCTTCCCGGGAACGGTTTTCGTCACGATTGGAGGACGCACATATGGTAAGATGGGAGTGTCTCTGGGAACAGAGAAGAGGATGAAGATGCCTGTTTTCATAAGAGAGACAGAAGAAGGCGCCTGGCGTCTCATGAGAGTCGGCAGAACCAGCGACAGCAGGAACCGGGGCGACAAAAGGGGAGTGCGCGAATGAACGTTCAACATGTGCCAACAGCCATGACTGAGAGCCGTGAACAGCACAGCTCTGCACGCTTGCAGGGGCGCTGGCTCCTGCTCGCCCGAGGCATCTGGATCGCCCTGGTCGTCCTCACCCTGGCGATCTTCTTCGCCAGCCTCCCCATGTACCTGGCACAACTGCAAACTCCGTGTGCTCCGACCGCATGCCCATACCAGCAACTCACTCACGCACAAGCCGAGACGCTCCAAGGGATGGGCCTGTCTCTCGCTGATTACGCCACGTTGACCGTCGCGCTCATGTTTGCCATCATGGGGGTGTGTTTGGTGGTCAGCACGCTCATCATCTGGCGCAGACCCGACGACCGCATGGCGGTCCTGGTCGCGCTCTTGCTCGTCACGATTGGCGCGGCCACTGTGACCGGTACCGCGCCGGCGGCGAGCCCCTGGCGGCTGCCGGACGAAGGCGTGGCGTTCCTCGCTGGAGCCTTGCTCGTGCTCGTCTTCCTCCTGTTCCCGAGTGGGCGGTTCGTCCCTCATTGGATGCGCTGGACGCTCGTCGTGTTTCTGGCCGTGCAAGTCCCTTTTACCTTCTTCCCAAATGCGCCTTTCATGCTCAAGACCTCGTTTTTCCAGCTTGACTGGCTCGTGTTTCTGGGCGAGCTCGCCACGGTTGCCTTCGTCCAACTCTACCGCTACCGTCGGGTGTCCAGTCCCCTGCAGCGCCAGCAGACCAAATGGGTGGTCTTCGGTCTCGCGGTGCCGATTGCGGTCATTGTGCTCGTGGATGTGCTGGCTCTGCTTTTCCCGGTGGCAGTTGAGCACGACGCACTCGCTGTGTTGGCTTACAATGAAGTCGGCTTCCTGTTTCTCTTGATCCCGCTCTCGTTTGGTTTTGCCATGCTGCGCTCTCGGCTGTGGGACATTGATGCGCTCATCAATCGCACGCTGGTCTATGGTGCGCTCACGGTCATCCTGACGGGGGTCTATGTGGGCCTGGTGATTGGGCTGGAAGCGCTGCTGGGTGGCATCATCAGCCAGGACAGCAGCGTGGCCATCGTCATCTCCACCCTGGCCATCGCTAACCTGTTTCAGCCGCTACGTCGACGCATCCAGCGGGTCATTGATCGGCGCTTCTATCGCAGCAAGTATGACGCCGCCAAGATGGTGGCAGCTTTCAGTGCTACACTGCGCCAGGAAGTGGACCTGGACCAGTTGCGCGAGCACTTGCTGGCTGTGGTGCAGGAGACGATGCAGCCCGCGCATGTTTCGCTGTGGATCCGCCCGGTGAAGCAGCAGAAAGCCTCGGGAGAGACCAGGGAAGAATCGCTCTCACGTGGAGGAGAGCGGCCAGACACACACCGCACCGACTCGCGGTAAACGGCTCTCTTCTGCGAATCAGCGAGCATCGTGCGAGAGCCAGATTTTTTTGCAAACAGTACTGCACATATTTGTTACAAGGGTTGTGGCGGGGTTTCACACACACACGAAGAGGTCGAATGCGACCGCATTGCTGCTTGGATGGGTCAGGGTATACTCCGGAAACCCCGACGCGAAGTCCCCCGCGATGCCGAGCGGGCAGATCACCAGTGGCAGGAGCATGGCCCAGCGCCAGCCGGTCGCCACGACGATACCGCAGAGCAGATAGAGGG
>WNGK01002027.1_pt1 | contig 23177 bp, 31 predicted proteins | sample 5400601 | NCBI WGS metagenome assembly WNGK01 (sample SAMN13153376, study PRJNA577476) | soil metagenome | isolation source: 60 cm soil or saprolite under Garry oak tree replicate 1 | place: USA:California | collected 2016-06-15
TCACGGTGAAGGGCCCTTCCGCCGAAACTTCGAGCGAGCACGGTGTCCGGCAGCCGCTGCCCAACGAGGTCGTCACTTCCGCGCCGGAAGGATCGGAATCCAGCTCGACGATGCCGGCGAACGAATTGGCGACCGGCAGACCAGGGATCCAGGGCGCATCCGGATCGTCGGCAAGCTGGCCGGCCTGCGAGGCGAAGCATCCCGCCAGCAGCGCGGCACCAAGCACCGATCCCCAGATGTACGCCGCCCGCATAATCCCCTCCCCACCCCTTCGCCCCGCGAACTCGTAACGACGATACGAGGTCACCTCAAGGGATGCAACGAAATGAGGCAAGGCGGTGGCAAACGGCTTGGAGCAAGGCTGGCGAGCTCATCCGATGCGCGCGGCGTGCGCCGGTTGGGGCATTCCGATCCCGGGACCATGGGGCTTGAAGCGCGTCGGCGCCGCCCGCAAGGGCTGCATTTCCGAGCCGCTGACCGGCCGCGCTGCGGAAGTTTGATTGCTCAACGCCATTCGAACGGCTAAATTTTCGGCGGGAATTTTTGGTAGCGGAGGAGGGACTCGAACCCCCGACACACGGATTATGATTCCGGATTTTGCGCTCCTCATAGCTGCATATAGTGTCGCTCTTTTTGAATTTTTGCTTGAATTTTCAGCGCGTTCAGGTGTACATAGATGCTCGTTGCCAAACGCCATTACGCCCCACTTCGGAGTGCCTAGGAAGTGCCTAACGCCGCTTTGACCGAGCTCACCATTCGCAAACTACAGCCGCCTGCCACCGGCCAGACCACAGTTTGGGATAGCGTTCCCGGATTCGGCATTCGCGTCAGTGGGCGGCGGAAATCGCCGCAGCATCGGCCGCTTCCCTATTATCTCGCTCTCCCACGCGCGCACCGAGGCCAAGCGGATACTTGCGGAACGGACGCTCGGCAAGCACCGCGCGAAGAGCATTCCCTATGACGAGGCACAAAAGCTCTTTCTCGCGGAGTGCGAGCAGCGGGTCAAAGAGGGCACCCTCAGAGCGCGCACGCTCAGCGACTACACGCGCCTGCTCAAGAAGCACTTTTCGCTTGGCCGCCAGCAGCTGTCCGACATCACGGCCGACGACATCGGCCGCCGGATCGACCGGATCATAGACGCGCCCTCGGAGCGGAACCACGCGCTGGTCGCAGTCAAGGTCTTCCTCCGATGGGCACTGAAGCCGCCCCGACGATACATCGCCCACAACCCATGCGAGGGCATGGTTCCCATCCGGCGCCCGTCCCGCAGGCGCGTCCTTACCGACCGAGAGGTCGCTGCCGTGTACCACACGGCCCGCCAGGGCGAGGATTCGTTTTCCAATATCGTCGCCCTCCTCATCCTGACCGGCCAGCGGGTGGATCAATGCCAAGGAGCGCACGATCACCCTTCCCGCCTCCGCTACGAAGAACGGGGTTGAGCACACGTTTCCCTACGGGCGAGCGGTCGCCTCCGTCCTAGAGTGGATACCCAACGAAGGCGATAGCTTCTTTCCGCCAAGCCGCTCCCACGTCCGAGGTAAGCCCACGACCACGTTCAATGGGTGGCCGAAGCAAAAGAAGGCGTTCGATGCCGCGTGCGGCGTCTCGGACTGGACGCTCCACGACCTCCGCCGGACCTTCGCTACGAACCTTGCCGCACTCGGGATTGCTCCCCACGTGGTTGAGAGGCTCCTCAATCACGCCACCGGCAGCATCAGCGGCGTGGCCGCGATCTACAGCAGGTTCCAGTACATGGACGAGATGCGCGACGCCATTGCGCGATGGGAGGAGCGCCTGGCCGCGCTCCTTACCGCGACCTAGGCGTGAACTCATAAACAAGCCGTTGGATGGTTTGCCAGAGTCCGCTTTGAAACCGTAAGCAGCCGTCATATGCGTCAGGCGCTACTTCCGGGAGGTGCCAAATGCCGGAATTCGAAACAGCGTGCTTGCACGTCCGCTAATCGACGGAAAGCTGATTGAAAAGTTTCGGGAATTTTGCGGAAATCAATGGGGTTAGGATTTCAGGGCTGCGTTGGCGGGGCCCGTGGGGGGAGCTGACCGGAGCTCTCTTAAACGTCGCGGTGACTGTTTTCACACACCTCAATCCAGCGGCTGGAGACAAAGACTTGATGACACGCGACAGCCGGTCGCACCTCGCCAGGTTGGCGACTCGCGTTGGGCCATCTTGATTTGGCCACACGCGTAGTTTACGTACGAGTTAGACAACAAAAATCAGAATCCGGGCCCCTCTGGCGAGGACGCCGATGTGTATCGGTTAACCTCGCGATGTCGGATCACCCTATCCCGCGCCGGTGCGCGCTGGGATCGGCCGACATCGGGCTCGCAATCTCCAAGCTCCCCGACAAGGCCAGTCTTAGCTCCTCTGGTGCGCGTGCATCAACGAAAGAGGAGTAGCTATGGCGAAGCAAGACCCCCGTTCGAGCAACACGATTGCCGAACGCGCGAACGGCTATTCTGCTCAGAGTGACCGAGAGGTCATGCAGGCTTTGGTCACCGCGGGCGCGCTCGTCGCGCTCGCCGACGGTCAAGTGGATGCTATAGAACGCGATGCATTGGTCGACTTCATCGATCGGCAGCGCCTAACGCCAACAATCTCACAACACGAAATAGCCCTAGCATTCGACAATCGCGTGCGGCAGCTCGAGACTCGAGACAGTGTAGACATGATCGTGCAGGCGTTTCAGCCGCTCGCTGGCCGCTCATTGGCGTCCATTGTGGTTCGTACCGCGGAGAGGGTCGCCGCCGCAGATCGGCAAATTCATCGAGGCGAGCTCAATACTCTCAAGCTGATACGCCTGCTCCTGATGACCTTACCGAACAAGAGGCCCAATTCTAACATCCCGTGCCGTTAATTCGTTAAAGGAGAGACATGACACCGTACAAACGACGTTCTGCCGACGATGATGTTCAGCCGTCTGCGACAACCGCACCCGACCAACGTATCGAGCGGCTCATGGACCGCCTGCCGCGGCGCGTTGGCTCGGTCATCCGCTGGCTGCGACAGCCATCCTGTTTCTGGATCCGAATGCCTGCGGGCGCACTCCTAATCTGCGGAGGGCTTGTTAGCTTTCTACCGATCTTTTCGCTTTGGATGCTGCCGCTCGGCTTGCTGCTGCTCGCCGAGGACGTGCCGCCGCTGCGGTCGGCCATATCTCGATTCCTGCATTGGGTCGAGCGTCGGTATCCGCATTGGCTGGCTGCTCGCCGAGCCGACAAACCGGATGCGAAGCTGGGGCACGAACGCGGGAGTTTGTAATGGGCACTTTTGACGCCCGACGGAAGGGATTCGAGGAGAAATTTAGGCATGAGCAGGACCTTTCCTTCAAGATCACTGCACGACGGAACCGTCTGTTTGGGCATTGGGCAGCCGACCGCTTGGGCCTGTCGGGCGGCGAAACGGAGGAATACGTTAGATCAGTTATCTTCTCCGATCTCCAACAGCCCGGTGATGATGACATTATAGCCAAGGTCGAGCAGGATCTGTTCGCGAAAGGAGTCGCCGTGACGTCAATTGATCTCCGAGCCAAGCTGGACGAGTTTGCTAAAGAGGCTCGGATGCAAGTGATGAGCGGCTAATTGCGTTATTGGAGCTCTGGTCGAGCCCATTCGACGTCGATCAGGTCGAGACCCTCATCGGTTTCCCTCAGGAATTCGCGCAACAGCTCGTCGCGTCTAGCCGCGGCAATTCAATACGCGGCGAGGCGTCGGGTTTCATGAATCCAGATTCCCGTTGGGGGCCGCGTCATCCACTATGGTCGGCCGATGCCTCGCCGGGCGGAGATGGACAGCATGGTTCAGCCCCTTATCGCGATAGCCCAAGTGGTGATGATCGATGTCGCGCTGGCGGGCGACAATGCCATTGTGGTTGGAATAGCGGCCTCCCGCGTCCCCGCCGGCGTGCGGCGCAAAGTAATCTTCTGGGGCATTGCCGGCGCCGTCGTACTGCGCGTGCTGTTTGCGGTGATCGCGACCCAGCTGTTCGCGATCATCGGGCTCACGCTCGCTGGCGGGATCCTCCTGCTTTGGGTGTGTTGGAAGATGTACCGGGAGCTCAGGCGCGGCTGCGATGATGAAGGCGTCGTCGAGGGTGGTGCGTGCAGGAATGAGGGGCAGAGATCGTTGGGCTTCCGGGGCGCCGTCACTCAGATCATCGTCGCGGATCTTTCCATGTCACTCGACAACGTGCTGGCGGTCGCGGGGGCGGCCAAGAACAATGTGCCGATCTTGGTCGCCGGACTCGCCTTGTCCATTCTACTTATGGCGGTCGCGGCAAATTTCATTGCCAAACTTCTCGTGCGCCATGCCTGGATCAGCTGGCTCGGGCTCGCCATTGTGCTGTACGTGGCCCTCGACATGATCTGGCGCGGAGCATTCGAAGTGGCGACCCACACTTAATCCCCTCCATGCTTGCGTCGCCCCCCACGACAGGCATCCGCCTCAGGCTGAATGTACATGTCGCCCTCATAGACCGGCGGCGTTCTCGACCAGCCAAGGCACGAACGTGTTAGCGGAGCAGTCCCGTCCTCTTGCCAGACCATGTCAAGGGGACATTATTTTAGCCAGCATAGCGGTAGGGGGCAACCCATGGCATCACAGATCAACATTGCGGCTTACAGTGATGCGCTGGTGGTATTGGGTACCGCTGGAGTTGTCGTGCCTATGGTCCAGCGATGGGGTCTCAGCCCCCTGCTTGGCTACCTCGGAGCCGGTGCCTTGCTGGGACCTCTTGGCCTTGGCTCATTTATCGCCCAGGTGCCGCTTCTGTACTGGTTCACGGTCGTCGATGCAAAGAATGTTGCCGGGATTGCAGACCTCGGGGTTGTGTTTCTCCTGTTTCTCATAGGCCTTGAGCTGTCCTATGAACGGTTGGTGGCCATGCGCCGTCTGGTGTTCGGTCTGGGCGGCCTTCAGATTGCGCTCACGACAGCGATCCTCGCAGGTTTCCTGCTGCTGGCGGGACACAATTCGCAAATCGCCGTATTGCTGGCGTCCGCATTGGCTCTTTCATCGACCGCAATTGTCCTGGAGGTGTTATCCAAGCAAGGTCGGCTAACGACAGCGACAGGACGGGCAAGCTTCGCGATATTGCTGGCGCAGGATCTCGCCGTCATTCCCATTCTGATGTACGTTTCGATACTGGGTGCCGACAAAGGCAGCTCTGTTTTAATGACAATTGCCCTGGCGCTGCTCCAGGCGACAACAGCAGTTGCACTTATCATATTACTGGCTCGGGTCCTGCTGCGACCGCTCTTTCGTCAGGTGGCACGTACACAATCAACTGACCTTTTCATCGCAGCAGCACTGTTCGTGATTGTCGGGATGGCCGTTATGGCCGCGGTTGCCGGTCTTTCAATGGCGCTCGGCGCGTTTGTAGCCGGGTTGTTGCTTGCAGAAACCGAGTATCGCAAGGCCATTGAGGCGACTATCGAACCGTTCAAAGGTCTGCTTCTCGGGATCTTCTTCTTCACAGTGGGCATGAACATCGATGTCCGGGAGCTGGTCCGAGATCCCATCTTGTTGCTCGCGAGCGTAGTTGGGTTGATTAGCCTCAAAGCGACTTTGCTAATTGGCCTCGCACGAGCTTTCAATCTGCCCTGGGGAGCAGCCGTCGAGACCGGATTGCTGCTGGGACCTGGGGGCGAGTTCGCCTTCGTGGCCGTTGGCCTTGCAGGCGCACTTGGGATCTCAGGTCAGCAGGTCACATCATTCACCCTCGCCGTTACATCTCTAACAATGGCGCTGATCCCGGTACTCAGCCCCGTAGCGAAAAGGCTTTCGCGACACCTCGATGAACCCACCGATATCGATCCAGTTCTAGCCATTCCACCCGAAGCTCAGCATCAACACGCGATCGTTGTCGGATATGGCCGTGTCGGGAAGGTAGTATGTACCATGCTGAAGAGGCATGGGGTGGCGTATTTGGCAGTCGATTATGACGCTATCGCCGTTACCGATAATCGCGCACAGGGCCACACCGTGTATTTCGGAGATGCATCAAGCCCGACATTCCTCAAGGCCTGCGGATTGATGGATGCTTCCGCAGTCATCGTGACCACACAGGCGAAACCGATCATTGACGAAGTGGTGCATCAGGTCCGCAGCATTCGTCTCGATGTCCCGATATTCTCCCGGGCGCGAGATGCGGAACATGCGCGTCACCTTTACAAAATCGGCGTTACCGATGCCGTTCCAGAAACCGTTGAGGCCAGCCTACAACTCGCCGAAACCTCGCTGGTCGGCCTCGGCATTCCGACGGGGCCAGTCATTGCCTCTATTCACGATGTTCGTGACGAGTTCCGGCATGATCTGCAGCGAGCGGCAAAGGAAGCTGGACTGCCATCTAGCTATTCTACGCGAGCCAAGAAGCGAACCTAATCGCGCCAGAAGTTCGCATTAGGGAGCGTATAATCGCCGAAATAAACTAGTATCGAAAGAGGAGTTGAACATCTACGGCATACCGTACTCGTTTGCCCATATCGCACTCTTGAGGCTGCCAGCCAATTCCCCAGCGGGTACGGCTTGGGGCTTGCAGGGTTGCATGGTATGCGGACGAGGTCGAGGCGTGGATCGCTTCACGCCCGCGCGTCTCGCGACGCGCAGCATGACAAACTCCTTTTAAGGGGTAGGGGGCACCGGAGGTGCACACTTCGGTGCCCTTCTTTGTGTTTTTTCATCCTGCCGCAAACTAGTGCACCTTTCGGCTTGCCACGACTAAGGCTGTTCTTGAAACATTTTGTGGCGGACGGTTTCTTACTGCGCAAATGGCTGCGTAAGCGTCCAAAGATCGATTGCCGACACTGGCACACCGCGGTCGAGAAATCGGTTGCGGCGGGCGCACACCTTAGCATGTCTGCCATTCGCTCTGTGGTGTGCGGGGTGTCAACTATTAGATACGGCAGCGCGCCGCAAGTCAGGAGGGCAAATCCATCCGTCATCAATCAACCATGGAGACGAACTCTTGCCGCGTCAGCGGATTATCGCGGAAGCAGCCCAGCATTCGGCTCGTGACCACGTCTGTGCCAGGCTCGTGCACGCCGCGATCGGTCATGCAGTGATGCGTGGCCTTTATAATAATCCCAACGCCTTGGCGTTTTAGGACATCGTTGATCGTGTTGGCAATTTGCGCCGTCAGCTTTTCCTGAATCTGGAGACGCTTAGCGTACGCCTCAATCACCCGGGCGAGCTTGCTGATACCAACGACACGACCACTCGGAACGTACCCAACCGATGCCCAGCCGATGATTGGCGCCAAGTGATGCTCGCAATGGTTTTCAAAACGGATGCCGCGGAGGACGATCATTTCGTCATAGCCTTCGATTTCTTCGAAGGTCTTGTGGAGTGGAGGATCAGCGCTGGATCCTGGGAGTAGCCCATGAAGAATTCCTCAAACGCGCGCGTGACTCGTGCAGGAGTATCGCAACAGGCTGAAACTGACCGGTGCCTGGCATCATTCCGCAAACCCGCGCCAGTCCGTACCGGACTTTGTGCTCTGCAACCTCGGACCTCCGACGCGAATGATCGGTGCCCAGCTCGGTGCATCGCTGGCTGGAAATCTATCTTCCGAGGCCAGCCCGACGCTCGATTTGATCGTGATTGGCTTCGATGAGCCTGACCTTAGGTCTATTTCCAGACAGCTCCCTGGACCCGCTCGCTACGCTGCTTACGGTTTGGACGAATGTTCGACCAGTGCAAATGCTCATTGCAGCCTCCATCGAATCTAGCGCCTCGGACACGAGGAACAATTTCGCCTAGGTGATACTGAGATTTGTGACAATCTCCCATCTCCGGAGGATATGAACTCAACACTCCGTGACCCCGTAGTCATTTAATGCGGGGCAGGGTCCCGTATTGGTGAAATGGTGGAGGTGATGACAGCGTCCACTCCAGCGTTGTCGCGCCTGCGCCCCAAGGGTTGTCGGCTGCCTTCTCCTTTCGGACGAACGCATAACCGATATCTAAAGCGGAGATATAAGAGCCGATCGATGAGATGTAGTTCCAGTCGGCAAAGGCGGTCGGATAATCCGCAACCCGTCGTGGCATTCCGGCAAGTCCGAGGAAATGTTGCGGGAAGAACACAAGGTTGACGCTGACGAAGGTCAGCCAGAAATGCAGCTTGCCCAGAAATTCCGAATAGGTGTAGCCGGTCATCTTCGGGAACCAGTAGTACCAGCCTGCGAAGATGGCGAATGTTGAGCCGAGCGAGAGCACATAATGAAAGTGCGCCACCACGTAATAGGTGTCCTGGACCATGCGATCGATGCCCGGATTAGCGAGCACCACGCCGGTGACGCCGCCGACAGTGAACAGGAAGACGAACCCGATAGCCCAAAGTTGGGGGGTGCGGAACTCGACGGAGCCGCCCCACATAGTGGCGATCCAGGAGAATATCTTGATACCGGTCGGCACCGCAATCACCATACTTGAGACGGCGAAGAAGGCCTGGGCGCTAGTCGATAAACCGACTGTATACATGTGGTGGGCCCAGACAATCATGCCGATACTCATAATAGCCAGCAACGCATAGACCATGCCGAGATAGCCGAACACCGGTTTGCGGCTGAACGTCGCCACGACATGGCTGATGATGCCGAAGCCGGGCAGGATCATGATGTAGACTTCCGGATGACCGAAGAACCAGAATAGGTGCTGGAACAGCACCGGATCGCCGCCGCCTTCTGGGCTGAAGAATGTCGTCCCGAAATTTCGATCGGTGAGCGCCATGGTGATCGCACCCGCTAGCACAGGTAAAACCAACAGCAACTGGACCGTTGTTACCAGGATCGACCACACGAATAGCGGCATCTTGAACATGGTCATACCAGGCGCGCGCATATTGAAGATCGTCGTGATGAAGTTGATGGCGCCCAGTATCGACGAGGCGCCTGCGAGGTGCACTGCCAGAATGATAAAATCAATCGACGGGCCCGGGTGACCGCTGGTCGACAACGGCGGGTACAGCGTCCATCCACTGCCAGCGCCACTCATGCCGGGCTCACCTTCGAAGAACATCGAGCTTAGCAGGAGAGTGAAGGAAGCCGGCAGGAGCCAAAATGAGATGCTATTCAAACGCGGGAACGCCATATCCGGCGCTCCAATGAGGAGTGGAACCATCCAATTACCGAAGCCCCCGATCAGCGCCGGCATCAGCACGAAGAAGATCATGACGAGGCCGTGCGCAGTTACGGCCACGTTATAGACGTGTGGACCCGAGACGATCTGAAGGCCGGGTTCTTGTAGTTCTGCTCGTATCAAGATCGAAAACGCGACACCAATCAGTCCAGCGGAGACCGCAAACACAAGGTACATTGTCCCGATGTCCTTGTGGTTCGTCGCATAGACGTAGCGCCGCCAACCCGTCGGATGGCCGGGCGCCTCATGCGAAGCAGGAACTATCGCGGTTGTCGTCATGTGTGGACCTTCTTTAGCGGGCTCGATGCGATGGTCGGCATCATTCCGCGCCACAAGTGTTAGTACCACCTCATTGCGCATTCGTCCGAGGGCCTTTGCAGCGGGTTATTCGACCCACGCTGCCACAAATCCAACGGTGCACGGCCGTCCAAGCTTTCGCGTGCTCTCCCTCGGCCCAGTGACTACGTAACGCAGCTTGAGGCTCACGCGTAGGACCGTTTGGCTGCTGCGGCGTCACGCCGTTCTCCCTCCTCTGCGCTTCCGATCCCAGAGTACCACCGCACGCAATGGGCCGTGCTCCTCCCGCCAATGTTCAACCAGAATTGATGGCGGTCCAAATTCGGACTCCCTTGGCAACGTGCCTTGCTTCGAATCATTGCTTGCGGTCAATGTAGCTTGCTTGAGACCGAAATCGACCAATCGAGCGCTTGACCCATCCCATGTGGCTCTCCCCGGCCGGCTGCTCTTAGATTGCCGTTTGCACGGCATTCCGCAATTCGGAAATTACTACCCGTTCGAACCAGGGATGCCTTCGCATCCACACTACGCTGCGCCAACTTGGATGCGGCAGCGGGAAGAATTGGGGTGCGTACTCTGAAAATGCTTGGACGATCTCCGTCATTGAGTTCTTTCGCTTTGATGCCAAATAATGTCGTTGGGCGTGCTGACCCAACAGAAGCGTCAACCGGATATCCGGAAGGTGCTTGAGCAGACGCTTGTGCCAAAGCGGCGCACATTCGCGGCGGGGCGGCTTATCGCCTCCGTTTTCTCCAGCCCCCGGATAACAAAATCCCATCGGGAGAATTGCAACTGTCGCTGCATCGTAGAAGACGGAACGGTCTAGTTGTAACCAGTCACGCAGGCGATTACCGCTTGCATCATTCCAAGGTATGCCACTCTGATGGACTTTGCTCCCCGGCGCTTGACCGATGATCAAAAGTCGAGCGGAGCTCGCCAGCTGTAAAACGGGTCGGGGGCCGAACGGCAAATCGGCTTCACAGATCCGGTAAGCACGAACTTCACGCAATAGACGCGTCAAGGTCATTCAGCATTACCTGGGGTAGCGCACGACTAATTCCTGTACGCCGGGCATGGTGCACAATTGCTCGGTTACGCGACTGCGAGGATCAGGAGAGACAGGACGAGCGGTATGGCTCACAAGACACTGATCCATCGGATCGCATAGTCCAATACCCACGCCGTCGTGGGGAGGCAGCCAGGCGTTCAGGCGAATACGATCATTGGCGGCGCTCAAGCTTCTCACGAGAGTGTACGAGCTTCCTGCATAGCTGCATCCTGCGCGGTTGACGAACGAGTCCGCTCGCGGCAGTCCTAGTCTAGGCTGCCGGCAAGGCCGTCTTCTTTCACTTGGTCTGGCGTCCCAACAGAAAGTCCCTTAGCACAACGGCGTCGTTATGAAACTCGTCGTGAGCCGAGAACACGAGCGTGATCGGACCTCGTCTTGCCAGGGCACGTAGCCTGGTCAGCTGCTCAGGATGCTCGTGGACCTCAGCAGCGTAGCGGCTGCGAAATTCCTGCCAGCGGGCGGATCGTGGCCAAACCATTTCCGCAACGCGGTGCTGGGCGCGATGTCCTTGATCCATTCATCGATGGCAGCGTCTGCTTTCTTGACCCCGCGAGGCCACAGTCGGTCGACCAATATGCGGGTGCCATCGTGTGCAGCAGGGGGCTCGTAGGCTCGCTTGAGCTTGACATCATCCGCCGCGATTCTCTTGCTCATCAGCTCACTCCGAAAGATATAAGCAGCATTTCAGACGGTTTTCTTTAGTGCACGACCTTTATGCATCGCAATATGGTCGGTCTTGGCACTCTTGATTTCGTATTGCGGATCATCCTTGTTCGCATGGTGGGTATATCCTTTGTAATCGACATCCTTTTTGTGCACCTTGATGATTGTGCCGCTGACGCGCCCGGCTTCCGAGTTCCAGGTCACGAGATCGCCGACGTTGAATCGCTTCATCAGCATGAACCTCCGGCCGCGGTTTCGACTCCGTACGTCGGGGAAGCCGAGCCTTGGGCCGCGCCGCCGGACGGCTCCCTGCCAGTCAATATCGCCGCCCGACTATGTCAATCCTCAGGCGAGTCATAGTATGCTTGGTGCCTTTCCGCATACGCTCGATCCGCGGTCATGGTTGACTGTATTAGGGGACTGTCTTTAACTTTCTGGCGGTCGATATCGAGGTGCATCAGTTTACGCGCCCAATCGATCTCTCGGACTGAGCGCGGCGAGATCAAGACCCTCTCTCCGGGCCACCAGTTCCTGGTATCGACGGTGATGTAACGAATTCTCCAGTCGGCATCATCCACGATAAAATCCTCGACATGACCTATCTCGCCGTCGGTGGCATGGATATGGTACCCGGTGACTGCTTTGATGCTGCGGAGATGCGGGTTACCTTCTTTTGGCTGAGTATCAGCGCTACCCGGATCGCGCGGTGTTGACCAAAGCGGCGCGACAAATGGCGTGGCCATGGCGTTCATGCTGAAATTGCTGCCGCCCCAATAGGGATCCCACCCGTAGTAATCGTAGACATGGGTCTCGATCTGCCGTGATACAGGTTGATCCGTGTCGACATCCGGACTTTCCTGGACTTGTTGCATCGTCAGTTTGACGGGGAAGTGGCGCAGCGCCCAATCGGGTTGACCCAGAGCCGAAAGCGGCAGAAGGACTTTGCGACCAGGGAGCCAATTGCCGGTGTCGACGACCAGCCATCGGATGAGCCAGCCGACATCCTCAAACAGCAAGTCGCTAACGATCCCGAGCCGGCCATCGCTGGCCTCAATGGCATAGCCGTTGATTGCCGATGCATCCCACAACATTGCTCACTCCTCTAAGCCGATATGTACCGCCGATCGGTTGGCATCTCTTTGATCCGGCATGTTGCCGCGGGTGCGACAACGCAGCTGGGATCCAGCGCTTCTAATCATCGGCTGCTTCTTTGGGCGTATGGCTATCGCCATCCTGACAGTTATACGTGGATGCCTGAGCTGTTGACGGACTTCTTGTGGGCTGTCCAATTTGTAGCATCCAACACTGCGATACCGGCACGGGCACATTCCTCATCTTGTTCGTTTGTAGGCGCACCGCAGACCCCGCATGCCCCTTCGAGAGCGTCCCCGTGGATAATGGGTAGACCGCCTCGTCGCCCGTCAGGGGTAACCATTTTGCCTCCCGCAGCTCCGTATCGGCGGGTCGCCATTAGGCGCTCAGCCAACTCCTCGCTTGGGCGACCTATCACCGCGGCGGCAATAGCCTTTCCGATGGATCCGCGATCCACGTCCCATTTAGCACCATCCATTCGATTCAATGCAATAAGGCGGCCATCGACATCGCAGACGGCAATGCTGATGTCGACGCGAAGCTCTCGTGCTTTGGCGATTCCACCGTCAATGATCCGTCTTGCCTCGGAAAGGGTAAGCATCGGGTCCTCCATCTTGTGACGATCGGCCTTGTGTAAGTGCGCACGGACTCTACACGGCTTTCATGAGGGAGCACCCTTCTGCAGTCTTGCGCGCGAGCAACAAGGAGGAGTAAGGCTGTCAAAGGGGCACACAACCGCAGCCCTTCGAACCGGCGCTACCGCCGAGGAATGATGGAGGCGATCTGGGTTGCTGCAGAGATGCGAGCCGGCGCAGCCTATGCCCACTCGACGCTGATGCTGGCCACGCTCGCCGAAGAGGAAGGCAGAGAGAGAAGAGTCGATCTGCATGATGACCGCGGATCGCATCAAGCAGGCGTGATCATTGCATCGTGGGCTTTCGGTGACAAGGCACGCAGTTTGGGATCGAATGGGATTAACAGTCGACGCGACCTCTCGAGATCTGGAGACAGACCGACTATCGGACCGGTGGCCGCTTAGGTCGATGCCGAAGAATTGAAGTACGCACCAGGTACGACGGATCAAACTCCGCCATGATCTGCAATGCGGCTCTGTCCAGAATCCTTATCTGATGACCATCCACGACAATCAAGCCTTCGGCCTTGAGTTCGCTGAGCATCCGGTTCACGTGAGGTGCGCTCAGCCCGACGGCATCGCCGATGCTTTCCTGCGACAGCGGTATTTCAAAGGAGTTTTCGGAAGCGCATCCAACGGCCCGCAGTCGGGTATGCATCTCCATGATAAAATGAGCGATCCGCTCGAGCGGCGACCGGCGGCCAATATTGACGAGATGGTGAGCAGACATCGCCGCCTCATGCGCTGCGAACCAGATGACCGCCATTGCGATGTTTGTCCTCTTTTGACAAAGATCGACAAACGCTTCGAATTTGATGTGATGCAGGCTCATCTTGGTGACGGCCATGACCGAAAAGATCGCGTGGTCGAAGAAGCACGCCGGAAAGCCGATAATATCTCCTGGCAACAGAGTGTTAATTATCTGTCGTCCGCCTTTGTGCATGAGCGTGTAGCGGATTGCAAACCCAGTCTCGATAATATCCAATCCCGTGTATTCATAACCTTCGACGACAATATCTTTCCCCTTCTTGACGGTAAGCCTTCGATCGAGCACTTGACCGAGCGCCTTTAGATCGTCGCTGTCGAGCGGCGCGTGTGCCCTGAGCTTGACGACGAATGGGTGATCGTCAATGGATTGTCCTTTCGTGATGCTAAGATCTGGAAGTTGTTTGCTCATTGGCAGCTCCTTTGAAGCACCACAATTGATTGCGTAGGGGCCGAACGTTGTCTAAGCATAATGTCCGCAGGTAAAAATCTGGAGCCTTGAACCGCGCTGGTCAGGTGACCTCATCCGCGCGCAGGGGCTCAGCGCGTCATCTGGCCGACACCGCCCCATCCAGACGGGATCAAAGGGCGCCAGGTTCGCCGAACGTTGGAGGTCGCGCGTTCCTCATCACGACGTTGTCCAGGGCCATAGCGGACAAGGCAGCGGCGCCAAACCCTGAACCAATGGCCCACTCCCAATGGAAGCTGTGGGTCAGTGTCGGGTTGGCCTTTGGGTATTTTTTGCCCTGGGGTGGGGTATCGGCACCACGAGCATCAAGCTGCGCTCCAACATGGATGTATCCCTTCATTCCTGAACGATTGATGGGTGGACCTTGAGCACTTTTAAATTACGAGTGCAGCCCTGCAGGGTCCGCCATTCGATGGACTGCGCCTCGGAAAGCCCGACAAGCGCCGCACCTACCGGCGTCATCACCGAAACTTTGCCAACCTTAACGTCAGCTGCCGCAGGATAGACAAGCTGTACCGTCCTGATCTGATTGGTCAGGCCATAGTGAAATTCAACCCATAGTGACGACATCGCAGGTCATATCCGCATCCACGAGACTCGCACGTTCGATCTCGCCGAGCAAAAACTCAGCGACTTCCGTGCCGTGACGTCTTACGCGCCGCAAGCGCGGGGCGTTAAATGAGACGGAACGCCTCCGCGCGCAGAGTTCACGGACAGAATTTTTAGGAAAAGGGATCACCCCACGGGACACAAATCCCGGGGTTTACTCGCCGAAGATCAGGCGATCCGTGCGAGCGTAAGATGCAGTATGGGTCATAATTCGCATGAAACGGCATCTAAGGTCGATCCGGTGCCTTGTCAAGGCCGCGAAGTTTACGAACAATATCGCAGCAGCCGCTTTCGGTCTGGCGCGCTGTACCTGCCCCGGCGTGGCTCTAAACTGCGATCCCCGATGGCACTTGATCCGTGGTCGCCCAAAGGGCCACTGCAGGCATTGAGCAGATCCATAGAGGCCGAATTTGAGTAGGACACGTGTGGGCCCGGCCGCTGCCTACGTTCTGCCCCCGCATGATCGGCGGTCAGAACTATCCCCGTGCCGGCAAGCCGCACTGTGTTGTACCAATTTAGGTTCTTTGGGACTGAGCGGCACTTTCCTTCTGCGATACCAGATTTTGAGAGACAACAACGTTTGCGGGAATATCAATGGTCCAGTGAACGCCTTCTCGGAGGAATTCAAGCGAGACATTTGCCGAAAGGGATCGCGCGGTCATTTGCTCGATGATCACGCGACCAAATCCTTTGGTCGAGGGCATGGTGACAGAGGGACCACCGTGCTCGGACCAACTCAACGCAAACCGCGTGAGCTCTTGCTGCCACCTGATTAAAACGAAACCATTCGGTACAGAAAGAGCCCCATATTTGATCGCGTTCGTCGCGAGTTCATGCAGAGCCAAGCCCAAGGCTTCTGCCGCTTGTGGCTTGAGAGTGACTTTGGGGCCTTCTGTCTTGACCCGAGAACCGTCGATCTCGGTAAACGGAGCGAGTTGCGATCGCACAAGCGATGCGGGATCCGTGCCCACCCACTGTCGACTGACGAGGAGGTCGTTTGCGCTGGCCAGTCCGCTTATACGGGTTGAAAATGCGATGTCGAAGGCACGAAAATCAGCGACATGCTGCGCAGTATGTCGTGCGATTGCCTGTACGATTGTCAAAAGATTTTTGTTGCGATGGGCCTGCTCATGCATCAGAAGGCCAATATGCGCTTCTGCATTCTTACGCTCGATGGAAGCTTGGCTAAGTGCGCGCGAAACCACATTGATTTCTCGTAGTGCGGACGAGATCGCGGAAACGCGCTCGCCTCGCCCGAGCCCCGCCGCAGCCTGCACCATGCTTAATACAGGACGAGTTAGATAGCGACCAAGCAGAAGAGCGACTATAGCGGAGAGCGTGAGGAATGACATACCTGCTATCCCGAAGATCAACCATGACCGCCTCAACGGAGCCTCGATAACCTCCAACGGCGCTGAAGTTTCAATCACCCAATCTGAGATTGACGAACGCGCAAAGCCCGTGAGGGCGAGGTGGCCTTTGAGATCCCGCGTTCGCGCTACCCTCGACTCGCCGCTCACGCCGCGCTCGAGTACGCGTGACGGCGCGCGTGTTCCAACGACAGACCCATGATCGTTGGATCGGGCTAGAAACACGCCGCTCTGGTCGACAATCGAGGCCACCCAATGAGCTGATTGCACGTCCTCCTGGAGGACCTTGGCCATGAGCAGCGGGTCAAAACTACTGGCCATCACCGCGGTGACCGATCCGTTTCGTATTACCGGAACGTATATGGCGAATGCGAAGCGCATCGAAAATTCATCAGTGATAAGATCTGAGACTATTGACCTTTCACTGTCCGCCACTTTTCTGACGTTTGGGTCAAGCCGATTAGACAGTCGCGTTCCATAGGAGACAGCGGTATTGAGTATTTCGTAGAGCGAAGCGACGTCAAATACAATAACATCTGACTTCAGGTATTCCGCGACCTGCTTAGCTTCCTCGTAAAATTCTGACAGGCGTTCGCGAGTGAGGAGCGGCGATGTTGCGAGTGTCTGCAGCGCATGCAGTCTGCCCTCGAGCTCACGATCTACCGCTGCCCGTGCTTCCCGTGCGGACACGTTGACGCGCAACTCATAGCGACCCCTCTCTGCGACCCCGAAGCTGTAGATGAGGAAGGCGCAGAATAAAAGGACCGGGGTAACGACCGCGATTCCAAGGAAGATCAACAACGTCGAAATTGAAAGGCCGTCCTTCGCAAGCTCACGGAGCCTGCGGCGCGACGGGGCGGGATCGTTGGGGGCCTGCATAGTCGATGCGTTGGTGGACGGGTTCCGATAAATTTCAAGTCGCGGATTATCGAATATTCGTCGATTACCGCGGGCTCGTGGACCGTAGAACATCGACCCTCCGAGGCCAAGTGGTTTTAGTGGCACCTCCCTTACAGTGCCGGGCGTGGAACTCATGATCGGGCGTCTAATTTCGAAAGCATTGCGCAGACGCAATAATCGAGGGCCTGGTGTTGCCAGATAGAATCATATGTAATCTCAGCGCCAGCAGCGAACCGACAATGTTATCGAAAGCGAGAATCTATCCGCCGCCCACGTCGTCATGCGGTCAACTACACATGGATCCATCCGCGGTGGGTCGAAAGTTGGCTCCAGAACTTTCAGACTGGACAAGGTTATCTCGGGTCGCGATCATGCCGCGCGTGGTCGCGATGGACCGTCGACTACTACGAGGTGGCGCCGTGAGCCCCGATGTTGATCGGTTTTATCGGACCCTGGTGCGCGAAGCACCCGACGCCATCATCTACGCAGATGCGGGAGGTCTCGTAGTCTTCTGGAACGACGCCGCCGAAAGAATTTTTGGCTTTTCGGAAGCGGAAGCCGTGGGGAAATCACTCGACATCATCATCCCGGAAACTCTCCGGCAACGACACTGGGACGGGTACGCGGCGACAATGCGGACTGGAAAGACTCGCTACGGTGCCGGAGATGTTCTTGCGGTTCCAGCGTTGCGGAAGGGTGGCGCACGCATTTCGATCGAATTCACCATTGTCCCTTTTGCTGACCGGACGGGTCGAATACTCGGAATTGCAGCGATCCTACGCGACGTCACCAAGCAGTTCGAGGAAATGAAGGCACTGCGAAAGGAACTGGCGACCTACCGAACAGCCGCCCGACCTGCTGCCGCGACGCCAGGGTTGTTGCCATGATCTTCGATGACTGCGCTCCCCACTTTTTGCGGGTTAACGTATAAAGCAAGTGAATGAAACTAGAAGAGAGCGCCCCAGTTATGCCTGTTAAGACAAAACTGCATGGACCCTTTCCAGCCGCACGAGCGCATGTGGATGAGCTCCTTGACGAGGCTCTCAATGAGACATTTCCCGCTAGCGATCCCGTCGCCATCAATATCGAACGTCGGTCAGACCAACGTGCGGGCGTGTCGGGGCGCGAGTCTCGCGACCCGTTCGCCGACGCATACGGTGAGGACTAGCTGTCGTGCCATCTCGGCACGAACCGAGCCGGCTCGGTTCCTGGAGTTCGAACTGTGAGAAAGAAATTCGAGGTCGGCGATCACGTGACCTGGAACTCCGAGGCGGGGGCACCTCAGTGGGAGCATCGCTGGAATCCACACCAAGGATTTAAACTACAAAGGATACGTCCACTATGCGAGCAATGATCCTCAATAGGAGATCAAGAGCGACAAGACGGATCACATCGCCTTACATGACAGGGATTGAGCTCGCCAAGGGTTGAAGAAGCGAGGCATCGAACCGGCCATCTCGTCAATAGTGCTATTTAAAGCGGTAGATCGAACCTGCGCCAGACGACAGCAGCGGGATTGCCTCTTGTCACCCTGAAAGTCGTCTCGCCGTCCGTTCGACGGAATTCAAGGTCAAAGATCTGATCTCCGATCCTGAGGTCAAATACTGCGATCTCGCTTAGCCAGTCCGGCAGCACCGGATCGACACAGATTATGCGGCGCGCCGCATCGGGCCGCGCGCCGAGGATCGACTGAAGCAGCAAGAAGATGGAGCCTGCTGCCCATGCCTGCGGGACGTTGGCGCCAAGATATTGCACGGGAAAGTTGGCGTTGGTTTGCTCGATTCCGGCATAGAGTTCCGGAAGCTGCTGCATGACGAAATAGACGCGGCCGGCACGCTCGGGCGGGACGATACCCGACCATAAGCAATGGCCCGGATTGGAAGCGATCGATAAAACTTGGTTCTTATCGCCATCGAGCGCGAGCGCATAGAAGCCCACGTCCTCATTCCAGAATTTTTCATTGAATCGACGAGACAGCTCTCGCGCCTTCTCCCGCAACATCCGAGCGCGATCTGATCTTCCCAACACGTCAAAGATCTCCGCAATTCGCAACCACGCGTCGTAGACATAGCCTTGCAACTCGCAAAGCGCCTTCGGACCTTTCACCAAGGTACCGTCGGGGTAAACAAGCGCTTCGCCGGAATCCTTCCAGCTTTGGTTCTCATAGCCCACGGGTGAGCGGGTCTGATATTCCTGAAAACCGTCGCCGTCGCGATCCCCATAGTTGTCGATCCATTTAAGGCATCGCTCGGCCGTGTCCAGGTGCTCTTCGATTAAGCTCAGGTCGCCGGTGCACTGCCAAGCCGCATGCAGCAAGATCAGGTAAAGCGGAGTGGCATCTGCTGTGCCATAGTAGGGCGTGTGTGGAGTGAGTTTGAAGTGGGCTAGCTCGCCGCGGCGAAGCTCGTGCGGGATCTTGCCTGGTTCGGCGTCCCGGATGTCGTCTCGCTCGGTTGCCTGCAAGGATCCTAGCACCCTGAGCGCACCCCGCGCGAAGTCGGGATAGACGAAGATATTCTGAAGCGATGCGATCAGACTGTCGCGGCCGAACAAGGCCATGAACCATGGCACACCGGCAGCTGGAACGAATTCCATATGACTGGTGCCCTGAATCGGAAGGCGCAACGCCGCCATGTCAGTGATGGCCTGGTTAAATGCACCGGAGAAATCGGCATTGTTCGTCCTTACCTTAAGAACATTCTGACGCCAGTCCCCGAGCCTCTGTCCGAGCTCCGATGCGTGGGCGTCAGCGATGCAATGCCGAGGCGCGGCGAACCGCCGTTTGCCATCGTCCAGCTCGTACATGAGGCAGGCATGCCAACTTCGACCAGGGTCAATCTTGACCTCAAAGGTAATTCGGCCATTGGCATATTGCGCAGACGCGTCATTTTTGTTGGGGTGAACCCTGACCTCCCGGAAGAAGTTCTTGTTCCGATAAGTAAGTCGAAGCTGCGGTTTTTTGGACGACCATTGCGATGTGATATGGCCTCGGCGAACGATGTGCGCTGACCTAACCTCGAAAATGTCGGCGAAATCTCCGCGGATCGCTATCTCAAGGTTGAAGCGCACGGGCTTGGGGCCATTATTGGTGAGGTCGAGGTCTTCGTGGACCCCCTCCCCGATCGAGCGGCTGAGGAGGAGGCTCACCGTGCGGGCTGGGATCTCGCCATCCTCAGTAAGGATCGCGCGATTGATGAGAAATACGCGGGAGGCGTAATAGGTGATGCTGCCGCTATTGAGGAGATCCCATTCCTCACCGTTGGCGTATATGCGCCAGCTGCTGATCAGCCTCGTGTCGAAGAAATAGAGTCCCTTTTGGGTTGGCCACGAGATTTGTCCGTTCGGCTCCGTCACGAGCATGATCTCGCCCCAGCAGATAGCGAGGTGGGGCGGGCCGACGCTTACTTTGATTGGCATTGCAAATGTCGCCCTTCGGGCGATGAAGGTGCTGACGGGGCTTGAGCCTTTGTTGGCCTATCCTGGGGATAGCATTGCGCGATAGTCAGCGGCAAACTTTTCAATCCCCTTTTTTGTAAGCTCGTGTTGAATATCGAATTTGTCCCACGGTTCGCTAAGATCGAGTTGCTCATATTGGATCGGCTGTCCCGACGATTCATATTCAAAGTCAGGACCAGGAATTCGAAACCCGTTATCGGCCCAATTTTTCAACACCTTGGCTGGCGCGGTCACCAATTCGGTTTCAAGCAGGAAGCAATACAGCATTTGCTCCACGCTTCGGATACTAGCGGCCAGCACCGCGACGTGCCCATCCCCCGCTGAATACATACGCATTATGTTCCTTACCAGATCCATACCATTGCGTCCTGTGTCATCGAGGCGCCCAATAAACGGCGAAACGTAGATAGGCGCCCTCGCGCTTTTAGTCGCAGCGTAGACAGCAGCAGCCTGTTGTTGTGAGAAGCATAGTGTCATATTAACCCTCATGCCCCGGCTCACCGACAGCTCGGCTGCACGCAAGCCTTCCGCGGTGCAAGGATACTTGATAAATGCGTTGGTAATCCACGTATACATCTCCTGACCTTGATTGAGCATCGCTTGAGCCGTCGCCCTCTCGTCCGCCAAGACTTCGATGGAGACTCCCGCCTCCCCCACCAATGGGGAGATCACCTGCACAATCCTCCGGTACTCGGCCATTTCCTCGGGGCCGGAGAGCCTGCGTCCCGAAGCAAGGGCCTCCTTGAGACGAGGGTTCTTCGAAATCAAAGATGGGTTTGTGGTTTGCCCGTCGAGGAAGCCCAACAATTCCTTTACGCGCAGGGTCTCCTCGGGGTCTCCGCCATCGAGCAATATCTTTGTTCCAACGAGGCTCAGCGACTTACTCCTTCAACGTGTTGTCAGTACGGTGCGCAATTTCGGAGGTGTGCCTCGGCTCTGCTGCTACGTTTTCCCTGAAAGGAGGCCGTACCAAAATAACGCCATAAACGACCGCAAGTTCATCTTGCTATCCCTCTGTCAAGTAACCACCCGATCCAATTACGATTTTACCCACTGCGACTCCTGACCGGATCGATAATTACTGCTTAGCCGCTGGCTTTGTTTCCGGCATCCGAAACCAAACGAGCAGTGTCGCCAGGAGAGCCACCACAACAATGCTCAGGAATCCAGCGGTGCGACCAAAGCTCTCAGCCACCAGACCGGAGAGTGTAGTGCTCAGTGAACCGCCAATTCCGGAGGCCGTTCCAATGACGCCTTGGGCCAGGTTGAACCGACCGGTGCCGATCGTGGTATCGGCAACGACCAGCGCCGTGAGCACGCCCAACATTGTGCCGCTGATACCGTCGAGCACCTGAAAGCCGACGAGCAGGTATGGATCGTCCTTATCGCTGCGGAACCGGTTGCCTGCTGCCGTGCATGAATGCCTGCATCTCCTCCAGAGTGAGACGGCCATCTTTGTTGGAATCCATCGCTCTGAAAATTCTTTCGTGAGCCGCCTGAAACTCTTGCAATGAGATAGTCCCGTCACCATCGGCATCTATCAGGGCAAAAATCATTCGCATGGTCATACCTCGTCCCATCATGCCATGCCCCATCATCCCTCTTTCGCCCATCATTCCCCGACCCATCATGCCACGACCCATCATACCCCCACACGTCACGTCCTCTTCGCCCGTGGCCTCTTGGTCGTGCTGTTGCGACTGTTGCTGGTCTGGCTGCTGCATCATCGGACTACCGGGGGTCTGTTGGGCACTCGTCGCCATAGTTCCAAAGGCCAGAATAAATGCGGACGTCGTGACTGCCAGAACGCGCTTATTCATCGGAAACCTCCATCAGCGGACGCATTATGCCACCTATATTGATGCATGCGCGGCGACCGGAAAATGCTGCCTATTGCCGCAAGACGCTGGGCTTGGTGCTGTCGCTGGTGTAAGCCCTAGGCGTCTAGGAACTACTGCGACTCTTTAGCGAACATCCACCGAGCCAGCCCGACCGCCAGTAACATCCCGAACAACTGTGCCGCGATGAACGCCAGCACACCACCCGGAGCAATTCCCGCAAACGTATCTGAGAATGCCCGACCAATTGTCACCGCAGGATTCGCAAACGATGTCGAGGCGGTGAACCAATACGCAGCGATAATGTAAAGCCCAACCGCATAAGGGATCGCATCCGTCCTGAAAGCCAAGTATCCGAAAATCGCCATCAACAACCCAAACGTTGCCACCCCTTCCGCAAGCCACTGTCCTCAGCCCGTTCTTGCTGTTGTCGAGAATTGCCATTAAGGGAAGTTCGAACATCAGATGAGCCGCCCAAACGCCAACAATAGCCCCGACAATCTGGCTAGCGATGTAGACCAATGCGTCAGACTAAGGGAGTTCACGACGAAAAGCAAACGCGATTCTTACGGCAGGATTGAAATGCGCTTGCTTGCTTGGGGTCGAAACGGCGTGGAATGGCGGCATCGTTGCTCTGCATTGGAAACACAGTCCCCTCATCATGTACGCCGCGCAGACGGGCGCGTAGCTCGGTATCGGGCGGCCGACGTGAGCGATAGCGGATCCTGCGATCGGCGGCAACGATCGTACAGGCCCGCCGCTCGCTCATCTCCAGCACGCCACGCAAATGAGCGACAGCCTCTCGCTTGGCGGCGGGCCCTACCATTTTTTTGATAGCAGCTCCTTCAAGGCGGCGTTGTCGAGC
>WNGK01005194.1_pt1 | contig 23172 bp, 19 predicted proteins | sample 5400601 | NCBI WGS metagenome assembly WNGK01 (sample SAMN13153376, study PRJNA577476) | soil metagenome | isolation source: 60 cm soil or saprolite under Garry oak tree replicate 1 | place: USA:California | collected 2016-06-15
GGTACACATGCGAGCGAGCGGAACCATGGTATCACCGTGACCACCTAATACATACGCCTGCACATCACGCACGGATACATTCAGTTCCTGGGCGATAAAAGTACGGAAGCGGGCTGTATCCAGGACACCAGCCATGCCTACAACCCGGTGACGCGGGAAACCGCTGATATGCAAGGCGAGCTGGGCCATGGCGTCAAGGGGATTAGTGACCATGATGATGATGCAGTTTGGGGAGAATTTGACGACCTGCTGTGTTACTTCGGTGACAATCTCCTGGTTTTTCTTGACCAGGTCGTCGCGTGTCATACCGGGCTTGCGTGGGAGGCCTGACGTAATAACAACGATATCCGAATCTGTAGTATCGGCATAGTCATTCGTACCGACTACCAGGGTATCGTAGCCGATCACGGGTCCCGCTTCGAGCATATCAAGCGCCTTACCCTGTGGCATTTTTGGGATGATATCGAACATTACCACGCCGGCATAGTCGCGTTCTGCCAGGCGTTGTACCAGCGTGCTACCAACAAAGCCGGCTCCGATAACGGTTATTTTACTGCGCATCGATGTACCCTTTCGGTTAAATAATATTTATGGCAATGGAGGTGATTTCTCGGCTCTTCCACATGCTTGCTGCTAGCGATTACATTGGATTTTTGGGTCTCCTGACCACCATTGCGGCGATGCCAATGACTAGTAAGATCACTCCCACTCCCAAGGCGACGTAAGCACGGGTAGGATGATAGCCGAGGATATTGGTCAGGTAGAGCACGCCAAGAAGAATTCCAAGTACACCAAGTATGATAGCGCCTAAGTAAAGCTGGTTGTTGCTCATTGGATGCGTTCTCCTTTCTTCATTGAGATTGTTTCTCCTGTCATTATTGCACATTTTTCGCCAGTAAGGGAGCAAGAGAACCACTTATCCTGGCAAGTTTGGCAGCTATCCATGAAGCTGTCATGGTGGCCGGCTGCCGTGTGGTTTCCCGCCTGGGGAAGTGGTAAGTCGAGTCTAGAGGTGCTCTGGGTGTGTGCTTCTAGGCTTGCATTCTGGTGATTATATGGTAAACTCTACTACATAGCGTAGACGGTTGCAGATTTCGGATTACTCAGAGCAGTCTGTTGCGAATACCCTGCAATCTATAGTCTTCTGGCTCGAATCTCGCAAATCTACAATTGCACTATTCCATGGCCCCTTTATCATCTGCTTATCTAGTAATAGGTAAGTAGAACCGTTCTTCTGTTCCTGGTAGTTTTTAGGATCTACTACATAAGGAGGCATTCTCACCATGGCGCAATCCGACGTATCTCAAGAACAGCAGGACGAGGCATTGCTGCGCAAGTTTGGCTACAGGCAGGAATTGCGGCGCACACTGGGTTTCCTCTCCAACTTCGCGGTGGCCTTCTCCTACATCTCCGTCTCCACCGGCACGTTTGCTCTCTTTTTTCTAGGCCTGGCAGCAGGTGGACCCGCGTTTTTCTGGACGTGGCCAATTGTTGCCATCGGACAGTTTATCGTAGCGCTCAACTTTGCTGAACTTGCCTCGCACTTTCCAATTGCGGGTTCGATCTACCAGTGGAGCAAGCGTCTCTCCGGTCATAGCCTTGGCTGGTTCACCGGGTGGATTTACTTCTTCGCCGGCGTTATCACCGTGACGTCAGTAGCATTTACCGTGCCCATCCCGTTCCTTGGGATCTTCCCTAATTTTCCGGCAACCATCTTGTTCATGCCCAACGCTGTCTTCATCGCCCTGGTCTCAATCGTCCTGTGTACAATCATTAATGCCGCAGGAGTGAGGCTGGTGTCCATTGTCAATAACATCGGCGTCGCCGCTGAGATCATCGGCATGTTCGGCTTCGCGCTGATCCTGTTGATCTTCAATAACCACCAGCCAATCAGCTTCCTCTTTACCGGCCCACACACGTCCCTGCAAACTGCTGCTCAACCGTGGACTCCCGGCTTCGGTAACACTTACCTCGGTGCATTCCTGGCTGCCCTGTTCATGTCATTGTACGTGATCTACGGTTTCGATACGGCAGGGACACTCGGTGAGGAGACCAGAAATCCGCAGGCGACAGCCCCACGTGGTGTGCTCTGGTCGATAGGCCTCTCATTCATCGCGGGCCTGCTCTTCCTGGGTGGCACTCTACTCTCGATTCAGAACTACCCGAAAATCGAGGGTATTGCGCAGGGAGCAAACTACTTGCAGGTATTGCCAACGATTATCCAGGATGCCCTCGGTTCGTTCTGGGGAAATATATACCTTGGCGTTGTGCTCGTGGCCGTCTTCGTGTGTACGCTGGCTATCCAGTCGGCGACTATTCGCCTGATGTTCTCCATGGGGCGCGATGGCCGACTGCCATTCGGTAAGGTTTGGGGAAGAGTCAACCCGACCTTGCATACGCCGGTCTGGGCAGCGATTGCCGTTGCTGTGCTGGCAGCACTGCCGTTCCTGGTCAGCACGGCTATTGTCGTCATCGTCGCCTCCGCGACGGGCATGATCTACCTGTCTTACTTCATGAACAACGTTGCCACTCTAGGCGCCCGTCTGAGAGGCTGGCCGCGAGTTAAAGCGCCATTTAGCCTGGGAAGGTGGGGCATGCTCATCAATGTGCTGGCGCTGATCTACGGCGGGTTGATGATTATCAACTTCCTGTGGTTCGGTGGGCTGCGTAACCTCTACACCAACCCGGCATTGAACCTGGTTTTCACGTCCTGGGCCACCATTCCTGTGCTCAATATCATTGGCAATATACCGATCTTCGAGTTCGCGCTGATTGTGTTCTTTGTCATTGGCGGCATCTACTGGTTTGGCTTCAAGCGGCGCAGTGTAATTGCCAACGGTGAAGAGCAGGCTGAGGCGCTGGCGGATTAGTACATTATACCCCTCAGTCACCGCTGCTCGCCTTTGTCACCCCGAGCGAAAGCGAAGGGTCTGGCTCGGCGGGCAGCTTAGACCCTTCGCTTCGCTCAGGGTGACAGAAGGCGGGACATGCGAGCGGCGAGGAATGCCAATCTTGGTCGTGAAAATTCATCATAGCGCCCCTACACGTGACGTCTATGGGACACCTCTCGCAGGTGTCCTATTTTTGTGACTTGATTGTTATTGACAAAACGCAAACGAATAGCTTAACATTACTACAATCATAATAGACAGTTCCCAATGTTTCCATCCTGGAACGACCTTCCAAAAACATTGACAAAGGGAGACAAAGGCAGTACACTCGTGAAGGATGAGGAACATGTATTTCAAGAAAGCTTGACTCCAGATGGGACAGGCAACACGTACAACCAGGCTCTTCCTCGACCTAGGTAAGCGGGAGGAGGGAGGAGCCAATAGCGGGAAACGAGCGTACCTGGAGGCGACTGCCGAGGTGCTCAACCAGGCTCGTGCGTTTTATCTGGACTTCTTTCTCGCTCATGCAGAGAAACTGGCTGAGCGTGTCAGCTACTACTCCCAAAAGCATCTGGAGATGCGCACGCGTGTCATCAGCCCCAACGAGTTACTGACCTGGGCGGAAGCCCACACCGTGGCTACCCGCGAGCATCCGATCCCTTGGGAGGGCTGGAATTTCAGTGAGCGCTTCCCCCAGATGCCCTTTGTCTACCGGCGGGCTGCGATCAAAGACGCGATTGGGAAGGCGCGATCGTATGTGTCCAATCTGAGCCACTGGGAAAAGAGTGGCAAGAAACGAGGGAAACCGGGCCTGCCTGGGGCGGTTAATCACCCCACGCTCTACGAAGGAACGGTCCAGCTCGCCCTCTCCAGCAGCGGAAGAGGGCGAGCGCGCTTTGTGCGGCTCAAAGTCTGCACGGGCACGACCTGGCAATGGTACAACTATCCCATCCAGAACAATCGGTACTTCCAGCAGCGCCTGAATGATCCGGCCTGGGAAAAGCAGAGTCCCAAGTTGGTTTTGCGCAAGACATCAGCAGCACTGCACTTCTCCCAGGCGCGAGAGATCAGTGCTAAGAAGATCGTCGAAAGTAAGCAAGACCCCGACCTGGTGACGGTTGCTGTTGATCTTAACGTAAAATTCCTCGCAATGATTACGGTGAGACAGGGAGATCGGATTATCGAAAGCCGCTTTCTCTCTGATCAGGGACTTGACCAAGCACGCTACTGCCATCTCAAGCGCATTGCCAAAAGACAGTGGCAGTCGGGCAAACCAGTCAAAGGTGAACGGAGCAACCAGCAGTTGTGGAGACATATTCGCCGGATGAATGAGAGCGCTGCTCACCGTATTGCACGCGCCATCGCCAACGTGTGCGCCAGCTATCCCGGCTGCGTGCTCGTGTTTGAGCGACTCCGCAAGATCCGGCGATCTGAGGGAAGCAAGTCGCGGCGGATGAACCGCAAACAGGCGAACCAACTGCGGGGCAAGATCAATCAGCGCGCTCGCGAGAAAGCGTATGCGCTGGGAGTGGTGAGCGTGGAAGTCAATCCGCATGGCACCAGCCAATACTGTTCGCGCTGTGGCATCAGGGGCGAGAGGTTCTCCAACCTGAGCGGAACACACATCGTCGTCAAATGGGGCAAATTATTTCGATGCCCGGTTTGCCACTACGAAGCGCAAGCCGACTTTAACGCATCTGTGAATCTACATCACTCGTTTTACGGAGAGTATCACTGGCAGCCACGTCTCACACGCAGTGGCTGAGCCATATGCACACGCTCTCTCCGGCTACAGGTCGGAGGGAACAATGCCTGCGGAGGGCAATCCCGATGAAGCAGGCCAGGCCGGTATGCAAGTGAGCATACACGTTGAAGGTGGTGCGGCTATCGTTGGTCCAATGGAGGACGTTCCAGTCTGCATCCTCTCTCGGACAGCACCTGAGTCGATAACATCCTGGAATGTGGAAGGAACGCCAGGCATGCTGGACTGATTCAGGGCGGCGAAAACGGCTGTTGTCCAGGTTTGTCAATGATCTGGGCAACTGTTTGACACCACAAAAGACCCAAAGGACCACCTGTGAACGTTCTGACAGCACCTGGTAAACGCCTTTTCCTGACCGGCGACGAAGCAGTAGCACGTGCAGCATTGGAGCTAGGCGTTCAAGTTGTTACCGGCTATCCCGGCAACCCCAGCACAAAAACCATCAGCGCGCTCATCCCCATCGCACGCCAGTATGGCATGACAGTAGAGTGGAGCGTCAATGAAAAAGTTGCCCTGGAGGTAGCTACAGGCGCAGCCTGGGCCGGGCGACGCAGCCTGGTGACGATGAAGATGTCCGGGGTGAATGTGATGGCGGACTCTCTGCTCTCTATTGCTCATAGTGGAGTGACCAGCGCACTCGTGATCTACACGGTCGATGATGTTGGGGCCTACTACGGAATGGTAGAGCAGGATTCACGGCATTACGCCCTGCTCGCTTCTCTTCCACTGTTGATGCCAGCCAGCCCAGAGGAGGCTTACGCTATGACGCGCCTGGCATTTGCTGTTTCTGAGCGGACGGGAGCGCCAGTAATTATCCTTTCTACCACAGCCGTTGCTAATGCCATTACAGCGATGAAGGTAGGTAAGATCGAGCGCGGTACCCAGGAACGATCCGCCGGTTTCCAGCGCAATCTCGCAAAATTTACGAAGGCTGTTCCCCAATGGTGCCGCGACCAGCATGCCGAAGCCATCTCGCGCCTGGAGCAAGCGGGAGAACTTTTCGAGGCGGCGAAGGACATAAATCTCGTGTTTAGGCCAGGGCATAGCGATCAAACCAGGGGAAGCGAACGGCGCGGTATCATCGTCGCAGGGGTGAGCTACACCTACCTGCAAGAATTGCGCCAGCGTTTGCCGGAGGATTTTGCAGAGATAGCTATCTTCAAAGTCGGGTGCGTACATCCTCTGCCACAGCAAGAGCTGCGCAACTTCCTCAAGGAAATTGATGTCGCGCTGGTGCTGGAGGAGCTAGAGCCGATTATAGAGACAGCGATACTGGCGCTGATTACCGAGGAGGGTCTCCAGGTCAAGGTGCTGGGCAAACGCAGCGGTCTGCTACCAAGGGTGGGAGACTATTCCCTGGAGATGGTAGAACGGGCGATCGCAGAGTTGACCGGAAGAGCACATACAATCGCTGAACCAATTCAAGATAATCACGTCGCCCCTCCGCCACGCTCGCTGGAGTTCTGCCCTGGCTGTCCACATCGCATGACGTATTACGCACTTAACCGCGCGATTGAGCGGCTCGGCTTCACACATGACGAGGTGATCACAACTGGGGATATTGGCTGCACAATCATCGGTATGAATGCTCCGTTAGACGCATGCTGGACGGAGGTTTCGATGGGAGCCAGTATCGGGATTGCCCAGGGTTTTAAGTACGCGGGGATCGAGCGGCCTGTGCTGGCAGCGATGGGCGATGGAACTTTTTATCATAATGGCATCGCCGGACTGCTAAATGCAGTGCAGTCGGGCGTTAATTTGACACTCATTGTGCTAGATAACAGCCGCAGTGCTATGACCGGTATGCAGCCAGACGCAGGTACAGGGCGACGAGCGGACGGCGAGCCCAGTATACGCGCAGATATTGCAATGATTGTCCGTGGCTGCGGAGTGGAGTATGTGCGCCGGCTCAACCCCTATGACCTGTCGAAGATGATTGAGGCATTGCAAGAAGCGATGAAATTCCCTGGTGTTTCTGTGGTTATCGCCGAGGCTCCATGTACAACACAAGGCGTTCTGATTCATGAGCGGCCGGTGCAGGTGGACCAGGATGCATGTATGGCCGGGCGAGGATGCGAGGATACTCCTTGCTATCATAAAGTTGGCTGCCCTTCGGTATTGCTTTCCCTGGACGATGTGAGGCCACGCATTTCTATCGACACTGCTACCTGCGTTGCTTGCGGACTGTGTATGGATGCCTGTCCATTTGGGGCCATCAAACCGGTACCAGAGATCGAACAAAAGCAGCAAGATTTACGTAGTAGTATTGCGGCAGCAAATTTTTTGCGCAGCTACGTTGAAGATTAGCCGAGACGAGACCATTTCATGTCCAAGACCTCGAATATTGTCCTGGTGGGCATTGGCGGTCAGGGAACGCTGACGCTGATGGAGATGTTGGCGATGGCCGCGGAGGAGGCAGGCGAAGAAGTGCGTGTTCTATCACGCGTCAGCCTGGCACGGCTTGGGGGATCGGGCATGTGCCATATACGCATTGGGCCGGCTGTAAGCGCGGCGATCCCTGTCGGGGAGGCGGATGTTTTGCTGGTGCTGGAGATGAGCGAAGTGCTGCGCGCGCTCCCGATGGCACGGCGGGGAGCGCTGGCCTTCGTCAACACCTATCGCCGCCTACCTGTTGCTGCAGGAGTGGCAGGTATCCACTATCCTACACGCTCAGAGGTGGAGGAGGCGCTGGCAGAGCATGGCATCAGGGGTATTTTTGTGCCCGAATCGCTGCCGTTCACAGATGATTCAAGGCAGGATCAGGATGATGCTCGCATCAATATTATCATGCTCGGCGTTCTCTGTGGCTACACGCAGCTTCTTCCCCGCACTACGCTTGAGCAATCCATTGCCCAGCGCCTACCACGCTTTGCCGAGCAGAATCTGCGTACGTTTGCAGCGGGGTGGAGCTTTGGAGAAGCGCAGAGACGATAGCGCAATTTCGGCTACACTATGGTATACTAAGCGCTCAGAAGAAGTGCAAGAATACATACTTTTCGTAATGTATGATTGCAACAGCAGGTTTAATGCATGAGTCCAAATTGCCGCGCGTCACCGCAGCTGAACTATTGCGAGCCTTGAGACGCTCTGGTTGGGAAATAGTACGGCAAAGCGGGAGTCATGCCATACTAAAGCATTCCATAAAACCTGGCCGAGTCACTATAGCTATACATGCCAGGGTGATTATCAAGCCGAAGACGCTAGAAACAGTTTTAGAGCAGGCGGGACTTACTGTAGATGAACTGCGGGACTTGCTTTGAATCTATGAGGATAAGGCAATGAGGGAATATCAATACACGATCATTCTGCATCCAGACCTTGAGGAAGGAGGATATACAGTTACTGTACCGGCCCTCCCTGGATGTGTGACACAGGGAGAGACACTCGAGGAAGCCATAGCGATGGCCAAAGATGCTATACGCCTTTATGTCGAGTCGCTCATCGCTGACGGCGAGACTATACCTGAAGAGCGCGAGCATCCACAAGCAATCATAGTTAATGTGGCAGCCTGACCTTGCAGAGGAAAGCAGCGCGCGCTTGACACAATACACGAGGTAGAGTATCATACATCCCGCAGGATAGATACACGTTCTGTGAAACGTCTTGGGGTGTCGTTCAATGGTAGGACTGCCGACTCTGGATCGGCCAATTGGGGTTCGAATCCCTGCACCCCAGCCAGGAGAGGCTAGTGGCCTCTCCTTTTTTGTTTTTATGGATCGTTATCTAATGTGGCAGCAATCTATGGAGGGTCAAGTAGCATGGCCTTAGATACATCTACGCTCGATAAACGACGAGACGACATGTCCCGAGCTTCCAGGTGGACGCGGAGACTTGATATACCACTGGCTATTCTAGCATGGATAGGGGTGGCAGCAGTGGTGCTATGGGCAGCATCCCATGTCATCAGGTCATTGCTGCTACTTGCTATTGCGGCCCTGCTCGCATATGCTCTCGTGCCTGTTGTAAAATTGCTGGAGCATATAATGCCTCGTTTTCTGGCAATGCTTATCGTCTACCTCATTGTGCTGAGTGCGCTGAGCTTGCTTCTCTATTCTATTGCCAGGACCGCTATTCACCAGGCTATTGAACTGAGAGTTTTTCTGACACCAAGAGGAAATGGTCAACTGGCTCCCTTGATGCAGACGTTGCAGTCCTACGGGATTACGCAGGATCAAATTAATGCGGCTCGCCAGTTGCTTGTAGGTCACCTGGAAGGCATTGCTAACGGTGCGCTGCCAGTGTTGAAAGGCATTTTCGAGGGAGTAGTGGATCTAATCGTGGTAGCCGTGCTGAGCATTTATCTTCTCCTCGATGGATCACGCGTAGTACACTGGCTGCGTGTGAACGCACCGATGCTACAAAGAGAACGCGTCCAATTTTTCCTCGATACTCTCCAGCGTGTCGTGGGAGGCTATATTCGTGGGCAGTTGACACTCGCTGTCTTAATCGGCTTCCTCGTCGGCATTGGCATGGAATTACTGGGAGTGCGCTACGCCTTTTTACTGGGAGTGCTGGCTTTTGTCCTGGCGTTTATCCCGGTTGTGGGAACCTTTATCTCAGCGACGGCATGTATTTTGCTGGCACTGGTCAGCAATCCCACCTGGACCCAGCCCTGGATACTTGCGATTATTGTGCTGGTCTATTTCGTGGTAGTTCACGCCGTCGAGGCGCACACGATAGGTCCCCGCATCGTTGGTCACGCCATCGGGCTCCATCCCGGTGTCTCTATCTTTGCCCTGGTTGCAGGAGGCGAACTGTTCGGTATATGGGGCACGCTGTTCGCCGCGCCAGTGGCAGGCCTGTTACAGGCCGTACTGGTTGCTTTATGGATAGAATGGCGCAAGAACCATCCCGAACAATTTCCAGTCGAGGCTCAAGCAGAGCAGGCTACGGCGGAGATGGAGCCAACGGTGAAGTTAGAGCAGCAGAGACCCTATGACCCAGCACAGCAACCAAATTCATAAGGATAGCATGCTCCAGGCGAGCAGAAAAAGACCTCGCTTCTGCCACTTATGCGGAGAGAAGATTCGCGGTCCTTTCCTGGTATACGAAAACGGGCTGACGGTGTGCGAACGTTGCGAGGGGAGCACGCCTCATTGCAGCCAGTGTGGGATTCCTTCAAAGCAGCTCACACAAGCGCGGGGGGTATGGATCTGCCCAGCATGTCGCCAAAGAGCACAAGTGTGCGCCTGCTGCCACGAAGTTATTCTTGGGCGATACTTCATCATCGGTGATTCACCCCTGCCCTACTGTGAAGTTTGTACTCAAACGCGCCCTCGCTGTGACATCTGCCGCGTGCCCCTGGACGAGCGAGGAAGAACTTTCTCTGGGCGAGGTGGCACTATATATCGCTGCGCATCCTGCCTGGGTTCAGCGGTCACTACTATGGCGCAAGCTGAGTTTCTCTATCGAGAAACAAGGGTACTGCTCGCACGGGAACTGGGACTCCAGGTTGCCATACTACCGAAACTACACCTGGTAGAACGCGCTACACTCATCGAACTCCATCACCAAACAGGTGTTGCTACCAGCCCAGATGCACCTATGGGACCTGAGCACCAACACCTCCTCGGTTACTTCCAGCGTTTCGATAACGATTGGAATATCTACATCGAACTTTTACTACCCGAGACACTGTTCCAGGCGGTTGCAGCGCATGAGCTGGCACACGCCTGGCAGTCTACTTATGCACCACAGGCACAATCGCTCAAGATTGTCGAAGGCTTTGCTGAATGGGTGGCCTACCGGGCGTTGCTTGCATCGGGCCAACAACGTGAAGCGTCACGTCTGACCAGGCGCAGCGATCTCTATGGAGACGGTCTCCAATACTTCATCGCTTTAGAACGCCAGCATGGGCGTCCAGCGGTAATGCAGCGGGCAAGCCAGATGTAGGATACAGCACTTACACGTTTTACTTCCTATCAATTCATAGACTTATATTCACCACTTGGAATCTCTTACAATTGTGGCATACTGTGTAATGTAAGCATAAGTGTCTACGTCCATTAGGGGGAACGAGCGGGCATACCTGCCCCCCAGGCAGGGTCCCATAAAGGCCCACCCTGCCACTCCTCACCTCCCTCGCCCCTACGGGAATGGGATTCCTTGCATAAATAGGGGGTCGATGGCACTAAGAGCCTACCGCTGAGGGATATTAATGAAAGTCTGCTGGGCACGTGGGGTGGAGGGATATGTCTCTACGCTATTGGCAAGTTGTTTCGAGTAAGCTAGATGTCACCTGGATTAGCTTCTGGCGTTTAAGCACCGCAGCCTGTAGCGCCGCCTTGAGCTTTTGTTCGTCGATATTAGTTACACGCACACTGGGACCGGATGTTTTCGGTAGCTATACACTGGTATTATGGCTGGCTACGATAATGATGCCAGCTATTGGCATTGGCGCATCTACACTTACAAGCCGGTACACAGCAGAGCTTCAATTTCGCGAAGTACCACGCCTGACCGCGGGTATCTTTTATTTTGTATGGCGAAGACAATTTGGTAGAATACTACTCTATTGTCTGATCTACTTGCTCCTGATTTTTCCCTGCTCCTGGTTCTTCGGCACGCGCACACCGATACTCTTGCTCCTCTTAGCGGGCTTATCGGTTCCACCACTGCTTCTTGGCAGTGTTGCCAACATTACATTGCGTAGCTTAAGACGCTATGACTTGATAGCAGTTATTCACATAGTCGGAATACTTGCTGCGTTGCTGCTAATGCTTATCGCGACACAGGTGCCGGGTGAATTGATCAGACTGCTACTGATTGCTTCAGCAATATCAAGCACATTTACGCTTATCATAGCGCTTGTCTGCATTACCCGGCTGTTGCCAATGGGACATGCATTGGCCCCAGGATTCTTGCTGAAGGAGCGACTAACACGCAGTCTCAACAACTCATTCCTCCTTTTTATGTTAGATGTTATCGTCTGGCAACGGAGCGAACTAGTGCTGATTGCTCACTGGCGTGGGGCCGCCGAGTTAAGTTTTTATGCACTCGCTTCCATGATAAGCGCAAGTATGATGGAAATTCCGCCTGTTCTGCTATCAACATATGTATTGCCACTCCTGTTGCGCTATGTTCCAGGACAACGATATAGTAACGCTGCCGACGCATTTTTTAAAACATCTTGCTACATGATAGTGTTAGCTGTTCTGCTATGTATAGTGATGGTGTTATTATGCCCAGCAATTATCAGTTCCTGCTTTGGCGATACTTATCTGCTCGCCGTCACGCCACTGCGTATTTTGCTCATCGGAAGCACAATTGGCAGCATTTCAACGGTGAGTTTGACCTACCTTGCTAATGGCGAGCGCAAACGAGCACAGACGCAGCTTGGTGCAATTGCGGCAGCATTGAATATTGTGCTGTCTATCCCATGTATCCTGCTATGGGGTGTCACCGGTGCCGCACTGGCGAGCACCGTGGCACGCGTGGTCTCCGCCGTTGGTTCGGTAGTTATTTGCAAGAGGCACATGGCTGTCTAGAAGTACCAGGAATTACTGGTGCCCAGGGAGAAGAATCAAATGTGAGCGCTGGTAGCAATATACAGGATAGTGAATGTTCAGAAGCATGTTCTCTCTTTATATGCGTTCGAGTGGCACAAAACCCAAGACTCGCAGCGCGTTGCTCATAGTTTGTACAGTAGCGCGGACCAACAAGGTGCGGAACGACTTTACTCGTTCGTCTGTTTCTTTGAGGATAGGAGGAGTATGCTCATAGAAGTCGCTAAAGTGGGCGGCCAGGTCATAGGTATAGGAAGCCAGCATGTGAGGAGCAAGCTGTGAAGTTGCTTCTGCCAGGGTACGCGGGTAGGCGTCGATGTGGCGCAGCAGTTCCCATTCGCTCTGCTCGAGCTGCTCTGGGAGAACTCGAAGTTTCTCGGGTATCTCGTAATGCGCCTCTTGCAAACGGCGCATGATGCTATTGGCGCGTGCATAGGCATATTGGAGGTAAACGCCCGTATCGCCATTGGCACGCAGCACCTCGTCCATATCCAAAGCGATAATCTGCTGCAAACCAACGCGAATCATGAAGTAACGAATGGCTGATGCCGCCAGGATAGCGACGGTCTCGCCGGGCAAGTCCGGCTTGGCCTCTCGCATCTTTACGATCGCAGCATTCATCAAGTCATCGGCCTTAATCTCGATGCCTTTTCTGCCAGAGAAAGCGTAGAATTCCTTGCCATCAGAAGTATCGATACCCAGGCGAGCAGCAGTGGCAGCGGAGAGTGTGACGACTTCGTATGCGAGATGTATCGAGTTGTCGGCTTGCTCGGTATAGCCCAACCGGCGCAAGATCTCATACAGGACCTGTTGGAGATAAGACTGGCGCACGTCGATCACATTGATCACTCTTTTCGCGTGACCAAAACGTTTAGGATCGGCTTCCAAGGCTGGTGCAATATTGTCCTCTTTTATACGCATGGTCCAAAGCGTGCGGCCATCATGCTGTTGGCCCCAGGGAACAAAGCGGAACTGCTCTCCTATTCTGGGATCATCAGCCAGACCAAACTTCCAGAGCTGATAGGCGATATCTTTGCCCGTGTAGGTGGCTGTACCATCTTTTCTCACCAGGACCTTGTCGCTTGTGCGGTGCCCTTCTTCAGTCTGCACATCACCTTCACCGAAGGGGACGATCCAGCAGCCTTCCATTGGGCCTGTTTTGGGCTGCTCCAGCACGCCACGGTCGCGCAGCATGACAAAGGTGCGTTTCCACAAACCCGAACCTAGAATAGCAGATTCCCAGGTGAGTAGATCGTATGAAACATCAATACGTGTCATTGTTGCCAGGTGAGCCTGCACGATCTGACGAGAGATATCCGCCGCCAGCAGGGGATAATCAGGACCTGCGGCTGGTTCGTCGCCATGCTCAATAGTATGCAGCACAGCTTTGCGGCGTTCTAGAAGTTCCGGTCGCTCCTCATAGGCTTTACCTACGGCAACATATATGCGCGAACAGTAGTAGTCGAAGGGCTCGCCTGGGAGCTGCTGATTCCCTTCAGGAAGTTGCAAGGAGCCCTCGCTGAGCAGTGTGAAGCCGACGACAACATCGGCAACCTGAACGCCTGTGTCATCGATGTAGTTGTGTGCCTCGACCTGGTAGCCCTGCGAGCGCAGCATACGCACAACGGTGTCACCAATGCTCGCGTTACGCAGGTGACCTACATGAGCGGCTTTGTTGCTATTAATGTTGGTATGCTCAACGACGACGGTTCAGGCGAAAATTAAGGTAGCCCGGTTTCGTGACGGTGATCTCCTGAATGATGGGCACAGACATGCCGCGCAGTATTGCTGCCAACGCTTCTGCGATCAGCAGTGGAGGGCGGCCCAGCATCTTCTTGCCTGCCCAAGCCATGACCGGCATCGAATAATCGCCAAAGCTCGCCTGCGCCGAGAAGCGCAGGTCCATGGGCAATTGCTCAACGTCGAAGTTTAGCTGCTCTTGAGCAAGGTAAGCCACGGCGGCCTGTTTGATGAGCAGGATCAGGTACTCATGGAGATCTTTTGCAGCAGCAGAAGTTTGCTGCACCTCACGGGTTGTCGACATTATTCCTCCAACGACCCCTTAAAATTAGCTTGAGATATTGAGTTGCCAGTTCTGACGTTTTTATTGTACAACGGGAGTCCAGTCACTAATAGATACTTTTGCCAAGCGCCGAAAGGATAAATTCAACGGCCAGCCTGGCAGTGCGATTCGCGTGGTCGAGAATTGGATTGACCTCGGTAATATCCAGCGAGGTCATCTTGCCCGAGTCGGCAATCAATTCCATTGCCAGGTGAGCTTCACGATAGGTGATGCCACCTGGGACGGGGGTGCCAACCCCAGGTGCCTCAGAGGGGTCTACTGCATCCATGTCGAAACTGACATGCACACCACCGGTACCAGCGGTTGCAATTTCGAGCGCCTGGGTAATGGCTGCGGGCAGTCCGATACGATCGATATCCTTCATGGTGAAGACGCGCACCTGCGCCAGGCGCAGCAGCTCACGTTCGTCGGGATCGAGGTCCCGCGAGCCAACGATAGCAATGTTGGTGGGAGCAACCTTTGGGCTAAAGCCGCCCAGGTTCACCAGTCGTTCGTGACCCCGGCCGATCAGTGCTGCTAAGGGCATGCCGTGAATGTTACCAGAAGGTGTGGTCTGATCGGTATTGAAATCGGCGTGAGCATCGATCCAGATCACGCCAACGGAACCGTGCGCCTTGACGGCTCCGGTGACCGATCCCAGGGTAAGGCTGTGGTCGCCTCCTATCACGAGGGGAAAATCACCAGGGCCACTATAATGCGCTATGGCGGCTGCCAGTCTTGCACATACATCCAGGATTGGCTCTAGATTCTTGAGATGTGGGCCGCTAAGCGGGACAGGTTCTGGCTCAGCCACTGCCAGGTTCCCTTCATCAATGAGGGTATGGCCAAGCTGGCCGAGTTTCTTACTTAGCTCGATGTCCAGGGCTGCATAACGAATGGCGCTTGGGCCCAGGTCTGTTCCATGGTATATGCCACCCAGGTCTAAAGGGACTCCAATAAGATGAATGTTCAAGGTGTTTCCTCTCTTCTCCATTGAACAGTGGATTTGCCAGCCATTATAACGTAGTAGCCTGGCGACCGCAAGGGTCGCCACTACGCTATTGGGCTCGGTCAAGCGTAGTGGCAGGGCTTGCCCCTGTCAGGTCCTTCCTCGGCGCACTTTGTACACGCCTGCGGCGCTCACAGGGGTATAATTGTTGAGGTTGTGGCGAGCTGAAAGCTCGCCACAACCTCAACAATTATACCGAGAGACGGTTAAGACAGAGCACAACAACTTCAACAAGTATATGGAGAGGCGGCCAGGGCTTTCCAATCCTGGCGATTTTGCCCCGCTCCCGAAAAATGTGTGAGAAATAATGTGGTAGCCAGACATTTGGAGATAATGCCTGTCATCCTGAGCGCATGAGCCGAAGCCCTGAGCCCTTCGCTGCGCTCAAGGGTAAACTCCGCGAAGGGGAAGGATCTCTGCGTCCGTCGAGCCAGACCCTTCGCGAAGCCAGAGGTGACAGCCGGGGCAGCGCTCAAATCCGCTCACAGGAAGGCTTATCTCCAAACGTCTGTGTGGCGGCTAAGACAGAGCACAAATGAGATATTGTATGTTATGATTATCAGTAGACTACCTATGATGGTAGACGGTGGAATATAGCTCTACTGTTTCTTCACCTGCACCCGAAGGAGTGTGCGCGATGATTGCATGTGACATTATGACCCGCAAAGTGTGTACCATTTCCCCGGAGGCCAGTGTACAGGAGGCTGCACAACTGCTCTACCAGGAACGTATCAGTGGTCTGCCTGTCGTCAACGCAGATGGTGGGATTATCGGTATTGTTACCGAGGCGGACATTATCAGCAAGGCGAGCCGCGAGGGCCTGCGCGTTGCCGATATTATGAGTCACGAGATAATTGCAGTTACCGAGGATACGCCGATTAACGAGATTGCCCTGTTACTGACTGAGCGCAAGATCAAGCGCGTGCCGGTGATCAGCGAAGATAAGCTGGTGGGCATTGTGAGTCGCGCGGATATTGTCCATGCTGTCGCGGAAGGGCACCTGATCCTGCGCAGCTGGTAGAATATTTAAATTAGTAATACTCGTAAGTATGTTTCACGTGTAAATAGTGGAGCCAGGTTGGGTGTCCTCGCGTTCGGCATCGGACGGGGGATACTTTAAATTACTCCTAAAAAGACTACTGTTTACTCAATAAGCCGGCTCCGAAGGAGGATGTACGATGTTCTGCTCACAGTGTGGTATGCGCGTCAAGGATGGAGCGCATTTCTGTGATAATTGTGGCGCGGCATTGCAGGTGCCGGGGGGTGTCTCTCAGGTTGCACCAGTAGAAAGTAGTCGCGGCACAAGTAAAGCTCAAGATCCGTATAAGGAGCAGATTAGACAGATCAAGCTGCAAATCCGGCAACTGAAACTAGACCTCAAGCGAATAAATACAGAGATGGGGAAAATTCGTTCGCAGTATAACCAGTCGGCGGCTTTTGTTCCACGCGGTATGCTCCGGCATGGCTATAAAGAGATCGAGGATGTGCGTTTATGGGGGCCGCAGAAGAAAAAGCAAGAATTACAACAACAGATTATGTATCTTGAGCAGCAGTTGCTGGGCTTGCAGCAGCAGCAAACACAATGGCAGGCCCAGCAGGGAGGGTAGCAATAGCGCTATCACCAGGGTCGAGGTCACGGGCGATGTTGTAGATATCGGGTGAGCCAAGGCCGCTTGCCAGGTCATAGCCTGTGGTAGCCGAATAGAGCAGGTTAGTACCGTTGGTAATGTCATGAAAAGCGGGAAATGCCTGCTGCACGTTGAAGAGGCGGTACAGTGTGGGGTTGGCGAAGCCTACACGGGCCTTACCGTCAGCTCTCAAATACTGGTTGATGAGCGCCAAGCTACCTGCCCAGAGCGGGGTGGCTGCGCTTGTGCCGCCGACGGTGATCCAGCCAGAGGGGGGGCAGCCTGCGTTCATCACTGTACAGTAGATCGAGTATCCAGCCGCAGGGTCGGCGTCTGCCGTAACATCGGGTATCTGCCGGTTGCCATTACTATACTGGCTATCAACGCCCGGGCCACTCTGCCATGTGGGGCGTTTGAAGGTATTACTGATCCCACCACCACTCCCTGCTCCCCTGGGACTACGCAACTTCGATTTTGGGTTGGACCATACTGATTCATGATCATAAGCACCGGTATTCAATTGCAGGTTGGTGCCGCCGATACCCGTGACGTAGGGATCGCTGGCAGGTGAGTCTACTGCTGGATTGCCATCACCACAATCATAGGCTCCAGCATCGCCGGAGGCGGCGAAGAAGGCGATACCCTGCGCGGCTGCCTGCTTAAAGATGTTGTCGAGGGTTTGCAACTCGCCAGGGCCAGAACTTGATTCACAGATCCCCCAACTAGTGAGTGCAATGCGGGCTTTATGATCGGTGACAATCCTGTTGTAGGTATCATTAAGACCCTGAGTTGTGTTCGGACCTTCATAGATGATCTGCCTGGCATGAGGAGCCATAGCGGCAGTTACCTCGATATCCAGTTCTGTTTCAATTGCGCCCTGACCTGCAGAGCCATTGAAGCCATCTACCAGGACATTGGTGATGCTCGGATTACCGAGATTGTAGGCCTGGAAGTATTGAGCAACATCGCCAGGCTGGTATCCATCCAGTTCGAAGAGAGCTACGGCCTGGCCATCACCCAGGATCCCGGCATTTTGCAGCGGTGCAGCATCATAGGCCGCGGCAAGGTCTTCTGGAGTGTAGCCACCTGGGGCTGCCTGCCTGACGTTGAGCCTGCGGTAGTGCGGTTGATAGTGCAGGCTATTGTCCAGTCCGCCAATGGATGTAATCAAAGAAGTGAGCGACGCAGGCAGGCTGGGGGCTGTCGCATTCGCGTAAAAGGTGCGGCTACCGAGCCGGTAATTATTGATCCGCGTGTTGAATGCGTACTGCGCTTGCGCAATGGAGCCTGTGGCATCGATGAGTTGATTGTTGGCGGCAACAGTGGTGACGGTGAACCCCTGGCTCTGCAAGAATGAGACGACTTGCCGCACCTGGTCGGGTGTGGGTGCAAACAACATGTTGAACGCGGCAGGGGTGAGATAGTGGTGGTACTGTGCCGACCGGGGATCATAGATAGCATTCAACAGCCTATCCAGTTCTGCCGAATTGCGCAGTTGGAGACCGATGGACAGGTGCAATTGCTGTTGAGGGTCGGCGGCCTGCAAAAGGTGCGCCCGCTGGACCAAGGGCACGATGTCACTGCTGAGTGCGAGACGCCGGTTTGCATCCGCGTGAACCAGCATACGCACACCCGCGAGGCTGGTTCCGATGAGTAGTAGAGCGATGACTACAAATACAATGTTGCGTCGCATATTATTTTCCTACAGAGTTCACACAAGGGATATTTCATTGTTACTTCACCCAATGAGAATAAACGTGATCAGAGTAGGGTTTGTGGCATTTCTCTGGATTGCCCCACAAACTATCCCGGTGAGCGTGGTAAGCTGAAGGAAAACCAGGAGGGAACGGCTCTATCAGTGAAAGAACCCTCATTGAACTGGGTCCGAGGAGGATGACTTGGCAGAAATCACCAATATGGGTGCAATCAAAGCATGGTCTCGTGCTTCTTTATAAACTTCATTATCGCGCTCCTACAGAAAGTACGGGCTAACGATGATAGGATCGGCTGCGCAGCCTATCCTGAAGCGATCAATCGTACCCAGGCTGATGCTGGTGCCTGCGATGGCGTCGGCGTTGGTGCGGGTGACGGCGGCAATGTCGGCGTTGGCGTTGGCGTTGGCGTTGGTGTCGGCGACGGTTTCGGTTTTGGCGTTGGCGTCGGTTTCGCTGTCGGTATGGGCGTAGGGGTGCCGTTCGTCAGGTTCACGACGTAGAGCTTGACTACAGTATCGACGCTAATCTGCGTACCGCCAGGCGGGCTGACGTTGACAACGATGTTTGGTCCCTTACTGCGATCGGTGGGTGGATCGGAAGGCAGCACCTGATAGAGAATACCGGCTTTATTGAGAGCGTCTTCCGCCGCCGCGAGTGTATTGTTCACAAGATGGTGCGGCACGGTCAATGTCTGTTCTGCCTGTAGATCGACTTCAATCTTCGAGCCCTGCGGAGCTTTATCAGGAGGCTTCGGGAACTGGTCGATCACTGTTCCCGAGGTGAGATTGTTTTTGACAACCAACTCGAATCCAGCGTTGGTTGCCGCGGCCCGGGCCTGCGCTAAAGATAGGCCTACCAGGTTGGGTACAGGAACCTGTGTTGTGTTGGTCGGCGCCTGGGTTGGTCCCAGGCCTATGATAGAGAGATTGATGAAGCCAAGTTCGGCTGCCAGGAAGACACTAAAGCCAAGCAACAATAACGTTGCCAGGAGGATGAGTACAGTTATGATACTGGCGAAGCGCGAGTCGCGCTGGTCTCGCCGCACCTGGCCTGTGCGCGGGACAGTTCCTACGCGGGCTGAACCTGTTGCCTGGTTGCCATAAACGCTCGGGGTGATAAAGCCGCGCTGTTCTGCTATGTTGCTGGTACCGGCAGGAACACTGACAAAGTTGTTAGGTGAAGAGACCTGTTGACGGCGAAGGCCACCGTTGGCGCGAGGCGAAGCTGGCTCACCGGTAAGGGCTACAGGAACGGGGGGCTGACCCGGCACCGGCGACGGATTTACAACGGTTGGCATGCTCTCATTGAGTTCGGTCTCGCCGAGCGTTTCGAGGGCACGGGCCAGGGCATTTCCATCCAGGAAACGCATTTCCGGCACTTTCTCCAGGCAGCGCAAGATAATTTCTTCCAGGGCAGGTGGGATGTTCGGATTCAAGTGAGTGGGCGGCAGCGGAGCGTCCTGAATATGCTGCATGGCTACCGCCACGGGTGTATCACCGTCGAATGGAGGGCGCCCGGTCAGCATTTCATACATGACGATGCCAAGCGCGTAGACGTCGGCGGCCGGGTTGACAATCTCGCCCTGAGCCTGTTCGGGCGCGTAGTACTGGACGGTACCTAATGTCATGCCGGTAGTAGTCAATCGCTCAGCATTGATATCTTTGTAGACGCTGGCGATACCAAAATCGGTCAGCTTGATTGAGCCGTCGCGCCCTACAAGGATATTCTGCGGTTTGACATCGCGGTGCACGATGCCACGGCGGTGCGCAGCTCCCAGGCCAAGGGCGACATCATGGGCAATGATGACCGCACGATCGACATCAAGAACGCCACGCGAGCGCAGGTAGCGGCGGAGGTCCGTGCCTTCGATCAGCTCCATGACAATGAAATAGTTGCCGTTGGTCTGCCCATAGTCATAGACCTGCACGATATTGGGGTGCTGCAAGGCTGATGCTGCTTTCGCCTCACGTTGAAAGCGGGTCACAAACTTGGGGTCCGTACTATAGACTTCGCGCAGGACCTTGATGGCAACGACGCGATCCATGCGCCTATCTAGGCCACGATAGATGGTGGCCATACCACCCCGACCTATTGGGTTTTGTAACTGGTATCGCTCACCCAGAACTTCGATTTGCATAGACTTCCCAGAATGATGATGCTACGACACACCGATTGGTCAACAATATGCGCTACTTATTTTAGCGCATTCTGGACGCAATTGGAATATGCTACACCAAAAACAGTACAATTCTATGAAGCAGTTCACATTATAAAGAGAAGATGAAACACTTCGCATCATGTTTGGGCTGCCAAAACGCGCTCATCACCGATACGGCGCGTGATGCGTCGTTCATCCATATGCTCTAATAGGGGCAAGATGTACTTTCGCGTCGTTCCCAGCACATCCCGCGCCTCTGCTGCCGTGATTTTGCCATGCTCGCGCAGATACGCGAGTAGTTTTGCTAATGCTTCTTCGTAGGTCTCCCGCAGGAAAAGCACACTATCACCTAATTTTACCAGCCGGCCTTGCTCAATGAGCGATGCGAGGACCTCGGAACCCACGACTGTTTCTGCTTCGGCACGCACAGGCGGTGTATAGGGATTTTCTTTGAAGTAGCGTAATAATTGCTCGACCCGTTGCTGCTGTGCCCCAGTAAAAGTGGGCACGAAGCTGGGCAATCGAATGAAACCACCTGTTGTGTTTGCCTCGCCTGTGACGGCATCCAGTTGTCCTTCTGCCTGCAAGACTGCGAAGACTTCAGTAGCCATCTTTGGCGGCAAATGCAGCCGCGCTCGCCATTCCTCCTTCGAGAGCCCGCTGCGCAAGGGATGCTGTTGATGTTGCTCACGTACCAGCCGAACTGCCTCTTCTACCAGCGACTCCCACACAGCTTGAGCAAACCATAGTGTCCCAACCTGTTTCACCCTTCCCGTTCTTAACAACGTCTCCAGTGCCTGTTGCGTCACATTTTCAGATAAATTGCTGTGCTTCATTATATCCGATAATTCATAGCCAACCAACCCATGTGAAAGCTTTCCCGTGGTTCCAGTGTCGGGGCCAGGAAGTCGCGCGCCTTCTTTCTTACCTTTTTGTGCCTCTTGATGCTTCGTGGTGGGTTCTCTTCGCCTGTCAAGGGCTGCCAGTACTAACTCATCCGGGGAGCCGTGCTCCAGGGTTGCCAGGGCATTCAGCACGGTCTGCTGAAAACGGCGGTGGTAACGCGGCTGGATATCGACAACCTCGCCCCCGCCGACGGTCATGCTGGGCGAAGGTATACGCAGGATGAAGCGATCGCGGCGGGCTACTACGGCAGGTCGACTTAAACGTAACTGTACCCAGGCGCTCTGCCCAGGTTGTAGTTCTTCCACGTTGAGCAGGCGGATACGCGCCGGTATCTCCTGGGAGCCGCTATAGAAATCTACGAGTGTATTGTGCGCAAGTGGGCGCTGAGTGTCATGTAAAAGCTGAATATGTGCGTCGATGAGGACGGTAGGGCGTAACTGTCCAGGTAGAGTAACTACATTGCCACGTTCCAGGTCGAAGCGAGCTACATTCGCCAGGTTGATCGCGACGCGGCTGCCTGGTTGGGCCGCCTCGACCTGGTGGCGGTGGGTCTGTAAGGTGCGGATGCGCGACCTGGTACCCTGTGGGAGTACTTCAACCTCCTGGCCTAGCTTGAAGGTACCATCAAGCAGGGTCCCGGTCACAACTGTGCCAAAGCCGGTCATGGTGAAGACGCGGTCGATGGGCAGGCGTGGACGCGCAATGTTATCCTGGTAGGATTGCTGGTCCTGCGACTCAGCGAGGATCGACTCCAACCGGGCGAGCAACTCGGGCAAGCCCTGTCCTGTATAGGCGGAGACGGCAACGATAGGGGCGTCCTCCAGGGTAGTTGATTTCAGTTGCTCTTCTACTTCCTCACGTACCAACTCCAGCCACTCCTTATCCACAAGATCCATTTTTGTGAGCGCCACCACGCCGCGACGCACGCGCAGCAGGTCGAGAATTGCCAGGTGTTCGCGCGTTTGCGGCATGACTCCCTCGTCGGCGGCAACGACGAGGAGAGCGGCATCAATGCCGCCAACGCCAGCGAGCATATTTTTGATAAAGCTCTCATGGCCAGGAACATCTACGATGCTGACCTCGCGTCCACCCGGTAGTTTTAACCAGGCAAAGCCGAGGTCAATGGTCATGCCACGTTCTTTTTCTTCCGCCAAACGATCAGGGTCGATGCCCGTCAACACTTTGACGAGGGTTGATTTTCCATGATCGACGTGTCCGGCGGTACCAATACAGCTCATTTCCGGTGGTCCAGCAGAAGCGCAGCCAGCAGCGGGCATACCTGTCCCCCAGACAGGGTCCCATAAAGGCCCCCTCCCCGCATCATCCCCACTCCCGCCCCTACAGATGGTGATGCGCTTTTCTTCAGGCTGATTTCTGGCACCTGCAAGGGGCGCCACTTCGTTTCATGCAGCACAATGGGCATTACCGATGGCGACCACGTGAGACCGCCCTGGGTGTATATATTTTTCCAAGTTGATAGCAACTGACTCATAGTATACACTATGGGTGGCTTTTTGGCTATCTGTGAGGATTGGT
>WNGK01006574.1_pt1 | contig 23138 bp, 20 predicted proteins | sample 5400601 | NCBI WGS metagenome assembly WNGK01 (sample SAMN13153376, study PRJNA577476) | soil metagenome | isolation source: 60 cm soil or saprolite under Garry oak tree replicate 1 | place: USA:California | collected 2016-06-15
GTGAGGACTACTTTCATCAAGTTCGGCTCGCGGGAGTACAGCCGCTCAAACCATTGTGGACCGTCTTCCAGTGGAGCGATGGCGGTGATGAGCGGCTTTACTTTGATTGCGCCGCTGGCCAGCAGGTCGATGGCCTGAGGATATTCTCCGGCAGAGGCGCAGGAGCCCTGCAGGCGAATCTGGCGCGTCACCACCTTTTGCAACGGCAAAGTCACTTCCGGGGTGATGTTCCCAACCAGAGTCACTGTTCCTCCCTTGCGAACCGAATGCACGGCAGCACGGACCGCCGCATCAACGCCAACGGCCTCGACGGCCACGTCGACGCCCGCGCCGTTCGTACAGCAAAGAATTTCGGAAACAAGATCATCTCCCGTAGCATGAAGCGTCGCCGTGGCGCCAACTTCTTTGGCAAGCTTCAAGCGCGAGGCATCCACGTCCGCGACATACACCGACGAACATCCCGCGGCGCGCAGTGCCTGCAAGGTGAGCAGTCCAATCATCCCCGCGCCCACAACGAGGGCTTGATCGCCCGTAGAAATTCGCGAGAGGGAAACCGCGTGGACCGCAACTGCCACGGCCTCCAGCATAGCTGCTTCGGAAAACGAGAGACAGTCCGGCAAGCGATAAACAATTCGCTGCGGAACGATGACGTATTCCGCAAAGGCTCCGGCACAGCGATAATCGGAGCAGGAAACACCTAACACCCGCCGGTGGTCGCATAGATTCACTTCTCCACGAGTGCAATAGCGGCAGGTTCCGCAAGAAATCGTGGAATCAAAAGTGATTCGATCGGCTTCGGACCATTCGATCGGCTTCGGACCATGCGGTCACTTGCGGTCCGACAGCAGCCACACGACCGGCAGCTTCATGACCCATAACGATTGGAGGGATACGGCGGCCGGAGGAGCCGTCATAACCGTGCACGTCACTGCCGCAAATGCCGCAGGCCGCCACCTTGACCAGAAGTTCGCCAGGTCCGGGAGTTGGATCGGGAAGATCGGTAATCTCCAGATGACGATATTCCGAGAGCAGCAGCGCCTTCATACGGATATTGGCTCCGACCCAACACGCAAAACCTGCCCCAAACGTTATAATGCCAGATAGCGCCCGTAGCTCAGCTGGATAGAGCGTCTGCCTTCGAAGCAGAGGGTCGGGGGTTCGAGTCCCTCCGGGCGCGCGATATACTTTTTGTAGGTTCCTTTCAACGAATTCCACGAGGAGCGTTTCGTTCGTCCGGAACTCCGTTCTCACGGCAGGAGAACGGCCAGATGACCATGAGTTTCGCTTGTCCGGTTTGTTCTACTCGAATTGCTTTTTGAACTGCGCGAATTGTTGCCTCAGGTCAGAGATCTCCTTATGAAAGTCTGAAACTTCATTGCGAAGCAACGCGATTTCTTTCTCCAGATGCGCGATGCGCTCGCCGCCGGCAGAGTTTGTAGTTGCGTTGGATTCCGCCACTGGCTTGGCCTCGAAAGACTCCACATCGCCGGACAAAAGATGAGCGTAGCGGGCCTCCTTGGTGCCAGGCAGGCGGGGCAGAGCTTTGACGAGCGGGGGCTCGCGCTTCATCAGGTGCTGCAAGCTGGATTGCACGGCGCTGAGGTCGTCGAAAGGATGCATGCGTTCGGCGCGGGTGCGGAGTTCGCCGGGAGTTTGCGGGCCGCGCAACAACAAAACGCAGAGGATAGCGATCTCGTGGCGATAAAAGTTGAACGCTTCCTGGAGGCGGTGTTCGTATTTGGTCACGCGGCTGTCCGAGGCGCTGACGGAACGGACCAAGGACTGTCCGTCCAGTGAATGCAAGGCCTGGCGGACGGCGGCTTCGTCGAGATTCATGACGGGATCGCGATTCGATTTCTGGTTGCAGGCGTTGATGAGGGCGTTCAAGGAGAGCGGGTAGTATTCGGGGGTGGTGATTTCTTTTTCGATGAGGGAGCCCAGGACGCGGCATTCGACTTCGTTGAGGAGGAGGTTCACGGAGTGGAATGATACATCGATTCGAGAATCCAGAGAGGAAGCACCCCCACCCCCACCAATTTGCATGAATATGAAAAGAAAAGAGTTGGGAAATTTGCATTTTGTAAGTGCATGAAAAGAAAGAACGAGAATGGGAGTGATCAAGGAAGAGGATGAGTTCCCTTCACGCACACCGCTCAGGGTGAACCAGAATGGGAAGAATACCCCCACACCCCCGGGGTTTTCGTAAGAGTGAGAAACAAAGGAGATAAGTCGGGGCAACGTACCGGTATGGTGGTACGACCAAAGAGGACGATTGCCGTCGGAAGGAAGGGTTAGAAGGACTGAGTGGCGGGCGAGCATGGTTCGCAGGGTACCGAGGAACGGTGCCGACTTAATGAAACTATTATAGCATGTTGGTACCGTATGTCAAGGATAACTTTAAGTGCTTTGGATGGTGCGGGATACCAGGGGCCTTTTGACCGCCAGTGGGATACCGCGTGGTAAGGCTGTCCGCGCGAAACGCAGTAGGGCTTGCTAAGGGGGGAAGTCACCCTGGATGGGGCGTTGGGACATGAGGTAGACTGTGGCCATGAAGATTCATCTGCGACCGGAGCTGGAAGAAATGGTCAAGCAGGACGTCCAGCGCGGGCCCTACCAAACCGTGGATGAGTTTGTGGAACACGCCATTTCCTTGCTCCACGAGCAAGAAGCTTGGCTGGCCGAGCATGGCACCGAGATCCGGGCAAATATCGAGCAGGGCTATGCGGCTGCGCAACTCGGAGAATTGATGGATTCAGACCAGGTTCGTTCGAGGCTGGATGAAAGGAAACGTGCTTGGCTGTCTGAAAAGCCCCAAGCATGAGCAGTTACGGGGCGACCCCCGCACCCTTTGATGAGCCAAATCCCAAAGGGATGCGCCACCCAGGATCGGCTCATTGCGTTAAGGTGCTCCACCCGCGGTAGCTGGGAGGATTAAACGGTTCCCAGGGCATGAGAGGAGACACGAAATCAGATTCAAAGGCCCCACGTGTAAGACCGACACGTGGGGCGCACCCATGTCGGCTTTCTGACTTACGACGGGGCCAGCGCCGGTTGGTGTGGCTTAATCAGTCCCAAAAATGATCGTTTGAGGCCAGTCCGGAGTGGGCATTAGTATGGAAGATGTGGCAGAATCCAGTGTGCCATGGACGTCTTTATCAGTTGGTCTGGCCCTCGTAGCCAAGCTGTTGCGAATGCCCTGCGGAACTGGCTGCCCAAAATCATAAACGCGCTGAAGCCTTGGTTATCCTCAGCGGATATCGATAAAGGGGCTCGCTGGAGTAGTGATGTTGCCTCGAGATTGAGTTCCGCCAAGGCCGGAATTATCTGTTTGACGCCGAGTAACCTTCACGCGGATTGGATACTTTTTGAAGCGGGCGCGCTTTCCAAGACTCTGGAGAACACCTACGTGTGCACGTTATTGGTTGGGCTAAAGCCGTCCGACCTCGCGCCCCCTCTAGCGCAGTTCCAGGCCACCAAAGCGGAAAAGGAAGATATTCTCGGCCTACTTAAGACTCTCAATCTTGGCTTGGGCAACGAAGCTTTGGCCGAAAGTCATCTTGCGGAAGCGTTTGAAGTATGGTGGCCCAAGCTAGAGACTGAATTGCACAATCTTCCCGCGGACGACGTCGCGAAAAGACCCGAACGCTCCGAACGCCAATTGCTGGAGGAAATACTCGACATTACTCGAAATCAAAATCGCCCAGTTGCAGGCCCCCTGTCCGATGAAGACCGGAATCATATCATCCAGGGAAGGGCCTCGAAGCTTATCTTCTCGACAGGCAATGTATCTTCACTGACGACCGTAACAGCAGGCAAAGATCTTGAGTTCGATATCTCGACGCGGGGCGGAGGCGCGTATAAGGTGCTAGTCCCGAAAGACATCTCGATCGACGAGGTAGAAAAGCTAGTTCGGGCACAGGTTCCGCCACAGAGCAGGAAGACCTCGGCAGAGGAAAAGCCACTCCTTGATACTCCGAAGCTCACAGGCGAAGACCTTGAGAAACCAGGGACAAAATAGCTCATGGCAGTGATTGTGTACAGCTCCGATCCTCAAGCGCTTCTAACGGCTATTCGGTCGGCGGCGACGACTGGCAAGATCGAGACATGGTCTACAGATTCCGATGGTGATTTCACACACAGTCCAGAACAGTGGAGAAGAAGAGCATGGTTCCGACCAAGGGTTTCAAATGACAGAGTCGTATTCACCATCTTTCCTCCACAAAAGACAGTAATGAATAAGGTTACATATGCCGTGTACCATGGGAGATTCATCGAGATGCTCCTCTCTCACTTTGATACTCAATTCCAACAAGCTGTTGCTACAGCCCTCCCGGGGGAGGGCGACCAAGTTAAGACTTAGTCTACTCACTCCGAATCTTAGTGATTCCCTTAGTTTATTTCACCTGTCCCGTTTTCTTGATTGCTCGTCGTGGACACATGCGGCCTGCTCTGAGATTTCCTTTCAGATGCAAAATGAGTAGAGTAGCGTCTCGCGCGGAACTCACGGCGCCTGAGCGCGGGAGTCGTGGCGGCTGAGTCGTGGCGGCTGAGCGGCGAGGACACATGGGTACGGGCAGGGGCAAAGCGTCGAGTTACGCGGGGCTGGCTGACAAAACGGTCTTCATTACGGGAGGAGGAAGCGGGATTGGCGCGGCGTTCACGCGCGCGTTCGCCGGGCAGGGCGCGCGCGTGGCTTTTGTGGATGTGGCGGAGGAGGCGGGCCGGACGCTGAGCGCTCAGATTCAGAAGGAGACGGGAACGGCGCCACTTTTCATTGGCTGCGACCTCCGGGACACCGCCGCGCTGCAAGAGGCCATCGAAATAATCCGCCTCCAGTTGGGCGAAATCGGAGTGCTCATCAACAACGCCGGGAACGACGACCGCCACGCGATGGAGCAAGTCACACCGGCGTACTGGGATGAGCGGATCGCGGTGAACCTGCGGCACATGTTCTTCGCGGCGCAAGCCGTCGCGCCGCAGATGAAGCGGCTCGGCGGAGGCGCCATCCTTAATCTTGGCTCGATTATTTGGAGGCTGAAACTAACGGGGGCCCCGGTTTATAACGTAACCAAGGCTTCGATCACCGGATTGACGCGGGTCCTGGCTCGGGAATTTGGACCGTTCGGCATACGGGTCAACACGATTTCGCCGGGAGCGGTCTGGACCGACCGGCAAATGAAATTGTGGTACACGCCGCAGGTCGAGAAGGAAATCATGGCCGGCCAATGCTTGAAGAAGCGGGTGCTGCCGAGCGATGTCGCAAATATGGGGCTGTTCCTGGCTTCGGACGCGGCGGAAAAATGCACGGCACAGGACTTTATCGTGGATGCAGGGTGGAGCTGAGAGAACGATGAGAACCATCAAAGGACCAGCGATTTTTCTGGCGCAGTTCGCGGGCGACGCGGCGCCGTTTAATAGTTTGAAGAGCATAGCTGCGTGGGCCGCCAAGCTCGGCTACAAGGGAGTGCAAATTCCGAGCTGGGATGCGCGTCTGTTTGATTTGCGACGAGCGGCGGAGAGCAAGAGCTACTGTGACGAAATCCGCGGCACCGTGGCGGAACACGGACTGGAGATCACGGAACTCTCGACGCACCTGCAAGGGCAGTTGGTGGCGGTGCACCCTGCTTACGATGTGGCGTTCGGGGGATTTGCGCCGGAAAAGGTGAGAGGCAATTCGAAAGCGAGGCAGGCTTGGGCTGTCGAACAACTTTTGCTCGCGGCGAAAGCGTCCGCGAATCTGGGACTCACGGCGCATGTTACGTTTTCGGGGGCGCTGGCGTGGCCGTACATTTATCCGTGGCCACAGAGGCCGGCGGGGCTGATTGAAACTGCTTTTGACGAGCTGGCGGCGCGGTGGCGGCCGATTCTGGACGCTTTTGACAAAGCCGGCGTCGATCTCTGTTTTGAGATTCATCCCGGCGAAGATTTGCACGATGGGGTCACGTTCGAGATGTTTTTGGAGCGTGTGGGCTATCATTCGCGATGCAACGTGCTTTATGACCCGAGCCATTTCGTGCTGCAGCAACTCGATTACCTGGAATTCATCGACCTTTATCACGAGCGCATCAAAATGTTTCACGTGAAGGATGCGGAGTTTCGCCCGACGGGCCGGCAGGGCGTTTACGGGGGATATCAGCCGTGGATCAACCGAGCCGGGAGGTTTCGCTCGCCGGGAGACGGCCAAGTGGATTTCACCGCGATATTTTCCAAGCTGACGCAGTATGGCTTTCCCGGATGGGCGGTGCTGGAGTGGGAGTGCTGCATCAAGAGCAGCGAGCAAGGAGCGGCGGAAGGGGCGCCGTTTATTCAGCGGCATATCATTCAGGCTGCGGGGAGCACGTTTGATGACTTCGCGAGTTCGGGGGCAGATCAGCAAGCGAACCGGCGGATGTTAGGACTCACGTAGAGATTCGATGGAAATGAGACGAGGGAAATGACAGCAAATTCAAAAGCGAATGATGCGAAAAACCGGCGTCTGCGGCTGGGAATGGTCGGAGGCGGGCCGGGAGCGTTCATTGGAGCGGTGCACCGCATTGCGGCGCGGCTCGATGATCATTTTGAGCTGGTTGCCGGTGCGTTGTCCTCCAATCCGGAGCGAAGCCGCGCCGCGGCGCTGGACCTGCATATCGCGCGGGACCGTGCTTATGAAAGTTTTGCGCAAATGGCTGCGGCGGAAGCGAAGAGGCCGGACCGGATTGACGCCGTGTCGATTGTTACGCCGAATCATGTTCATTTCGGGCCGGCGAAAGCGTTTTTGGAGGCGGGCATTCACGTCATCTGCGACAAACCGCTGACCACGACGGTGGAAGATGCGCTGGCGCTGGCGAAGATGGTTCGACGGAGCGGACTGATCTTCGGCTTGACGCATAATTACACCGGCTATCCGCTGGTGCGGCAAGCGCGAGAGATGGTGAAGGCCGGAGAACTTGGGCAAATTCGCGTGGTGCAAGTGGAGTACGCGCAGGACTGGCTGACGACGCCGGTCGAGGCAACGGGGAACAAGCAGGCGGTTTGGCGGACCGATCCCGCGCAAAGCGGACCCGCGGGCAGCCTGGGAGACATCGGGACGCATGCGTACAACATCGCGTGCTTTGTGACGGGGCTGCGGTGCGATCAAGTGGCGGCGGACGTTTCCATATTCGTGCCGGGGCGACGGCTCGACGACAACGTACAAGTGCTGTTGCGATTTGAGGGCGGGGCGCGAGGGATGTTGTGGGCGAGCCAGGTGGCGACTGGAAACGAGAACAACTTGCGATTGCGGGTTTATGGGGATAAGGCGGGACTGGAGTGGGGGCAGGAGAACCCGAATTATCTGCGGTTCACGCCGTACGGGAAGCCGCCGGTCACGATTAGCAGGGCCGGGGCTGGGGCGACGGCCTCTGCGAAGCGCGCAAGCCGCATCCCGTCCGGGCACCCGGAGGGGTACTTGGAGGCATTTGCGCAGCTTTACGCGGATTTGGCGGAACAGATCGCCTCACGAAACGCGGGACGGGCTCCGTCGCCCGGGTCGCTGCTGGTACCGGGGGTGGAGGACGGCGTGGCGGGGGTTCAGTTCATCGCCGGAGTGCTGGACTCTTCGCGGCAGAATTCGGCTTGGGTAAGTCTGCCGTCGCCGCAGTAGGATGAGAAAGAATTAGGCCGAACCGAAGTTCCGCCCTGCGAGGGCGGGGAAGGAGGGCGTCGGCTTGTCCGAAGGTGGGACAGGTAATCCCATTTCCGGGCGATTGGGAGGGGTTTTCGAGAAAGAAGGCCAGCTAACCCATTGAAACTAAACAGGGTTAATTAAGGGAACCGGGGGCCGGAGAGTTGCGTTCTATAGGGTATCAATATATATGGACATCCAACGACCATCTAATGCTCGCGCCAAGAAGATCAAAAGGATCGCCTACGGCACCGTCGCGCTCCTCCTCCTGGGGGGCGTAACCTACGGACTCTCGAAACTGCGGCCTGCCGCGCCAAGCGTGGACCGGGCCACGATCTGGCCAGATGAAGTGAAACGCGGGCCGATGGTGCGGGAAGTGCGCGGGTTGGGGACGCTGGTACCCGAAGACATCCGGTGGATCCCGGCGCAGACGGACTCGCGAGTGGAACGGTGGGTATTGCGTCCAGGGGCTATCGTCAAGCCAGATTCCATCATTATGGAACTGAGTGACCCAACGCTGCAGCGAGAGGCGCTGGACGCGGAATTCCAGCTGAAAGGCGCGGAAGCGGATTACGCCAACCTGAAAGTTCAGGTAAACAGCGAACTGATGAATCAGAAGGCGGCGGAAGCAGCGGTCCGCAGCGACTACGAACAGTCCAAACTTCAGCACACAGTGGATGACAAGCTATTTAAGGAAGGCATCGGGGCCCAGGTGACGGCAGAACTGTCCAAAGTAAAGATGGAACAACTGGCGATCCGCGCCCAACTGGAGGGCGAGCGGACGCGCAGGCCAAAGTCGATGAACAAAAGGCCCTGTATCATCTGAAAAAGAGCCAATTGGATGCGCTGCACGTTCGCGCGGGCATCAATGGAGTATTGCAGCTTGTGCCCGTGGACGTCGGCCAGCGTGTGACTCTCGGCACAAACCTGGCACGTGTGGCGGACCCGAAGAAACTCAAAGCAGAAATTAAGATTGCGGAAACGCAGGCCAAAGACGTGGCGCCGTTACAAAAGGCATCAATCGATACGCGCAATGGCATCGTTGGAGGACACGTTTCGAGAATCGATCCATCAGTGGTAAACGGCACGGTTACGGTGGACGTGACTATTGACGATCCTCTTCCCTTGGGTGCGCGGCCGGATTTAAGCGTGGACGGCACGATCACGCTGGAGAATCTGAAGGATGTGCTTTATGTGGGGAGGCCAGTGCACGGGCAGGCGGACAGCACGATTGGAATTTTCAAGATTATTGATGACGGATCGGAAGCGGTGCGCGTCAATGTTAAGTTGGGGCGGAGCTCGGTGAATACGATCGAAGTGCTGGACGGATTGAAGGTCGGAGACAAGGTGATCCTTTCGGACATGTCCGCCTGGGACAACTTCGACCGGGTGCGCTTGAAGTAATAGAACTGCTACCCTTCGAGGGTGCTTAAGGATTCCCGATTTCTGCGCCCGCTAGGAAATCGCAAGGGGCGCTCGCCGGAGGATGGAACAGATGCACACGCTCTTGCAGGACGTGCGCTACGGCCTGCGGATGCTTGGAAAGAATCCCGGCTTTACGCTTATTGCCATTCTGACGCTGGCGCTGGGCATCGGCGCGAACACGGCGATCTTTTCCCTGCTCGATCAAGTGTTGTTGCGGCGGCTTCCGGTCCGGAATCCCGGGGAGCTGGTCATTCTGAAGTCGCCCGGACCGAAACGCGGACATGTTTGGAGTGATGGAGACGATTCGGAGGTTTTTTCCTATCCGTTGTACAAGGGGCTGGCGAAGAACACGGCGGTTTTCGATGGAATGCTGGCGCGGTTTCAGTTTGCGGCGAGCATTGCGAGTCGCGGGCAGACGGAGCGTGGTTCTGGCGAACTGGTCACTGGGAATTATTTCGATGTGCTGGGCGTGCGGCCGGTCCTGGGCCGAGTGCTGTCGCCAGCCGATGACGATGTGCAAGGCGCTCATCCGGTACTGGTCCTGAGCCACGCCTATTGGGAGCGGCATTTTGGCGGGGATGCCGGAGTGTTGAATCAGACGATTCTTGTGAACAACACGGAAATGATGATCGTGGGCGTTGCGCAAGCTGGATTCAGCGGCATCCAGGTGGGGCAGATGCCGGACATTTTTGTGCCCATGACGATGAAGGGGCAGATGACGCCCATTCGGAATGGGCTGGACGAATGGAACGACTCGTTCCTGGCGGTATTCGCGCGACGGAAGCCGGGCGTTTCCAACGAGCAGGCAGAGGCTGGGATAAACGTTGATTACCCGGGGCTGCTCGAGCAGCAAGCCGCGACGCTTCATCTGCACGGGGGAAAAGACCGTAAGGAGTTCCTAAGCAAGAAGATTGTGCTGGCCCCTGGGGCACAAGGGAGGACCACGGTTCAGAGGGATTCGGGTCCGGCACTGAAGGCGCTGTTTGCAATGGTGGCGCTGGTTCTGCTGATTGCGTGCACCAACGTGGCGAATTTGCTGTTGGCCAAGGCGGCGGCACGGCAGCGGGAATTTGCGATCCGATCGGCCCTGGGAGCCACGCCGGGGAGGATGATGCGGCAATTGCTGGTGGAAAGCTTTCTCTGTGCACTGGGTGGAGGAGTTTTGGGGCTAATTCTGGGCGCCTGGACAATGAACATTTTGACCCAAGCTGTCGTTTCTGAAGCAGGGGTGAAAGGGATCACGGCCCATGTGGACGGAAGCGTATTGGGATTTGCGGCAGCAGCGACGGCGGTTTCGGCGTTGTTATTCGGATTGATCCCGGCGTGGAGGGCGACGCGAACTGGCGTTTCGCAGATGCTGAAAGACCAGGGGTCGACGATGTCCGCAGGGCCGGGTCACGTGCGATTCCGCAAGTACCTCGTTGCGGGGCAGGTGGCGTTCACACTGCTGTTGCTGACGGGCGGGGCGCTGTTTTCCCGGACGTTGTGGAACCTGCGAAAGCAAAACCTGGGGCTGAGCACGGAGAACTTGATCACGTTTTCGATTGCGCCGCAATTGAGCGGCTATGACGACCCGAAGGCGGTTGCACTTGTCGACCAGTTGAGGGAACGACTGGGAGGCCTTCCGGGAGTGCTGGGAGTGGGGTCGTCGCAGATTCCGGTGCTGACCGGGACCGATATGGGCACGAACATCACGGTGGAAGGCCGTCAAAACCTGGATACCGATGACCGGCACGTGAATTTTGACGCAGTGAGCCCGAATTATTTTTCTACCATGAAGGTCCCCCTGCTTTCGGGGCGCGAATTCAACGCCGGAGACACAGCGACGAACACGAAAGTGGCGATCATCAATGAAACGATGGCGAAAGAATTCTTTGCGAAGAGAAACCCAATAGGAGTGCACTTAGCGATGGGCTCCGGGAACGCCATCAAGTTCGACATCGAGATCGTGGGCGTTGTGAAAGACGCAAAAGAGTCGCACGTCCGGGATGCGGAACGGCCGTATTTTTATCGACCGTATTCGCAATTCGGAAAGCTCTCCGGCATGAGTTTCTACGTTCGCAGCCAACAAGATTCCTTGCTGATCGCGAATTCGTTGCGAGAGACGGTTCGGGGAGCGGACGCGAACTTGCCGGTGTACGGGAAATTGGGATTCGGGTGGCGCTGGGGGCAGCGGCTGGGCACGTGAGAGGGCTTGTATTCAAGGAAGTTGGTTGGATGGTGCTGGCGGGCGCAGTGGTGGGATTGCCGTTGGCCTACGGACTGGCGCGGCTGAGCGAGTCACTGCTGTATGGTGTTCACGCGGGCGACGTAGCTGTGTATGCGGCGTCGCTGGGTGTCATCTGTCTTGTGGCGTTTGTCGCGTGCTACATTCCGTCGCGGCGGGCAACGCGGATCGATCCCATCGTGGCGCTGCGCTATGAATAGCCGCCGATGAGAATTTGACTTGTGGGGATATGGACCGGGTGAAGGTGAAACGAGTTTCCGAGATCGAAAACGAGAAGGAGAGCCAATGACCGACGCAACCGCAACGCTCATCAAGATGGAAGGCGTGAAGAAGGTGTTTTACACGGATGAGGTCGAGACGCACGCTTTGTCCGAGATTCACCTGGAGATCAAGAAGGGGCAATATATCTCGATTGCCGGGCCTTCGGGCTGCGGCAAATCGACTTTGCTCTCCATTCTCGGCCTGCTCGATTCACCGACGGGCGGCGAATATACGCTGAACGGATCGCCGGTGGCGAATCTCTCGATCAGCGAACGCACGCGGATCCGCAACCGCGAGATTGGATTTATTTTCCAGGCGTTCAACCTGATCGGCGACCTGACGGTTTATGAAAACGTGGAGCTGCCACTGACGTACCGCGGCACGAGCGCAGCGGAGAGAAAGCAGAAGGTACAGCACGCGCTGGAACGCGTCGGCATGGCCCACCGGTTACGGCACTATCCGTCGCAGCTTTCCGGCGGTCAGCAGCAGCGCGTCGCAGTGGCCCGCGCGCTCGTCGGCGATCCGCTGATTCTGATGGCGGACGAGCCCACCGGAAACCTGGACTCGAAGAATGGCGAAGCAGTAATGGAACTGCTGCGCGATTTGCACCGCAACGGCGCGACCGTTTGCATGGTTACGCACGACCAGCGCTACGCGAATTTTGCCGAGCGCACGATTCACTTGTTTGACGGCCGCATTGTCGAGGAGACGCAGGAAGCCCGAGTGGGTGCCTGAGGACAATTCGTGGTGGCAGTGGAAACCTCGAAATGAGAAGGCGTGAGTTACTTCGCGATCGGAGATGTGTGCCAATTCTCTGATCGAGGGGCGAACTCAGAAGGAGCGATCACATGCGCGACCTCTGGCAGGACATCCGCTACGGCGCGCGCATGCTGTGGAAGCATCGGTTGGCGACAATTGTTTGCGTTGCGGCGCTGGCGCTGGGCATAGGCGCAAATACGGCGATGTTCAGCCTGGCGGAAGCATTCCTTGCTCATCCGGTGCCGATCGAGAACGCCGATCGCATCGTCGCGTTAGTCGACTCACGGCCAGGGCAAGACATCGACAGGACGCCCGTCGCGCCAGCCACTTATTTCGACTGGAGGCAGCAGGCGCATTCATTTGATGAACTCGGAATCTACGCGTGGCGTGAAGTAAATCTTACCGGCGACCGCGAGCCGCAAAAGGTTCAGGCATTTCAAATCTCCGCAAATCTCTTCGGTTTGCTCGGCGTGCATCCCCAACTCGGCCGCGCTTTCCTTCCGGAAGAGCAGGAGCCCGGCAAGGAGCAGGAAATCATTCTCGGCCACGCGTTGTGGGAGCAGCGCTATGCATCCGACTCGCACATTGTTGGCAAGAACATTAAGGTAGACGGAAAGACTTACACCGTCGTCGGTGTTATGGCTGCAGGATTCGATTTTCCATTACCCGCCGAAGCGTGGACTCCACTGGCTCTCGATCTCAAAGCGCGTTTGAGCCGCGGTGCCCGCTGGCTGTTTGTTCTCGGGCGCTTGGGACCGGACGTCTCGTACACACAAGCGGCTGCCGAGATGCAAGGTATCGCGCAACGTCAATCCGAGCTTTACCCCGACACGAACAAGGGCTGGCAACTTCGGCCCTTGCGGCTGCGCGATTTTGCAACCGGCACCCTGACCAAGAATTACACCCTGTTGCTCCTCGGGGCCGTCGGGTTCGTTCTGCTGATCGCCTGCGCAGATGTGGCGAATGTGCAGTTCGCACGCATGACCGGACGGGCCAACGAATTCGCCGTGCGCACCGCGCTGGGCGGGACACGCTGGCGCATTGTTCGCCAATTGCTCACCGAAAGCATCTTGCTTTCGCTAGGCGGGGCGGCGCTAGGCCTGCTCATCGCGCAGTGGGCTCTTTCCCTGATTCTTTCGCACATGCCCGCCGATGTTGCCAAGTTTGTCGCCGGATGGAAGACCATTCGACTCGACTCAAACGCGTTCCTTTTCACGCTCGCTATTGCTGTCGTGAGTGGCCTTATCTCCGGAATCGCGCCGTCGCTACTGACTTCGCGAACCAACGTCAGCGAGTCTCTAAAAGAAAGCGGCCGCAGTTCCGTGAGCCGTGCGCGCGGCCATTTGCGTGGCGCGTTGGTGGTCGCGGAGATCTCTCTGGCTCTGGTGTTGCTGGTCGGTGCGGGCTTGCTGGTGAAAAACTTCCAGGGCTTGCTAAATGTCAATGAGAGTTACTCACCGCAGACGCTTCTGACTATGAATCTGAAGCTTCCAGAGACGCAGTACGCAAAGCCTGCCGCCCGCCTAGCTTTTCATGAGCATGTGCTTGAGCGCCTGAGATCCGTGCCAGGAGTGCAGTCCGCTTCGCTCGTCAGCGATGTTCCGTACTCGAATGGAGGAGGTCTTCCGACGGATGATTTTTCGATCGGGGGGCGCCCGCCTGCGCAGCGGGGTGAACGGATCGAGGCGATAATTGAAACGATTACGCCCAATTACTTCGGCGTCCTGAATATTGCTCTTCGTGGTGGGCGTCTGTTAACTGAGGCCGATGGCGCTGAGACTACTCCCGTCGCAGTTATCAGCAAGAGTCTCGCTCGCCGCTACTTCCCCAACGAGAATCCTCTCGGCAAACATATCAAGGTTGGAAAGACAGACTCGGACCGTCCTTGGATGACCGTCGTGGGTATTGTGAACGACGTCCACTACATGTGGATCGTTAAAGAAAACTTCCCGACGATCTATCGCTCCTTCCGTCAGGCGCCGCCCTACTTCACCTCAATTATGCTTCGCACCCCGGGACACCCGCTGCAATTCATTTCTATCGCTCGCGCACAGATATCTGCGGCAGATCCGGATTTGCCCCTCTACAACGTCAAGCCGATGGATAAAGTAATCACAGAATCGGTCACCGGCATAGCGTATGTCGCTGCACTGATGGCCGTGCTTGGGGGCATTGCGTTGGTGCTCGCATCGGTCGGGGTCTTCGGCGTGATGTCTTACTCCGTTAGCGAGAGAACGCACGAGATTGGCGTCCGTATGTCCCTCGGTGCGCAAACCGGCGACATCCTGCGAATGGTGTTGCGCAGCGGCATGTTTCTCGCCGCGCTGGGCCTAGCCATCGGCTTACCCATCGCGTTTCTCATGGCGCGCGCGCTTGCCTCTTTGCTCTTCGGCGTCGAGGCGGCTGACCCGTTCTCGTTCATCGGCTTGCCAGTGCTACTGGCCGCCGTCGCGGCTCTGGCGTGCTATTTGCCTGCGCGGCGCGCGGCCCGCCTCGATCCGCTGGTGGCCTTGCGGTATGAGTAGGGCGGAAGTCTTGTCGCAACGACATGCGCTAAGATAGAGATGCGATTCAGCGTGCGAACCGCGAGGAGCCGACGTGGAGCCATTGATTCAGCTGCGAAATCTGGAAAAAGTTGTCGAGGCAGGTCCCAATAAATTTTATCTGTTGCGCAGAATCAATTTAGATATTCAACCCGGAGAATTTGTCACCATCATGGGGCCATCCGGGGCCGGGAAGTCCACGCTGCTGAGTATAATCGGAATGCTCGATGGCGCGTGGAGCGGGGATTTTTACTTCCACGGCGAGGCCGTTCACAAGCTCAACGTTAAGAAGAGGAACGAGCTGCACAAGGCAAACATCGGATTCGTGTTTCAGAGCTATCACCTGATCGACAACCTGACGGTATTCGAGAATCTCGAGGTTCCGCTGTCGTACAAGAACGTGCCGCACAAGGAGCGCGTCAGTTTGGTCTGCGATACCCTCGACCGCTTCCACATTGTGGGCAAGAAAGACCTGTTCCCGAGCCAGCTCTCCGGCGGCCAGCAGCAGCTTGTCGGCGTGGCGCGCGCGGTGATTCTCAGTCCAAAGCTGATCCTTGCCGATGAGCCGACTGGGAATCTGCATTCCGCGCAAGGCGAAGAGATCATGCAGCTCTTCAAAAGACTGAATGACGCCGGGACGACCATCATCCAGGTCACGCACTCGGAGAGAAATGCTTCCTATGGAAGCCGCATTATCCAGTTGAAGGACGGGTGGGTTGTGGGAGACAACGCAACAGCCGGCGCACCAGTCGGCGCCGCACAACCGGCGTGAGCTGGCGCTTGCCAGGTGCGAGGCGGTACCTCGATCACTTCTCGCCGTGCCTGAAAAACGCCAGTAGGATAAACTTCGCAAACCATTCGAATGAAGACGACTAATCCGCACCCTTATCGAGTTCTTTTGGCTGACGACCAGGCGGACATCCGCGATGCTCTGCGCCTGCTCTTAAAGCGTGAGAGCTATGAGACACAGGGCGTTGCTTCTCCGGCGGAGGCTCTGAGCGCCATTGAATCACGGGAATTTGATGCTGTACTGATGGACCTCAATTACGCGCGAGACACAACGTCAGGCCAAGAGGGGCTCGACCTGCTCACGCGCATCCAGATGCTCGACAGCACGTTGCCGGTGATCGTCATGACTGCTTGGAGCAGCATCGAAGTGGCCGTGGAAGCGATGCGCCGGGGCGCGCGCGATTTTGTCCAGAAGCCCTGGGAAAATACTCGATTGCTCGCCATTCTGCGCACACAAATCGATTTGCGGCAGGCGCTGAGGCAGGCGTCGCGCCTCGAAGCCGAAAACCGCATCCTGCGGGCCGAATCGCGACCCACGTTTCTGGCGAAATCGGCCGCGATGGCCCCGGTCCTGGAGCTGATTGGGCAAATCGGACCTTCGGATGCCAACGTTTTGATCACCGGAGAACACGGCACGGGAAAAGAAGTTGTCGCGCGAACGCTCCATGCGTTGTCGGCGCGCGCGACGAAGCCAATGGTTACGGTGAACGCGGGCGGGCTGTCAGAAGGCGTGTTCGAAAGCGAGCTCTTTGGACACGTAAAAGGCGCCTTCACGGATGCGCGGGCCGATCGCGTGGGGCGGTTCGAACTCGCAGATGGCAGCACTTTGTTTTTGGACGAAATCGCCAACGTTCCGCTCAACTTGCAGGCAAAACTTTTGCGCGTCCTGGAAACGGGAGATCTCGAGCGTGTCGGCTCGTCCACCACGCGGCGGGTCAACGTGAGAGTTCTCGCGGCTACCAACGCCGACGTGAATGCCGAGGCCGCTGCCGGCAGGTTCCGTCAGGATCTCCTCTTTCGCCTGAATACCATCGAGATCCACATCCCTCCCTTGCGAGACCGGCGCGAGGACATCGATCTCCTCGCGCACCATTTTCTGCACGGCTACGCGCAGCGTTACCGCAAAAACATTTCGAGCTTCGACCCGGCGGCCATCAAGGCCCTGCATGAGCATGCCTGGCCGGGCAACGTTCGCGAACTCGATCATGCGGTGGAACGGGGCGTTCTCCTCTCGCCCGGCCCTGCCGTTCGCGCGGCAGACCTCGGTTTGCGCGCACAGGCTGCTGGCGGCGCGGCCAAGCTGGAGGAGATGAGTCTTGATGAAGTTGAACGATATCTGATTCAACGGACTCTTTCCCGGCACGAAGGAAACGTCAGCCAGGCAGCCAAAGCTCTGGGATTGAGCCGCAGCGCCATGTATCGCCGGCTGCAAAAACACGGACTGGAATGAGGCCACTGCGTTATGAGCGCCGTATCCAGCTCCTCGCGCTAGCGGCGGGTTTTCCAGGTTCGCTGATTGCCATGATTCTGTTGTGGCATGGAGATTATTCTTCCGGCACAGTCTGGACGCTCGCGTTTCTCATGATTTCCCTCTGGCTCGGCTTCGCCTCCTCGCTGCGGCATCGCGTTGTTTTTTCGTTGCAAACTCTTTCAAATCTTCTGGCCGCCCTGCGCGAAGAAGACTTTTCGATGCGCGCTCGCGGAGCGCGAAGCGACGATGCCATGGGTGAGGTAATGATCGAAGTCAATGCCCTCGGCGAAGTCCTTCGGCAACAGCGCTTGGGGGCCCTGGAGGCCAATGCCCTCCTGCGAACGGTGATGGAGGAAATTGACCTCGCCGTTTTCACGTTCGACAACAACGCGAAGCTGCGGCTGGTCAATCGCGCCGGCGAACGGTTGCTGGGCCGTCCGGAAAAGCGCCTGCTGGGATTTACCGCGGAGGAACTGGGACTCGGCGCATGCCTGGAAGGCGAAGCCGCGCACACGATGGAGCTGGCCTTTCCCGGCGGTTCCGGGCGATGGGGGCTGCGTCGGGGAACGTTTCGTCAGGGAGGCCTGCCTCATCACCTTGTAGTCCTGAGCGATTTGAGCCGCACCCTCCGTGACGAAGAGCGCAAAGCGTGGCAGCGGCTGATTCGCGTGCTTGGACATGAATTGAACAACTCTCTGGCGCCCATTCAATCTGTCGCTCAAGGCTTGGAGAGCGGGCTCTTGAACGCTTCCAAGTCATCCGAATTGCAGAGCGAAGCGTCCGCTTCGATTCTGGACGATCTTCGACAGGGCCTAAGCATCATTCGGTCTCGCACCGAGGCCCTTGGACGCTTCATGGCCGCGTATGCGCAGCTTGCACGGCTACCACAGCCGAAGCTACTGCGTGTGAACGTCTCGGAATGGATTAGTAGGACCATAAAACTCGAGACTCGGGTGAAGGTGAGCCTCTTGAAAGGCCCTGACGTCAGCATTTCAGCGGATGGCGACCAATTGGAACAATTACTGATCAACTTGGTTCGGAATGGTGCGGATGCGACGCTCGAAACCGGCGGCTGCGTTCAAGTGGGCTGGTCTCGGCAAGGCGCACACCTCGATGTCTGGGTTCTTGACGAGGGCCTTGGCCTTCCCAATACGTCGAACCTGTTCGTTCCTTTCTTTACTACCAAGCCGGGCGGCTCTGGGATTGGGCTCGTTCTTAGTCGTCAGATCGCCGAGGCTCACGGTGGTGAACTAACTTTAAAGAACCGCACCGATGGGCGCGGCTGCAGGGCCCTGCTTCGGCTCCCGGTTTAGGCTGCGCAACCGCTTCCTCCGTCATCTAGAAACATCGTTTTCTTCACAAAATCCTTAGGTACAATTCATCACTTCCTAAGCCCGGCGCAGAAGCCGTGGCGAAGACGTCGTGATCGGAGTCGTGGAAACGCACGGCCGCAAAGGCATCGAAGAACTCCTCACCCAAATCGAATCAGTTCCGCGGCAAAAAATCGAATACAAAGGAACGATCTTCGAGGAGATGGACGTCGATGCCATTCTCGGGCGCCACCCTCAGGTGGTTTTGGTCGACGAACTAGCGCATACGAATATCCCGGGGAGCAAGCATCGCAAGCGTTACGAGGACGTCCAAGAACTCCTAGCCGCAAAAATCGATGTAGTCACCACTCTCAACATTCAGCATATCGAAAGCATTGCCCCCGTCGTACGTTCCATCACCGGCATCACGGTGCGCGAGACGGTTCCGGACTGGGTTCCCCTTACTGCCACCGAAACCGTGATGGTGGACCTCACTCCGGAAGCATTGCAAAACCGCATGAGGCGGGGCGACGTCTACAGCTCCGAAAAGGTGGAACGCTCGCTAAAGAATTTTTTTCGCCGCGGCAATCTTATTGCCCTCCGCGAGCTCGCGTTGCGACAGGTCGCTGAACAGGTCGATCGCAGCCTTGAATCTTACATGGAAGCGCAGGACATCCGGAAAAACTGGGCGGTGAGGGAGCGCATGGCCGTCTGTATCTCGTCGAATCCTTCAGGACAGTATCTGATCGCGCGAGGTGCGCGCATGGCGCGCCGGATGGATGCCGAACTCTACGTAGTTCACGTGGACCGCGAGTTCCGCTTGAAACAAGGAAACCAGAACGCTCTCAACGCCAATCTGCGCTTCGCGGAAAGCCTCGGCGCTCAAGTGGTGCGTCTAAAAGGCCGCAGCGTTGCCGATAGTGTGGCTGAATTCGTTCGCTCGAAGCATATCACCCAGGTAATATTCGGCCGGGCCCCGATTCGCGATTGGCGCAAGTACCTTTATCTATCGGCCGTGCACCGATTTCTCCGCGAATCACCCGCGGTGGACGTTCATATTGTCACCCAGGAATCTGAAGAGTAGCTTTGCACTACGAGGCCGCGGCGTTTTGTAGACTGCCTTTCAACTCCAGTTCGATCTCCACTGTGTGGTTGACCCTGAGGAAGAAGTTGCTCGGATTCCTTAACCCCCAATCGATGAAAGGCACGTTGAACTTTGCGCTGCCTGTCCAATGATCTTCGGAAAGTTCTGCCTGGACAGGGACAGTCAACTCGTGTTCACCGCCATGCAAGTCAAAAAAGCCGTGCACATGAACCGTAAAAACTCCCCTGGGCGTAATTTGCCCTTCCACACGGTCAGGTCGAAAAATGACTTCCGCGTACTTACCGCTTTCGAGAACCTCTTTGTGCATTTTCTTGTCGCGTGAATCGTTGCCGCTATTGCCGCTTATCGCGTCCACGATGATTTCGCCTCTGGCTTTTCCCGTTGACATATCCAGCTGCAGATTTCCCTTCTTGAATGCGAATGATCCGTGGACAGTGTGAACCGTGCTCCCAAGCGACCAGCGCACCTTGCTCTGAGCTGGATCGATTCCGAGAACAATCTCACTGGCCGGGCGCTGCGAGGCGGCATGCTGCGGCAGAGCGCTGAGCACCACGAGTGCAATGGGCGCTGCCACCAGAAAATAGACGACGGCTGCCAGACGGCTTCGGGACGAATTCATTTTTCATCTTCTCCGTTCACGCGGTCAGAAATTGCCAACCGAGGCGCACACTTGTGGCCGCCAAGAATTTCGGCGAAGCCTCTCCCAGGTGCACTGCCAGCAGTCGCGCGAACAGCTCCGGCTCCTGGCCTAGACACCGCAGTGCGCGCTTTCTTAAGGACGAATATCGATCGAGTAAGAGCAAGAGCCGGCCCATAGTGTTCGGACGTCTTGCGAGCCGGCGGTGCGCTCGCTGGTAACTCTCAAGGTTTCCCCTGCCTAATGCGTCGGCGAGAGCTATCGCTTGGTGGAAGCTCAAGCAAAGTCCTTCCCCGGTGATAGCGTCAACACTTCCAGACGCGTCTCCTATCAAAGCAATATTTCCGCGGTAGACCTGGTCCAATCTGCGGGTCACGGTCACGGCGCCTCGTTCAGCGCTGCTTGGTTCCGCGTGACACAAATAGCCGGCAAAGTTGGGAAACTCTTTCAAAGCGTCCTGAAGGCGCATCCGCGGGTCGCGCGAGATCAGAGCGACGCAGGTTTCGTTGTTGCTGAGTGGCGTGATGTACGCCTGTGCCTTTTGGCCCCAATGAATCTCCATGCAATCGGTCCACGCCTTCACGCGAAAGTGTCGTCTCTGCGCGAACCGGATTTCTTGCCGCGTTTTCGTATCCAGGCCGATCCACTGTCTCACGCGGGAGTGGATTCCATCCGCTCCGACGATCCACCTGGCCTTCAATAGCGTGCCCCCGAGGAAAGCACCATCATTGGACAATCCTGAGATGGGAGTGTTCCATAGCAATGTTATCCCGCACTCTTGCGCTCGCTCGACCATCTTCTGGTGAAGAACGGTTCGACGCACGCCAAAACCGCTAGCGCCCGGAAAGCTAGCTTCCACCGAGGTCGCGGTGTCTATGAAGCGGATTCCTCGAAAAACCTGGCCATCGGCCGGACAAATCGCCAAACCTAGCTCGCGCAGTGCGGCCACGGTGCTCGGCATCAGGCCTTCGCCACAAGCCTTGTCAATGGGAGGCTTCGCGCCGTCCGCGACGGTAACATCAAAACCCTTCATTCGCGCGGCGATGGCCGCCGCCAATCCTGCCGGTCCTCCACCGATAACCAGCACACCCGTGCCTCCCCTCATGGAGTCTCCTTGGATCGCTTCTACTCTGGGTGACCGCAACATACGTTAGTTAGATGTTGAGCGACCGACGAAGATGCCCACCATTCCACAATTTGGCCGCGCGCCCGCCAAGGCAGGGAACAAACGTCTTGTTCCGAAATCGGCTGCATAAGCAGATTTTATTTGATTTAGCATAACTATTAATTTGACTCATTGACTTCCCGGGCCCATGCTGCTACCTTGATGGCGAACACTTATGTTTAACGTCGCCATCGCAAACGATCGGATTCTCCCGAGGATTAGAACTGCACGAATCGTATACCCGATTGTTGTACGAATTATTCCCGTTCCCGTGAGGGGGACAGCAGGCGGATGATGGCGGCCTAGTACAGCGTCACCGGAAGCTTTCGGAGCCATCATCCAAACCTGGATGATGGCCTTGTTTTTTCGGAATTTGCATTTTTTCAACCGTGGAAGCGACTGATGACTATCGAAGGGACTCTGCAGTGAACGACTCTTTGCCCAAACCGCGCAGCCGGGCTCTCATCGATGGCGCTCACCGGGCAGGTGCACGCGCCATGCTTCGCGCTTCCGGCCTCCAAGATGATGACTTCAAGAAGCCGCTCATCGGCGTAGCGAATACTTGGATCGAGATCGGTCCGTGCAACTATCACCTCCGTGAACTCGCGCAGCATGTGAAAGAAGGCATTCGTGCCGCTGGCGGAACTCCTCTGGAGTTCAACACGGTCTCCATTTCCGACGGCATCACCATGGGCACGGAAGGCATGCGCACATCCCTGGTCAGCCGTGAAATCATCGCCGATTCCATCGAGCTCGTAACACGAGGGAATCTCTTCGATGCACTGATTGTTCTAGTGGGCTGCGACAAGACGATTCCGGGCGGCGTGATGGCCCTGGCTCGCCTGAATATTCCAGGTCTCATTCTCTACGGCGGCTCCATTGCTCCTGGTCAGTTTGAGGGTCACTCCGTCACGATTCAGGACGTCTACGAAGCTATCGGCAAACACGCGCGCGGCGGAATGACCGACGCTCGGCTCCGGTCTCTCGAAGGCGCGGCGTGTCCGGGTGCCGGCGCGTGCGGCGGGCAATTTACGGCGAACACGATGGCACTGGTCTGCGAATTTCTAGGGATTGCGCCAATGGGGCTCTCCAGCGTTCCTGCGACCAATGCAGGAAAAGCAGCCGCTGGTCGCCGTGCGGGTGAGTTTGTAGTCGATCTACTTCGCCGTGACCTCACACCCTCGAAAATCATCACCAAAGCGGCGATTGAGAACGCCATCGCCGGCGTGGCCGCAACCGGCGGCTCGACGAACTCTGTGCTGCATCTTCTGGCCATCGCCAACGAAACGAAAATTCCTCTTTCTATTGACGATTTTGACCGCATCAGTTCCCGCGTGCCGATCATCGCAGATCTCAAGCCCGGAGGACGATTTGTCGCTACCGATCTCTACGCTGCAGGCGGCACTGCGCTCGTAGCAAAGCGCCTCCTTGAAGCTGGACTGCTCCGCGGCGACGCCATCACCGTCACTGGAAGCACCCTCGCCGAAGAAGCAGCCAAGGCTAAAGAAACGCCGTCGCAAGAAGTCGTCCGCAAGCTCAATACGCCTCTCAAGCCCACTGGCGGGCTCGTCATCCTGAAAGGGAATCTCGCTCCGGAGGGCTGCGTCGTTAAAGTGGCGGGCCACGATCTGCAGAATTTTCGGGGCCCTGCGCGCGTATTCGACAACGAAGAAGCAGCGTTCACTGCCGTTGAGCAAGGCGCCATCAAGGCCGGGGATGTAGTCGTTATCCGTTATGAAGGCCCGAAGGGTGGTCCAGGAATGCGAGAGATGCTGGCGGTTACCGCTGCGCTGGTCGGGGCAGG
>WNGK01009135.1_pt1 | contig 23138 bp, 26 predicted proteins | sample 5400601 | NCBI WGS metagenome assembly WNGK01 (sample SAMN13153376, study PRJNA577476) | soil metagenome | isolation source: 60 cm soil or saprolite under Garry oak tree replicate 1 | place: USA:California | collected 2016-06-15
GTGGTACTTCAGGCTCCTGGAGAAGACGCGCTCGCCGGCGGCGGCCAGGGCAGAGACGATCGTGTCGCCCTGGTAAGCGGTGAACGGCCGGCCATTCCAGCTGAAGGCCAGCTCGCGGCTCCGGTCGATGCCCTCGCCAGGTTGCGGCCCAAGCCGCATCGGCATGGCCGTGCCTGGGGCGTTGGCGTCGGGCTGCGACGAGAGCACCGCGGTTCCTGCGGTGGTCGCAGTTTCGTCCGGGCCGCTCATCGGGCGGCGCCCCGGGCGTCATCCGCCGCGTCGCCGCCTGCCGGTCTTCCCGCCTGGCGGCTCGATCGGACCTCGTTGGTCTCCGTGTGCCGCTCGACCCGGATGTACCGGCGGCAGCCAGCGCGGTGATACCAGGTCTCCGCGGTCCAGCCGCGCGGGTTCGACCTGAAATACAGATACTCCCGCCATTGCGCCCGGTCCGCGGTCCGCGGGTCCGGCCGGGGCGACGCCTCACCGACGTGGTGGAACTCCGCGGCATCGCGGGGCCCGCACCAGGGACACGGCAGCAGGATCATGGACAGGCCTTTCGTGCGTCAGTGGCCGACGGCGGCCGCGCCCTTCTCGCCGACAAGATTGCCCTCGATAAACCGCCCGAGCCCGAAGGCGGAAATGTTCTCGGGAGGCTGGCCGGTGGCGATGCAGCGCGCCATCGCCTCACCGGAGACCGGGCCCGCCTTGAACCCGTAGGTGCCCCACCCCACGTCGACCAGGAAGCCCTCGACCGGAGTGGGCCCCATGATGGGCGAGAAGTCAGGCGTCATGTCGCAGAGACCGGACCACTGCCTGAGCAGCCGCACCTTCCCGAGCGCCGGCATCAGTTCGAGCACATGCGCGGCGAGGCCCTCGATGAACTCGAGTGAGCCGCGCATCGAGTAAGACGTGAACGGGTCAACGCTGGCACCGAAGACAAGCTCGCCGCGGTCGGTCTGGCTGACATAGACGTGCAGCGTTCCCGACACGATGACAGTGTCAAGGAACGGGCGCACCGGCTCGGTAACGGCGGCCTGCAGCGGGTGCGTCTGCACGGGCAGCGGAACGCCGGCCAGATCAGCGATGAGCGTGCACCAGCCCGCGGTGGCGTTCAGCACGACGCCGGTCGCGATGTTGCCCTTGCTGGTCCGGACGCCCGTGACCCGGCCTCCGGTCACGTCGATTCCGGTGACTTCGGTCTCCTGGTGGAGGTGCACGCCGCGGGCCGCCGCGCCACGCGCATAGCCCCAGACCACCGCGTCATGCCTGATGATCCCGCCCGGCGGGTGCCACAGGGCGCCGAGGATCGGGTAGCGGGCCTGCTGGCTGACATCGACGAACGGCGCCAGGCGCTTGACCTCGTCAGGGCCGATCACCTCGGAGTCCACGCCCTCGATCTTGTTCACCTCGGCACGCCATCGCATGGTCCGCAGCGAGGAGTCACTGTGGGCCAGCGTCAGATGGCCTCGCTCGGAGAACATCACGTTGAAGTCGAGTTCGGTCGCCAGCCGCCGGTAAAGCTTCAGCGAGCGGTCGTAGAACCTGACGCCCTCCGGGGTCAGGTAGTTCGACCTCAGGATCGCGGTATTGCGGCCGGAACCTCCTGAACCCAGATAGCTCTTCTCCAGCACCGCGACGTCGGTAATGCCGTGCTCGGCCGCCAGGTAGTAGGCGGCGGCCAGGCCGTGCACCCCGCCCCCGATGATGACCACGTCGTAGCTGTTCCTCATCGGCTGCCGCTGCCAGGCCGCCGGCCAATCCCGCTCGGTCAGTCCGCGACGGAGTAGTCCGAGCGCGGAATATCGGGCCGGGTACGGCACCCGGCCGTTACCGTTTCCGGCCGCGCGGCCGTTCGCAGCTACGGGCCAGCGGGGAGCGACCCGGCCATTGCCGTTACTGGCCGCGCCCCCGTTACTTCCAGCACCGCCGCCTGGCGTCATCTTCAAGGGGTCCTCGCCTCCCGGCGGTCACAGCGGGCGAACCTCAGTGCCCCCAAGGTCGTGCCCCCAAGGTCGTGCGCCAACGTCAGATTACGCCCATGATGAAACTGTGTCCACTTTGAGTAAACAGAAAGCACCTGAGCGCTCTTCGGGCACTCGCGGCGAGCCGTCAGTTCGCCGGCTGGATCGACTTGACCGAGAGGAACTGGATCGGCAGCTCGATCAGGACGTTCGGGCCATGCGGGACCTCGCCTACGAACTGTATCGTGTCGCCCGGTTCGAGGACGTATCTCGAGTCACCGTAGAGATACTCCAGCCGGCCGGCGATCATGTGAATCAGCTCTGTCCCCGCATGCTGGTACAGGGGAAACGCGTCCGCCCGCTCCGTGAGGGTGACGAGCAGGGTTTCCAGCGTGTTGTGCGGTGCCCGCATGATGCCGAGCGACTGGTATCTGTGCCCGGGACCCGAGCCCTTGTGCTGAATGTCAAGGCCGCGGCCCGCCTTGACGAGCAGGACATCCTGCTCTTCGTTCAGCCCGCGGAAGAAGGCGGTGACAGGAACCTTCAGCGCCACTGACAGCCGGGCCAGCGTCGCGAGGCTGGGTGAGGCCTGCGCATTCTCGATCTTGGAGAGCATTCCCTTGGACAGGTTCGTCAGCTCGGCGAGCTGGCTGACCGTCAGTCCGAGCTGGAGACGGAATTCCCTGACCCGCTCGGCGATAACCGCGCCGAGGGCGTCCTCGAGGGCTCCGTGCGATCGCGCGCCGGCGAGCTCGCCGTTGGCCACAGTCATCGGGTCCTCCCCCGCTGACCCCGCGAGCCCGGTCACAGGTGTCATAGCAGCTGATGCCCTCCCGAAGCGCTGCCTCGCGCAGTAGCCAGGCCGACGAGGGATCATACCGGGTAGCGCTCACCCAGGGATCGCGCAAACAGGTTGCTCGGAAACAACGCAAGACGAGCGGTTGTATCCTCACATGATACGGGGTTTACTGTCCGTGAATCGCGACGTCCTGTTCCGGCAGCCGGCGGAGGTCCTGCCGGAGAGACTGTTTGCCAGGGAGGCCCCCCATGAGCACTGACCTCGAACGGTTTGTCGGCTCCGATGGCCGCGCCGAAGCGATCGCGCGCGTTCGAGCGGAAATCGATGCGAAAGGCATCACCTATATCTACTACCAGTTCGTATCCGTGACCGGTCGCATCATGGGCAAAGGCGTTCCGGCGGCGCACTGGGAGCGAATCGCTGATCGCGGCTTCCAGCTGGTCTATGGTTCGACGGCGAACTTGTTCATCGACCGGAACGGTAATTATATCGGGTACGGGCCTGAGGCGTCGGAGCTCGTGGGGCTGCCGGAAGTGGAGACGTTCTGCCAGCTGCCGTGGGATCAGCGGACCGGGAGGGTGTTCTGCACGCTGTTCCGCAATCGTGAGGAAGAAGTCGACCCAGGGAGCTATCTGACCTCGGATTGCCGCGGCAACCTCCGTCGCATTCACGACGCGTTCGAGCAGGAAACCGGGCTGCATCTGCGCGTGGGCACCGAGCCGGAGATGATGTGGCTCAAACTAGGCCCGGATGGCAAGCCGTCGGTTGAGGGCAAGACCAAGCCCTACTGCTACCACATCGACCAGTTCGCCGAACTCCAGCCGCTCATTCACAAGGTGATGGAGTACGGGGCGGCGATGGGCCTGGACATGATCCAGGGCGATCACGAAGACGCACCCGGTCAGCTTGAGCTCAACTGGATGTTCGACCGGGCTGAGCTGACCGCCGACCGACTGACCACCTACCGGCAGATCTGCAGGCAGGTGGGCCGGGAACTGGGTGCCTACCCGTGCTTCATGCCCAAGCCGTTCATGGGTGTTTCTGCCAACGGCTGTCACCACAACATCTCGCTCTGGCAGGGCGAGGAGAACATGTTCCTGCCTGATGGCCCCAACCCGAGAATGCCGAGCAAGCTCGGCTTGAATGCGATCGGCGGCGTGCTCGAGCACCTGGCCGCGCTGACCTGCATTACCGCGCCCACCGTCAACTCTTACCGGCGGTTCTGGGATGCCGGATTCTGGGCTCCGATGTTCGCGGACTGGGGCTACCAGAACCGGACCACCGCATTGCGGGTCAGCGCTCCCGGCCGGTTCGAGTACCGGTCGGTCGATTCCGCGGTTAACCCGTATTTGTCGTTCGCGGCGCTGATCAAGGCGATGGCCGACGGCATCCAGCGCAACCTGGATCCGGGCCCCCCCGAGGACCGCAACATCTACGAGGCAATCGCGGGCGGCAAGGACGTCAGGAAGGTCCCGATGAATCTCGGCGACGCACTGGCCGCGCTCGAGGCGGACACCCTGGTCCAGGAGGCGCTGCCCGGCGAGATGTATACGGTCTTCCACCACTACAAGCAAGATGAGTGGGACCGCTTCTGCGCGACAGTCTCTGACTGGGACATCAAGGAGTACCTGGATATCCTCCCGTAGGCCGGCGGCACGAAAGGGGCTGACATGTGCGGCATCGCAGGCATCATCCACCGGGACGGGCCCGGCGACATCGGCACGGAGATAACCAGGATGCTGCAGTCGATGAAGCACCGCGGCCCTGACTCCAGCGGCTTCGCCCTGTACGGGCCGCCGGACGAGCTGCTCGTCATGCGGGTCAAGCTGGCGGACCCCAACGAGGCGCGCGATTTCGGCTGGGGCGACCGGATGGAGCGCCATCGCAATGAGATCGAGCACCGGCTGGCCAAGATCGGCGCGATGGTCGACGTGGTGCACAGCGACCAGGAGTATGCCTACCGGGTGAAGTTCCGCTACTCAGGCGACCTGAAGGCACTCGCTGATTACGTGGAGGACGTTCCTGGCTGCGAGGTACTGTCGCTGGGCCACTCGCTGGAGATCGTCAAGGATCTCAGCGATGCCGAGAGCGTGGCTGAGCGGTACCACCTGCGGGGATTCACTGGCACGCACGCGATCGGCCATGTCCGGATGGCCACCGAGTCCGACGTGGACATCTCGGGTGCGCATCCGTACTGGGCCTACCCGTTCTCCGACATCGCCGTTGTGCACAACGGTCAGCTGACGAACTACCACATGTGGCGCCGCCGTCTCGAGCGGATGGGCCACCGGTTCCAGTCCGAGTGCGACTCGGAGATCATCGCGGTTTACCTCGCGCAGAAGATGGATGACGGACTGTCGCTGGAGACCGCCATGAAGCAGAGCCTGGATGAGCTAGACGGCGTCTTCACCTACCTCGTCGTGACCGCCGACTCTCTGGGAGTAGCCAAAGACGAGATGGCCGCCAAGCCGCTGGTGCTCTACGAGTCACCGGAACTAGTGGCCCTCGCGTCGGAGGAGGTCGCGATCCGCGCCGTCATCGGGTACGAGATCGACACCTACGATCCCTACGAGCGCGAGGTCCTGGTGTGGAGCCGGTGAAGATCAACTATGACGCGCGCGGCCTGGCCGAGCCCGATGCGCAGGCTCCGGGCGTAGCCACAGTCGTGCCTGCCCCCGGCGGTGACGGGGAGCAGGCGGGCCGTCGCCGGGCGATCTTTGATGCCGAGGTGCTGACGACCCGCCAGATCAACCTCGAGCTCCGCCGGCTTGTCTATGACGAGGCCATCGCCGACGTCACTATCCTGAACCCCGGCGCGAGGCACTCACTGGCAGTCGGCATCCTGGCACGCTGCACGATCACGATCGACGGGAGCCTCGGCTATTTCGGCTGCGGCCTGATCGACGGACCCGAGATCCACATCAGGGGCCGGGTGGGCTGGTCGGTCGCGGAGAACATGATGTCGGGAGTGGTCGTCATCGACAAGAATGCCGGCTCGCTGACGGGTGCCGCGCTCCGTGGCGGTGACCTGGTGATCCGCGGTGACGTCGGGGCTCGTACCGGTATCGACCAGAAGGGTGGCACGATCATCGCTGGCGGCGACGCGGGCATGATGACGGGCTTCATGCTGCAGCGTGGTCGCATGATCATCTGTGGCGACGTGGGCGACGGGCTCGGCGACTCGATGTATGACGGCGCCATCTACGTCGGCGGCAAGGTCAAGTCGCTCGGCGTCGACTGCGTCGAGGCGGAGCTGTCGCCCGCGGACGAGGAGCTGCTCGCGAGGAAACTGCGCATCTACGGCATGGCGGCGCCGGCCAGCTTCCGCAAGTTCGTATGCGGCCGCAAGCTCTGGAACTACGACAACCTTGAGCCGGCCGAGCGCAAGCTCGTTCTCTGAGAATCGAGGCACTGATGAGCGGGAGCGAGGACGGCAGCCAGGCCATTCTCGGGCGCAGCGCGATATTCACGCCCGAGGTCATCAACGATATCCACGTGAAAGCCGAGCTCGGCCGGTACCGGATGCGCGGCTTCTCGATGTTCAAGCGCATCCCGCACTGGGATGAGCTGATGTTCCTGCCCGGCACGCTGACCCGATTCGTCATCGAGGGCTACCGCGAGAAGTGCGAGACCAAGACCGTTCTCGGCGCCCGCTTCGCCAAGAAGCCGCTCGAGCTCGATATCCCCATCTACATCACGGGCATGAGCTTCGGCGCGCTATCCCTCGAGGCGAAGATGGCTCTCGCCAAGGGTGCCTCGATGGCGGGAACGGCGACGTGCTCGGGCGAGGGCGGCATGATCCCGCCCGAGCGGGATCTGTCCACTAAATGGCTCTACCAGGTCATCCAGAGCCGCTACGGATTCAACCCGCATCACCTCATGCTCGCCGACGCTGTCGAGTTCTTCATCGGCCAGGGCTGCAAGGTTGGGCTCGGCGGGCACCTCATGGGACAGAAGGTCACCGAGCAGGTGGCGGAGATGCGCTCGCTGCCGGCCGGGATCGACCAGCGAAGCCCGGCCCGGCATCCGGACTGGCTCGGACCGGATGATCTGTCGCTGAAGATCCAGGAGATCCGCGAGGCTACCGATTACCAGGTCCCCATTCAGCTCAAGCTCGGCGCCGCCCGCGTCTACGACGACGTGCGGATGGCCGCGAAATGCGGGCCTGACACGATCTACCTGGACGGCGCCGAGGGAGGGACGGGCGCGGGACCGCACGTTGCGGCTGAGGAGACCGGTATCCCGCTGATGGCGGCCATCCCCGAAGCCCGCCGCGCCCTGGAGGATGTCGGGCTCGCAGACGAGATCGACCTGGTCGTCGCAGGAGGCATCCGCAATGGCGGCGACGTCGCGAAGTGCCTGGCTCTCGGGGCCAAGGCGGTCGCGATCGGCCACTCGGCGCTGATGGCCCTGAACTGCAACAAGGAAATCCCTGGCGTGACCGACTACGAGGGCACGGTCGGTGTCCCGGCCGGCCGGTGCTATCACTGCCATACCGGCCGATGCCCGGTGGGCATCACCACGCAGGATCCTGAGCTTCGCAAGCGGCTGGTCGTCGACGAGGCGGCCGAGCGCGTCTACAACTTCCTGCACACGCTCACGCTGGAGACGCAGATGCTGGCCCGGGCGTGCGGCAAGACCGACGTGCACAGCCTGGAGCCTGAGGACCTGTGCGCGCTGACCGTGGAGGCGGCAGCGATGGCGAAGGTGCCGCTGGCTGGTACGAACTACATCCCCGGTCAGACCGAGGAGCGCGCGCTCGCCGAGATCAAGGCGCTGATCCACAAGCAGGTACTGGGTGAAGCCGGAGGGCGCAATGGCTGACGAACGGCATGCGGACGACCGGGACGCTGACGGGTTCGGTGACATCCATTCGCGGCTGAGCACGAAGTTCGGCATCGACACCGAGGAGCTGACCGGGCGCACGTTCCCGTACCAGTTCGACCGCTCGCTGGTCGAGGATGTGGACCTACTCGCCGCCACGCCCGGCGAGGACATCAACTGGCTGGAAGACATTCATCTGATGAACGAGGACGGCGTGCCTGCCGTCTTCGACCGGTATACCAACGCCTTCTTGAAGATACATTTCGAGATTCCTGCCGGGCGGGAGGACGAGTTCGCCAGGAAGGTGCTGATCACGCACCTACAGGAGGGGAATTCCTACGGCATCTGGCTCAAGCGCAAGCATGCCAAGTTCGCACAGCCAGAACTCGGTTCATGGCGACCGGATTCGCAGCGGGTGGGCATGGACTGGCAGCCACCAGCACTTTCTGACTAGGACCCACCGCAGGGCTGTTAGCCGATGTGGTGTGAGTAAGGGGAGCCTAATTTGTGCGGCATTGTTGGCATCCGGCTAAAGAATCCTGACCTCTACGGCGACCTCGGCGACCTGGTCGCGCCGATGCTCGATGTGCTGAGCTCGCGCGGCCCGGATTCCACCGGCGTGGCGATCTACTGCCATGACACGCCCGCCGGCGTCACGAAATACTCGCTCTGCGCTCCGGCCCCCGACTACGACTGGCCCCGTTACGTTGCCGGACTTGAGGCCCGCGCCAGAGTCCCCGTCGAGTTCCGACGCCGGGGCCGGGATGCCGTCATCGTGACGCAGCTCGGGCCCGATGTCGGCCCCGAGCTGCTGAACGAGGTTGACCCATCGGTCAGGCTGTTCGGATTCGGCTCGGCCATCGAGGTCTACAAGGACGTCGGGCCGGCCGGCGAGGTGTGTGAGCGCTACGCGGTCAGCGCGATGGGCGGCTACCAGGCGATCGGGCATACCAGGATGGCAACCGAGTCCGCCGTGACAATCGAGCACTCGCACCCGTTTGCCGTGGCGCCGGACCTGGCGCTCGTGCACAACGGTTCCTTCTCGAACTACGCGACCATCCGCCGACGGCTTGGTGCCGACGGTGTCCGCTTCGACACGGACAACGACTCCGAGGTAGCCGCCAGGTATATCGCGCGTGAGATGGCCGCCGGGGCCGACACCGATGAAGCGCTCCGCAACACGGCCAAGGTATTCGACGGTTTCTTCACGCTTCTCCTGGCCACCGAGCATTCCATGGCCATCATTCGCGACTCCTTCGCCTGCAAGCCCATGGTCGTGGCGGAGACAGCCGACTACGTCGCGGTCGCGTCGGAGTACGTGGCGCTCGCTGACCTGCCGGGAGTTGAGAAGGCCGAGGTATTCGAGCCGATGCCCGAGGAGATCCACACGTGGCAGACCTGACAGCAGTCGAGCTCAGCTGCGCTGACATGTCCGTGCGGCAAATAAACGCCGTTCTGCGCGGCCTGTCAGCTGGCGCCACTGTCCGGATCACCCAGCCGCGCGGCCGCCACAACCTGGTCGTCGGGATCTCGGCCCGGCTGGACGTGACGATCGAGGGGAACGCCGGGTACTACACCGGGGGCCTCTGCGACGGCCCTGAGGTCACCGTGGCGGGCTTCGTCGGCTGGTCAGTCGGCGAGAACCTCGGCTCAGGAACGATCAGGGTGAAGGGCAACGCGTCGGAGAGCGTGGGGGCATCTGCGCGCGGCGGCCTGATCGTGATCGAAGGTGACGCGTCGTCTCGGGCCGGCATCTCACTCAAGGGCGGCTCGATCGCGGTAGCCGGCGACGTGGGGCACATGACAGGCTTCATGGCCCAGGCCGGAACCATCCTGATCGGCGGGGACGCGGCCGCGTCTCTCGGCGATTCGCTCTACGAGACCGTGATCTACGTGGGCGGGAAGATTCGCTCTCTCGGCTCCGATGCCAGGGCCGAGGACCTGTCCGCCGCCGACGTCGCCCGGGTGCGCGAGCTTGCCACAGCGGCTGGCTTCTCACATATCTCGCCCGAAGACGTGACCAGGGTCGCGTCCGCCAAGACCCTGTATAACTTCGATGCGCTGAAGGACCAGAGGTACTGATGGAGCCTGACCTTCCCGGCAACGCACCGACAGCGGCGGACAGCGCGGGTTCCCTGCCCTGGACCGGCACCGAAGCCAGCCACACCTTCCCGCCCTCGGTGATCGGCCAGATTCACGAGATGGCCGACGTCGGCCGGTATGAGATACGCGGCTGGGGCGCCAAGCGCCAGCTGCCCACGTTCGATGACCTCGTCTTCATGAGCGCATCGCTCTCGCGCTATCCGCTGGAGGGATACCGCGAGCGGTGCAGCACCAGGACCGTGCTCGGGACGCGCTTCGCCAGCAAGCCGCTCGAGCTGGCGATCCCGATCACGATCGCGGGGATGAGCTTCGGCTCCCTGTCGGCGCACGCAAAAGAGGCGCTGGGCCGGGCGGCGACCGCAGTCGGGACATCGACCACCACTGGTGACGGCGGGATGACCGACGAGGAACGCAAGGCCTCGGACAAGCTGGTGTACCAGTGCCTGCCGTCACGCTACGGGTTCACGCTGGATCACCTGCGCGCGGCCGACGCGATTGAGGTGGTGGTCGGCCAGGGCGCAAAGCCTGGCGGCGATCAAGGTCGAGGAGCTGCGCGAGGCGACCGGCTGGGAAAAGCCCATCTACGTGAAGCTCGGCGCGACCAGGGTCGATCACGACGTCAAGCTCGCCGTCGCCTCGGGCGCCGACGTTGTCGTCGTGGACGGCATGCAGGGTGGCACCGGCGCCACGCAGACCGTGTTCATCGAGCATGCGGGTATTCCCACCCTGCCGGCCGTCCGAATCGCCGCGGAAGCGCTGCAGGACATGGGCATGCAGGATCAGGTGCAGCTCATCGTTTCCGGCGGCATCCGCTCAGGGGCCGACGTGGCGAAGGCCCTCGCGCTCGGTGCCACTGCGGTCTCGATCGGTGTCGCCTCGCTCGTGGCCCTGGGCTGCAACCGTCCCACGTACCGGATGGACGATGCCGAGCACGACGCGACTGCCGACTACAGGGCGCTCGGAACGGCCGCTGGCTACTGTCACCACTGCCACACCGGGAGGTGCCCGGTCGGCGTCACGACCCAGGATCCCGAGCTTGAGCGCCGGCTCGATCCCGCCGTCGGCGCGAGATGGATGACCAACTACCTCAAGGCGCTCACCATGGAACTCACGGCCATTGCCAGGGCGTGCGGTAAGTCCGATGTCCACCATCTCGAGCCGGACGATCTGGCCGCACTCACCATCGAAGCGGCCGCGATGGCGAAAGTCCCCCTGGCCGGGACCGACTGGATACCCGGGCAGCAGCAGGGCAGCGGGTTCTGAACGGGTGGCCTCTGACATCTGGTGCGAAGAATACGGCCGAAGGTCCCTTGCGCACGCTATTACCGGACCCTCATGGTAGAGCCAGGCAAACCGCCAGAGAAGAGGCAGGCCGATGTATGAGAAATTGCTGGTCGCCCTCGATCATTCGGATTCGTCGGAGCGCGTGCTCGGCGCAGCCAAGGACCTTGCGGCCTTGTCCAAAGGCGAGGTCTGGGTGATCCACCTCCGGGAGCGGGAGGTCATGCCGCGCACCGGGCTGGTGCCGACAGAGTCCGACGACGAGGCGACTGCGGGTGTCGCAGCCGCCGTGGACATGCTGACGACGGAGGGGCTCAAGGCGCACGGACTGGTGGAGGACGTCGTCTTCGGGCACGCGGCCCGCTATATCGCCGATGCTGCCGAGGAACACAATGTCAGTGTCATCGTGATGGGCTCACGTGGACGCAGCGACCTCGCCGGGCTGGTTCTGGGCAGCACCGCTCACAAGGTGATCCACCTCAGCGACCGGCCGGTACTCGTCATCCGCTGACGGGCCCAGGGTTCGAACCTCGTGCGGGCCTGGTCACCTGTCATTCCCGGCATATCTGTCCCTTGTGCCACTTCGCTCACAGCTGTGCGTTCCGGCAACGTGCGCGGTCGATGGGAAGCCGTAAATGGGATATACAGCATATACAGCAGATCAGCATTGATCTATTGACACTCATTCCCTCCTGACCTAAATTGACCGGCAATACAGCACCACAAAATGGCCTATCCACGGTCGCGGTGCCAGGGGCCACACGCCATGGCGCGGACCAGCCGGAGAGCCGGAGGCGACATGCCGGACGTCGAGGGCGAGCTACGGGCAAGAGCAGAAGCGGACGGAGTCGAGTTCTTCTTCGCCATGTTCGTGGACATGCACGGGAGGCCATGCGCGAAGATGGTGCCCGTCGAGGCACTCGACGTCATGCTCGGCGGTGGCTCGGGCTTCGCGGGTTTCGCCGCAGGCCCGATGGGCCAGAGCCCGGCGGATCCCGACATGATCGCCGTGCCCGACCTGGCCTCCTACACGCTGGCTCCGTGGCAGCCCGGCCTGGCGGTGCTGCACTGTGACATCAATGTCGAAGGCGAGCCGTGGCCGTATACCCCGCGGCTGATCCTGAAGCGAATGGTCGAGAAGGCTCGCGCGCGGGGCCTTGATTATCAGGTCGGAGTCGAGGCGGAGTACTTCCTCGTCCGGCGGAACGGCGATAACAAGATCGAGGTCGCAGATCCGCTTGACCGGATGGCCGGGCCCTGCTACGACGCCAAGGGCCTCACCCGGATGTATGACCACCTGACGACGGTGTCCAGGTACATGAACCAGCTCGGGTGGCAGAACTATGCCAACGATCATGAAGACGCCAATGGCCAGTTCGAGCAGAACTTCCGCTTCGCCGACGCGCTGACCAGCGCCGACCGGCTCATTTTCTTCCGGTACATGGTGCACACGATCGCCCACCAGGCAGGCCTGGCCGCGACCTTCATGCCGAAGCCCTTCGCCAACCTGACCGGCTCGGGACTGCACCTGCACTCCAGCCTGTGGGACACCGCGACCGGCGCCGAGCTGTTCGCCGACCCGGACGACTCGCGCGGGCTCGGCATATCGCAGCTCGGCTACCAGTACATCGCCGGGCTGATCGACCACGGTCCCGCACTGGCCGGGATTACCTGCCCGACGGTGAACTCCTACAAGCGCATGGGTGTCGGCGCACCGCAGTCCGGCGCCACCTGGGCTCCGGCCTACGCGACCTACGGCGGCAACAACCGCACGCAGATGCTCAGGGTACCGGAAGGCGGGCGGGTGGAGAACCGGGCGGTCGACGGCTCGGCGAACCCTTACCTGGCCATGGCCGTTCAGCTGGCCGCGGGTCTTGACGGCATCGATCGCGGCTTGGACCCGGGTGAGCCGAACCAGGACAACCTGTACCTGCTGTCGGCCGAGGAAGTCGCCCGCCGAGGCATCCGCACCATGCCGCCGACCCTGCTGCACGCGATGGACGAACTTGCCGCCGACGACGTCCTGCGCGATGCGCTCGGCAAGACGCCCGACGGCGACTACATCGATTACTACGCGCAGGTGAAGCGCGCGGAGTTCCGCGACTGGCATTCCGTGGTGAGCGACTGGGAAGTAGAGCGTTACCTGACGCTCTTCTAGCGAGAACTCCGGGCCGCTCCGAGCGCTGCGACGAGCGGGTGGAAGGGGGCAGGCATGGCCGCACTCATCGAGGGGTCACTGCCGGAGAAGGGCCTGGTCAAGGGCACGAACTGGTGGGGTGCCTTCGTTATCGGCCTGGCCGGCACCATCCTCGTCACCGGCATCGCGCCGGTCGTGGTGCAGGGAACAGGTGCGCTGGGCATCATCTTGATCGGCGTGATGACGATCGCCGGTGCTTTCCTGTGCTTCTGCCTCGCAGAGCTCGCGACCATGTGGCCGGATCGGACCGGAGGTATCCCCGCGTTCGCCACCGAGTCGTTCCGGCCCCTAGTCGGGGACACCGTGGCGCGGCATATCGGCGGCACGTCAGGCTGGGCCTACTGGCTGGGCTGGTTCCCCGTCGCGCCGATCAACGTCATCCTGACCGCCCTGTACCTCGCGACCTTGTTCAACTTCAGCCCTGGGCACCTGATCCAACCGGTCGGGCAGACCTGGGGCGCGCCGATCGGCGTGACCATTCTCATCGTCTGCTTCGTGCTGCTGATCCTCATCTTCATACCGGCCTACCTGGGAATCAGGCTCGGCGCGGCCTTCGCGACCTTCCTCGGCGTGCTCTCCATGCTGCCTATCACCGCGATGATCTTCCTGCCGTTCTTCAAGTCGGGATCGATTCACTGGGGCAACGTGGCGGGCTTCCACCTGCCGCCGGGCGTGCACGCCAGCCCGACATTCATCTTCGCGTGGTTCTTCCCGATCCTGTGGAACGTGATCGCGATGGAGGCGGCGGCCTGCTACGTCGGCGAGTGCCGCGGCGGAGCCAGAGATGCCAAGATTGCCCTGACCGCCGAGGGGGTCTTCGGGGTCTTCATCTACATCATGACGCCGCTCATGTTCGTCGCGGTGCTCGGCCTCGCGCTCAACACCTTCGACCCGCTGACGCTGTATCTCCAGTACACCAACCACATCTTCGGGCCAGGGTCGTGGGAGAAGTGGTTCATCGGCATCCCGCTGGTGCTGGCACTGGCGCTCTCCGTGCTGAACGCGATCATGGGCGTGGGTCGGTCGCTGTACCAGGCCGCCGAGGACGGCTTGCTGCCCCGCTGGTTCCAGCACAAGAACCGGCACGGCGTGCCGGATTACGCTATGGGCTTCAACGTGGTGTGCTCGATGCTGCTGGTCCTGCTTGGCTCGCCGGTGCGGATCTACATCATCTCTAACGGCGGCTACCTGCTGTCCTGCTCGTTGGCCTTGGCCGGCTACTTCGTCTACCGGCACCTGCGGCCGGACGTAGAGCGACCGTTCCGGCTGCCAACGGTGGCGAAGTGGTTCGCGCTCGCCATCTTCATCATCTGGATGGCGATCTACATCTTCGGCGGCTGGAACTCGCCGAAGATCGTGGTCGGTCCCACCCAGGGTCCCGGGCTGTACCTGCTCGGACTGCTTATCGTGGCCCTGTATGCGCCGCTGTACTGGTGGCGGGCCTGGCAGGACCGGAGGCTTCTCGCGGCAGGCCAGGGCCTCGCCCAGCCGGTCGCCGTGACGGCGAGCCCGCCCAGCGGCGGCACCGCGGCTGCAGTCGGGGACGCTGCGGTCGCTGTTGCCGAACCCGGCCCGGACGCTGAGCCGGCCGGCGATCCGCCGGTCGGCAGCTGAGGAGACTGACCGTATGCCGTTGCCGGGACGTCGCCGGTGGGACCCGCAGCCGACGTCCCAGGCTGCGGTCTTGCTGGCGTCGTCTGGATCGCCATTCAGCCGAGCGGCGCTGCGGCGGGCTCGTGAGCTCGCCGGCGGCCAGCCGGTTGCCGTGCTCTCGATACTGAAGATCTACGGCTCGAGCTTCGGGCTGCCGAATCCCGGCCTGATGCCAACCAGGCGAGAACGCGAAGAACAGCTTCATATCGTGAAAAAGGCCATCGATGAGCTCGAGCGACGCGGTTGCTCTGTCGACGGGCAGGTCGCCGCGACTCGCAGTGCGGGCCGCACGATCGCGAAGATCGCGCGGGCCAGGCAGGTGCAGTACGTCGTCATGGATGCGCATCCGGTCACCGGTGTCCGCAGGGTCATCGAGGGACAGCTGACGAACATCGTCCGGCGAGGGCTGAAGAATGCCGCCACGCTGGACCTGGTCGGCGAAAAACCTTAACGCAATCCAAACGGGCTTGCGTCCCGTGCGCTGCAGTCCGCGGGTGATGATAGAAGCGCGGGCCGCCCGGACGGCACGGCGGCCAGGCGCAGCGCGCAGGCGCAGCGGAATGAAGGCCGCGTGAGGTGAGATGTTCGCGAAGATCCTCGTGGCGATCGACGACTTCGGCGGCCGCCAGGACGTTCTTGATCTGGTGAAAGGCATCGCGACCGAGGGGGCCACCGAGGTGCACGCCCTGCACTGCCGCCTGCGCGAACTGTCCGGCCACAACTGGTACGCGCGGGAAAGCCGCAGGCAGGCGGAGTTCCAGGCCGAGGCAGCCGTCTTCGACCTGCGGATGGCGGGCCTCGCCGCCGGAGCTGACGTGCGGCACGCCATCGTGGACCGGGTAGCCGAGGCGATCCTGGATGAGGCCAGGAGCGTCGGCGCCGACCTGATCGTGCTCGGGCCGCCGCGCAGGCGCGAGTTCGCTGCGCGGATGTTCGGAAGCGTCACCCACCGGGTCATCCAGCGCGCTGTTTGCCCCGTGATCGTTGCACCGCACGCTCCGGGCAGGCCCAGGCATTCCGTCCGTACCGGCCCCGCGCCTCCCGGGTATCAGTCCTGACCTTGCCGACGTTGATGCGCGGGCGCTCGGGTAGCAAGCTCATTTCCGGTTCTCGGGCCAGCGGTGCTGGCTGCGACGGCTGGCGTCGTCGCGGCGGTGCTGCAGGTACTGGCGTTCGGCGGTGTCGTGAGTCAGATCGATCGCGCTGTCGAACGCGGCTACGGCTTCCTCGTGGCGTCCGAGCTGGTCGAGCAGGTGCGCGCGGGTGGCTCGGGCGGGCTGGAAGCGGCGAGCGGGCTGGCTGGCGTCTTGGAGCAGCGCGTCGAGCGTGGCGAGACCGGCTGCGGGCCCCTCGACCTCGGCGGTGACGGCGGCGAGCGCAACGCCGCTGCCGAGCGACGGCGCGATCGCGTGCAGCGCGCGGTGCAGGCTCAGCAGCGTCGGCCAGTCTGTCCGGCCGGTCCGTCGCCGGGCGCAGTGCACGGCCTGGATCGCGGCCTCGAGCTGGAAGCGCCCCAGCTGCCCGCGCGCGTGCGCCGCCCGCAGGTGTTCATGCGCCCGGTCGATCAGGTGCGAGTCCCACCGCGACGGGTCCTGGTCGGGCAGCGGGACGAACCGTCCGTCTGCGTCAAGACGCGCCGGGGCGCGCGACGCTGAGAGCTGGACGAGAGCGGCAAGACCGTGCGCCTCCGCATCCTCGGGCACGCAGCCGGTGAGCACCTCGGCGAGGTGCAGTGCCTCCGAGGGCAGCTGACGGGCCTGTGGCCCGGTCGTCGCCCAGTCGATGACATACGCGCCATAGACCGCCTCCAGGACCGCGGTCATCCGCGCCGGGAGGTCACCCCGGTCCGGGATACGGAACGGAAGGCGGGCGGCCTTGATGCGCTTCTTCGCTCGGACCAGCCGCGTCGCCATCGTCGTGGCCGGCACCGAGAAAGCCCGGCCGACCTGCTCGGCGGTGAAGCCGAGCACCGTGTTGAGCATGAGGGGCGTGTGCGCGGCGCGTTCGATCGCCGGGTGCGCGCACACGAGCATCAGCTCAAGCCGCCGATCGGGGATCGCGTCGACGTCGAGGTCGTCGGTATGGACAAACGAGTCCTGCTCATCGCCGAGCGGGAAGGCTCGCTGAGCCTGCGCAGACTTCGGCGGGCCACGCACGCAAGGCGCGCTCGAAAGCGTCCGCGAGAGCGTCTTCCGCCGAGGCGATGTCGCTCGTCGAGGCGGACAGGAGCGCGAGCAGCCGCCCGTAACTATCGCGTGCCGCCATGCCCGCGGCGTGGGCCGCCGGCCCCGTCGCACCCGGACCGGGACCGGCTACCCAGCATCCATCGCTCGACGTCAGCGCGTCCACCGGCCCTTGACGAACGCAGTCGCGGTCGGGCGCACCTCGATCACGCCCCACTGGGCGCCGGGACACTTCTCGGCCCAGCCGATCGCCGCGTCGAGATCGGACACGTCCAGGACGAACACCCCGGCGAGCGCCTCCTTCGTCTCGGCGAAGGGCCCGTCCTGCACCCGGAAGATTCCTTCTCTGCTGGTGACGGTCGTCGTCGCAGCGGTCGGCTGCAGGACGTCCGCCGACAGCAGCACCCCTGCCTCCGCCAGCGCGCGGCCATAGGCGCCGAAGGCCCCCATCGCCTCAGCGATCGCCTCCTCGCTGATCTCTCCCTCGGCTGGCTCCCGGTAATGCATCAGCAGCACGTATCGCATCATCATCTCCTCTGTTCCCAGTGTCACCCCGGCGGCGACTTCCGCACCGAGATGACGATCGAACCTCGCCCCGATCGTCACCCGAGAGGAAGATCCGGCGCGCTCGCCGCATCTCGGTGACGTATCCCGACCGAGTTGACGCAACTGACTGGTTGCCATATTGTCGCAATCAGTCAGTTGCTACAGCAGGAGGCAGTCATGGCGTTCCCTGATCGCATCGAGCGAACCGTCGAGATCGCTCACCCGCCGGCCCGGGTATGGGCGGCGCTCACCACGGCCGATGGACTGAGTGCCTGGTTCGGCAAGGAGGCCACGATCGACCTGCGCCCGGGCGGCTCGGCCTGGATGCAATGGGACAGCGGCCATACCGCCGAGATGCGGGTGGAACGGGTGGAGGAGCCGACGGTCTTCGGCTTCACCTGGCACATCGCCGGACTGCCGGAGGAGGATCCGCGCCGCACCTACGTTGAGTTCACGCTGGAGCCGGCTAGTGCGGGCACGCGGCTGACCGTGGTCGAGTCCGGGTTCGCGCAACTTCCAGAGGACGCCTACCGCACGGCCTACGACGGCAACACCCGAGGCTGGGCGAGCGAGCTGGGCGAGCTCGCCGACTACCTCGATGCCGCCGCCTGACATCGAGGCGATCGCCGAACAGGTCTTCGTCGCCCTGGCTGACCCGAGCCGGCGCGCCATCCTGGCCGCGCTGGCCTCGGGGGGACCGGCCACCGCCACGGACCTGGCCGCCCGGCTGCCGATCACTCGTCAGGCGATCGCCAAGCACCTGGCGTTGTTGGCCGAGGCTGGCCTGGTGACGGCCGAACCGGGTGAGCGGCGCCGGGTGCGGTACCGGCTGCGCTCCGCGCCGATGCAAGTGGCGCAGCAGTTTCTGGCCGCGTTGGCGCGCGACTGGGACGGCCCGCTCGACGCACTGAAAGATCACCTCGACCAGCATGCGCGCGGATCAGCGTGACGGAGCTCGCCGCCTGAGCACATCGAGGAGGGAGGACTGATGGTGAACGTGGAATCCCGGCGCGCGACTGCGCCGACGATTGTGCTGGCATCCACGCTCGGGCTCGCCGCCGCATGCTGGGCAGCCGCGGTATGGCTGATGGACGGCATGGATATGGGGGTCGCGACCCGGCCCGGGTCGTTCGGGTTCTTCGCCGTGGCGTGGGTGACGATGATGGCGGCGATGATGCTGCCAGGCGCGGCTCCGGCGGTCGCCAGGCATGCCCGCATGAGCGGCAAGGTGCGTGCCGCGCCGCCGTTCGCCGGGTCGTACCTGGCCATCTGGGCCCTCGCAGGCATCGTCGCGTACGCGCTGGACAGGCCGCACGGGTCGCTCGCCGCCGGCGCGGCGGTGATCGCCGCGGGCGCCTACGAGCTCACGCCGGTCAAGCGGCACTTCCGCCGGCGCTGCCGCGAGGACGCCGGCTCCGGGCTGAGGTTCGGCCTATGCTGCGCCGGCTCGAGCATCGGGCTGATGGCGATGCTGGTAGCGCTGGACGTGATGAGCCTGTTCTGGATGGCGGTAGTCGGCGTCCTCGCCTGCGCCCAGAAGCTGCTGCCCGCGAGGTCCGCCATCGACGTTCCGCTGGCCCTGGCGCTCATCGGGCTCGGACTCGTGATCGTCATCGCGCCCTCGCTGATTCCGGGGCTCACCCCGCCAACGATGTAACAACAAGGAACACGACAAGAAAAGGAGACAGGCAATGACCAGTCACAAGACGGGGACACACCAGGAGTGGCTTGCCGCGCGCCTGGAGCTGCTCGAGGCGGAGAAGGAACTGACCCGGCGCGGAGACGAGGTGTCCCGGCGACGGCAGGAGCTGCCCTGGGTCCGGGTCGACAGGGACTACCGCTTCGAGACCGAGGAGGGAACGGCGTCGCTCACTGACCTGTTCCGGGGACGCTCGCAGCTGCTGGTCTACCACTTCATGTTCGGGCCCGACTACACCGCGGGATGCCCGTCCTGCTCGGCGATCGCCGACGGCTTCAACGGCTCCGCGGTCCACCTCGCCAGCCATGACGTCACGCTCTGCGCGGTGTCGCGGGCCCCGCACGCCAAGATCAACGCCTACAAGCGGCGGATGGGCTGGAGTTTCCCGTGGGCGTCCTCCTACGGCAGCGACTTCAACTTCGACTTCGGGGTGGCCCACACCAAGGAGGAGTGGGAGGCGGGAGCCGTCAGATACAACTTCGGTGAGGAGGACCTGCGGCCGGCGCCTGGCGAGAAGAGTTCCCGCGACGCCTTCAGCCAGTCGATCGTCGGCACGGACTGGCAGACCTTCCGGCGTGAAGGACCCGGCATGAGCACGTTCGCCCTGCAGGACGGCGCCGTCTACCACACCTACTCGACGTACGCGCGCGGGCTGGACATCCTGTGGGGCATGTACCAGTGGCTCGACCGCGCGCCCCTCGGCCGCAACGAATCGGGCTTCTGGTGGCGCCGGCACGACGAGTACGACAACCAGTGACCGAGGCGTCCTGCTGGCGGGCTTGATCACTGTTCGCGTGCGACGCGGCGGATCAGGTCCTGCCAGCCTCGGCCGAGGCGTTCGGAGACGTGCGGACCGGTCTGGGTGAGGGTGGCGGATGACAAGTAGAGCAGCAGCGGGCCGTCCAGGGCGCCTGTGAGCTGGGTGGCCAGGACGTCCAGGTCGGCGGTGCCGAGGCGGATCTGCCCGAGCAGGAACCGGATGTGTACCCGCGACATGGGCGTTTGCGCTCCGCTTGGTATCGGCTCCCTGCCGTCAAGCGCGGCCCGCGCGATCTGGCGATGCCCGATGAGGAAGTCGATTCTGGCGTGGCCGTAGGCGATCAGCCGGTCCAGCGGCGGGGCGCCAGGGCCTAGCGGCGGGGACCCGGAAAGAACTTGCTCCTGGAATTGCCGCTCGTCGTCGTCTAGCAGCGCCTGGAAGATCCCGGCCCGGGTGCCGAACCGGCGGAACACCGTTCCCTTGCCGAGGCCCGCGCTGGCGGCGAGCCCGTCCATGGTCAGCTTGTCCGCCCCGAACTCGGCGACCATCTCGCGCGCCGCGGCCAGCAGAACGTGCCGGTTGCGAGCGGCGTCGGCGCGCTCGATGCGCGGCGATCCCCAGGTCACGGGCTGGCTCATGGTGCTCCCACCTTACGGCCGGAATATAACCGGGGTAAAGTCCGGTTAGGTTCTCCAGTGTTCAACCGCAGCCCAAGGAGGACCGGCTATGGCCACGACCACCACACCTGACCGCTTCACCACGCTGCCCGACGAGCAGACGCTCGCGTTGACTGTTACCGCTTTGGAAGAGCACGGGTTCAGCGTCGAGATCGTTGCTGACCCGGACGCGGCGCGCGAGGCCGTCCTGGCCAGGATTCCGCACGGCTCCTCGGTGATGACCAACACGTCGGTGACCCTCGCCGAGGCCGGCATCGCCGATGCGATCAACGACGGCGGGCCCTATGAGTCGGCGCGCAACGCCATGTTCGCGCTCGACTTCGCCACCCAGGCGCAGGAAATGAAGGCGATCGGCGGCCAGCCCGACTACGCTCTCGGCAGCGTGCATGCCGTCACCCGGGACGGGACCCTCGTCATCGCGTCGGCGTCGGGCAGCCAGCTCGCTTCCTATGCCTGGGGCGCGGCCAACGTCATCTTCGTGGTCGGCGCGCAGAAGCTCGTCCCCACCCTGGAAGCCGCACATCAGCGGATCTACCAGCACAGCCTGAAGCTAGAGGACGGCCGCGCGATGGCCACCTACGGGCAGCACAGCCAGGTGGGCAAGATCCTGGAGATCCACCAGGAAATGCCCGACCGCATCCATATCGTCCTCATCCGCCAGGTGGTCGGGTTCTGATGACGGAACCAAACAGGCTCGCGGTGCTTGGCGCGGGCCACGTCGGGCCGGTCATTGCGCGGCTTGCGATCAAGGCCGGTTACCCCGCGGCCATCGCGACGTCAGGCGACCCGGAAGATATCGCGCTGATCACCGAGCTGATCATTCCCGGAGCGCAGCCACGATGGGCCGGCGACGCGGTGGCCGACGCGGACATCGTGGTGCTCGCGATACCGCTGCACGGCTTCCTTCACATCGATCCGGCGCTGCTGAGCGGCAAGCTCGTCATCGACGCGATGAATTACTGGCCGGCCAGCGACGGCGTACTGAAGACCTTCGAAGACGGCGGAAGCAGCGAGATCGTAGCCCGGCGGCTGGCGGGCTCGACCGTCGTCAAGGCGCTCAATCACATCGGGTACCACGAACTCGAGGACCGAGCGCGGCCACCGGCCGCCCCGGACAGGCGGGCGGCCGGCGTCGCGGGCGACGACGCGGCAGCGGCCGCCACGGTCGCTGGCGTGGTCGACCGGCTCGGCTACGACCCGGTTCGCCTGCCAAGCCTGCGGGCGGGCCGGGTGCTGCAGCCGGGCGGTCCGGTGTTCGGGGCCGTGCTGACCCTGCCTGATTTCGAGCGGGCCGTGCGCCAGGGTGCCGAGAGCCTGGCATGACATACACCTTCGGGCTCGACACCTTCGGCGACCGGAACGGCGACACGGACGGCAGCCCGCTGTCGCACGCCCAGACGATTCGCAACGTGGTCGATGAGGGGGTGTTCGCCGAGCAAGTCGGCGTGGACTACTTCGGGATCGGCGAGCACCACACTGAATATTTCCCGATGCCCGCAGGTGACGTGGCGCTCGCCGCGATCGCCTCCCGAACCGAAAGGATCCACGTCGGCTCAGCCGTCACCGTGCTGAGCTCTGATGACCCGGTCCGGGTATTCCAGCGGTACTCCACACTGAACGCGATCTCCAGCGGCCGCGCCGAGGTCATCCTCGGCCGCGGGTCGAGCATCGAATCGTTCCCGCTGTTCGGTTACGACCTTGCCGACTACGAGGAACTCTTCGAAAACAAGGCCGTCCTCTTCGCCGATCTGCTGAAGGGCGGGCCCGTCACGTGGCAGGGCAAGACCCGCGCGCCGCTGCTGAACCAGGACATAGTCCCGCACACCGAGTCCGGTCCGTTCCCCGCGTGGATAGGCGTCGGCGGCAACCCGCAGTCGGTGATCCGCGCCGCACGCCTCGGATACCGCCTCGCGCTCGCCATCATCGGCGGCCCGCCGTCCCGGTTCGCGGCGCACGCGCTGCTGTACCAGCGAGCCCTGGAAAAATTCGACCGCCCGCCGCTTCCCGTGCTCGTGCACTCGCCCGGCCACGTTGCGGCCACCGACGAGCAGGCGAAAGAGGAGTTCTGGCCCCGCTGGCGCGACATCATCGCCCTCATTGCGCCCGAGCGCGGCTTCGCGGTCCCGACCGAGGAGTCATTCGACTGGGAGACCGGGCCGCACGGAGCACTGCATGTCGGCTCGCCAGAGACCGTCGCCAAGAAGATCGCCTCCACCCTCCGCGACCTCAGCGCCACCCGGTTCGACCTGAAATACGGCATGCCAGGCATGACGCACGAACAGCTCACGACCAATATCGAACTGTACGGCCACCAGGTCATTCCGCTCGTCCGCGAACTGCTCGGCTGATCCCGACAGTGTCAGGCGGCCGAGGTTCGGTCCGCGGCTAGAACTGGCTGATGACACCGGCCAGGATGTCGACACCTTCGGCTATCGCTTGCCGGCTGGCGGTGGCG
>WNGK01006568.1_pt1 | contig 23130 bp, 18 predicted proteins | sample 5400601 | NCBI WGS metagenome assembly WNGK01 (sample SAMN13153376, study PRJNA577476) | soil metagenome | isolation source: 60 cm soil or saprolite under Garry oak tree replicate 1 | place: USA:California | collected 2016-06-15
ATCGCAGGCCACCGGCATTGTCGTGGGGAGGCATCTCGCCGGCCGCTCTTAGTTCCGCCCGAGCCTGCCCGGCCCACGGCTCCACGCCGCCTCTCTCGAAGTAGGCCAGCGCCTCGTGGAGCGCTGCCCGGGCATCAGCGCGCCGCCGTGAACGGCGCCGCCGCATGCCTAGGGCGAGCAGAGTCCGCGCCCGCTCGAACGCCATCTCCTCGCCGTAGACTGCGAGCGCGGTCTGGAACTCCCGCTCGTACCTATCTTCGTCGGCGAGCATGCCGCGGCACCGCGCCGCGCCCGCGTTCGCCCACCTCAGACCAGTTCGGCGGGCTACGTCCCCGAGCATGGCCAGCGAGCGTTCCGCGTCCGTCATCGCGCCGCTGCGGATGTGCGCCTCGACAAGGTCCGCGGCCCATTGCGTAATGGTCGGAAGCAAGATGCCCGTGCTGTACTGCTTCTCGAGTCGTGCGCATTCGTCCAGGTGGACAGTGGCGCGGTCGGCGCGGCCCCGGGACAGCTCCAGCAGTCCGAGCACCGCTGCCGCGTAGATTTCGATCACGTTCAAGCCGATCCGGCGGGAGAAATCGAGCCCGGCCGCGACGTGCGCCCGGCAATCCTCATCGTGTCCGAGGATTGCCTCGGCCCTTCCCAGGATCACGAGCGAGAAGGAAGACAGAGCGGCCTGCCCGGTCTCGGCGGCGAGCTGGACGGACTCAGTGGCGGCGGCGTATGCCGCCGCGATCTTGCCGCGCCGGAGCTCGAACTCGGAGAACAAGGCCAAGGGAAAGGCAAGGACGGCCGGCGCGCCCGCCGTTCGCGCCGCGCCGATGATGCGGTCGAACATCTTGCGGGCGTGCGCCCACTGCTCGATCCACCCCAGCGACTGGGCGGTCGCGCTAAGCACGAACCAGAACTCGCCGAGCGGGTCGATCGCCTCCAACCACTCGAGCATCGGCTCGAGCAGGGCCAAGGCCTCATCGACCTGGCCGCCGCCGGCGGTCACGAGGGCGAGGACCATCGCTGCGGTGGGCCGGGCTCCCGGCCCGGCCTTGGCCAGGGCGCGACGGGCGATCTCGTCGGCGTCCGCGTGATCGCCCGCCATGTAACAGGTGAGCGCGGCGCTTGCGCGCAGAGCCGATGCACGTGTTCCGTCGTGCGGTTCCACCCGGTCGGCTTCGGCGACGAGCATCGCATGCGTCTCGGCCACCGGGCTGGCAAGAAGCATCGCGAGCCCGCGGAGCCCCTGAACGTCTGCCCGGGCGGCCGGCTCGGAGGCCAGGTCGAGCACGCTCTCCAGCAGCGCCGCGGCGCGCTCCCCTTGGCCTGCGAACCACAAAGCCCGCCCGGCACCCATCATGCGTCGCACCCGGTCCTCGTCGCCGGGGCTGACGAGCGCTGCGGCCTCGAAAGCGCTCGCGGCCGCCGCGTAGGCACGGCGCGCGAACACGCTCGCCGCCGACCTCTCGAGCAGCACGGCGACCTCTTCGTCCGGCCCGGCGCTTGCCGCGGCCAGATGCCAGGCCGCTCTTTCGCCGGCGTCGGCGCCGGCCGCCGCCGCGATGGCGCGGTGCGCGGCGCGCCGCTCGGCCGGGTCGTGCGAGTGGTAGGCCGCGGAGCGGACGAGCGGGTGCCGGAACTCGATCCGCTCGCCAGCGAGGATGATCACCCCGTCCCGCTCGGCGGGTTCGAGCGCGTAACGGCTCAGACCTGCCTGGGCGAGCGCCCGCGCGATTTCCCCGGCCGACCCCGAGTCGCTCGCAGCGGCAATGAGGAGCGCGTCCCGCGTGTCCCGGGGAAGGGCATCGAGTTGCCGCGCGAAGGCCTGCTCAAGGGAAACGCCCACAGCGAGCGGATGGGTGATCGGCGCCTTGCCCAGCAGTTCGGCATCGGTCAGGGTCGCGACCGCTTCGAGGATCGCGAGCGGGTTGCCCCGCGTCTCGGTGACGATTCGGTTCCGGACGGCCGCATCCACCGGCACTCCGGTGCGCTCGACGAGCGCCGCCGCGTCCGCGGCGGACAGCCCGTGCAGCTCGAGGGTGCCGAGTCCCGCTGCTGAGACCCACTCGCGGTCGCGCATCCCCAGCAGCAGCAGTACACCCTCGCTGCCAAGACGGCGCCCGGCAAACAGCAGCGCCTCGCGAGATGGCGTATCGAGCCAGTGCGCATCGTCCACGACGACGAGGACGGGAGATTCCTCGGCAGCCGCCGCCAGGAGGCTGAGCGTCGCCGCAGCCACGGCGAACCGGTCGCCTGGCACGGGCGGCCCGAGCGCGAGCGCCCCGCACAACGCGGCCTCCTGGGGCCCAGGAATCCGGCCGAGCAGATGCAGGACCGGACGCAGCAACTCGGAAAGACCCGCGAACGCCAGCTCCGATTCCGCCTCAAGCGGACGAGCACGCAACACCTTGAAATCGGTGGTCGTCGCGGCGGCGTGCTCGAGCAGCCTCGTCTTCCCGATGCCCGCCTCACCGTAGAGGATCAACGCCGTACTCTCGCCGCCGCGGGCACGGGCGATCAGGCTATCGAGTTGCGTTCGCTCGTCTTCGCGGCCGACCAGCACCGGTTAAATCGTAATTGGTGCAGCCTCGGGCGAACAGTGCTATAGAGCCGTCTAAACCTAGGGAAATCCCCGATGCGCGCTCGCCGCCATGGTGCTTCTCTGAAGCGACATGGTTGCATGTGGGGAGGGATGCAGGCGAGTTCCGCAGGGCACACACCGGCCCGAGCCGATGCAAGGCCCTGGGTCGTTGGTGGTGTGACGAGCGCTAAGTCGAGCGCAGCGATTAACGGGTCGCTGCCTCCGACAGCACAGCTGAGTTCGCACGTGATGGAACTCGCTGCAGCGCAGGTCACCAGCTCGCAGGCCACGGCGGCAGCGGCTCGCTGTCCATCACCCACGCGTTCCTAGCGAGGTTCCGCCTGATGGATACTGCTCCCCCTGTAGGCCTGGCAGTGCCGAGGCTAAAACGACGGCCGAGGCAGGTACGCACTCAAGAACGTTCGCGGAGCCCGTCGGTGACGGTCCCATCCCTTGCCCGCGCAGACGCGGAGGCTGGCGTGACGGTGCCGTTCGGGAGCGCGGTGAACCGCTCGCTGGTCGCAGGCCCGGTCCGGTAAGGACTCAGGAGGGACGACGCGATGCCCGGTTGGTATGTCCACATGGAGGCGGCTCACGAGGTCGCCCGGAGGTTGCGCAACGGTGAGATCCCGGCCGGGTTCGCGATCAGCGAGACCGAGGCCAAGATGATCGGTGAGATGTGCCACACCTGGCGGAACTATCTCGCCCTGGGCTCGATCGGCCCGGATCTGTTCTACCTGTTGCCGGACTACACCGGCACCGTGGGCACGGTGGTCCGGGACGTCGTGAAGTGGGCCCTGGATGTCTGGGAGGCGATCGACTCGGCGTTCCTGGCCAAGTGGGAGAAGTGGATCGGTCCGGTCGCGACGGATCGGACGCAACTGGCCTCCCAACTCGAAGGGGGGCTGGGCCCGCAGCTGGCGCAGGTCCTGGACGAGGCGAGCTCCGCCGCCGCGACAGCCTTTGAAGGGGTCCTGGCCCGGATGGCCGACTGGTTCGGGTTCCTCACCTCGGGCGTACCGCAGGGATACGGCGACGATGGGTTCTTCTGGTCGGACGTGTTCCACTACCGGCGCACCTACCAGTTCCCGTACGCGATGTTCCGGCAGGCGATGGCCTCCCTGCTCACCGCGGTGGACGAGGATGCCCGGCAGGATGCGCAGGCGCAGGTGGCCTTCGCCGTCGGGTGGATGAGTCACTGCGCTACCGACGTGGCGGGCCACCCGTTCACCAACGCCAAGTGTGGTGGACCGTACCGGGACCACTGGCAGAGCCATCACCTGGTGGAGAACCACTTTGATGCCCAGAACTACGGCGCGAAGAACCCTGGACCCCTCTACGGCGAGTACGGCTCGTCGGCACTGCACTTCCGGCTCGCGTTCCGGACCCGTACAGACACCCCCTACGACGGCCGGGGCGACGCACCTGCCTACGACTACTGGAGCGGTTTCCCCGCCTACGACGACTCCGGTACCCCGACCGGCGCCCAGGCCCGGCACGCGTTCTTCGACCTGGACACCGGCCCGCTCCCCGCTCACCTGGTCAAGGCCATCCAGGACGTGATGGCCGGCGTCCACCCGGACGGTCCCAAGATCCTGGCTAAGCAGCCGGCGTTCTCCGCCACCGATGCCGCCGGCCAGCCGGACGGCCGGCCGAACGAGGCGGCCCTGGCCGAGATGTGGCAACTCGTGTACCGATACCTCAAGTTGACCGCCAGTGACGGGGGCGGCGTGCGCGCGCCGACGCCACCGTCGGTCATCACGGATCACTCGTTCCCCACCCCGCCGACCGGGACCTGGGGGGTGGACGACGATCCCACCCGCGGCGCGGACATGGACGACTCCTCCTTCGACGTCCTCGACCTGCTGCTGGCGATCTTCGCCTGGCCGGTGTACCTGGCCGAGGTGATCATCTGGCTGGCCACCGTGGTACCGGGCCTGATCACGGACGTGGCCACCTTCCCGGCTCGTGAGGTCGTCTACTGGAGTGTCGTCGTCCCGGCGTGGACTCTCTACCTGCAGGCTCGCCAGGCCTTGGTGATGACCGGGTTCCTGATGCCGACGCATAGCGAGATTCATCTCGGCCTCACCACGCTCGGCACCGACTCCGGCCCGTTCAGCCTGGCCGCGGCGCTGGACAGCCCGCTCGCTGATGCGTCTCGCCCCTTCACCGTCAACGAGCCCTCCGGCCGGGCGACCAACATGTCCGCGACCGGGATGGACGGCGCCTACCCCCGAGGCATCGTCCGGGACCGGCCTGCCGACATCGGCGCAGTGGGCCGTGCAGCAGCGTTGCACCTGGCCCGGCCGCTGCATTACGCCGACGAGGCCGAGGTCACGGAGGCCGACCGGTTCTACCCCTCGCAATGGCTGGCCCCGTGGCGCTATCCCCTGACCAACGCGGCGGGAACCGGAGTGGCGCAGGAGGGACCCGGTATCCAGGTCGGTCTCTATCTCGCCGGCGACGACTCGAGGGTGCTGCTCGGTTCCCTGGCCGGCGACCGGGATGCCCGTACAACTCTGGAGAAGTGCGGCTCCCCGCAGGCCACCGCGCAGGCACTGGACTTCCTGCTGCGCAAGAACAAGCACCTCGGCGGCCCGATCGACTACAGCCTCTACCTGATCGGCCGGATGGCGGCCGGCCGCGGCGACGACTTCAGCGTGCCCGACTTCAACCTCGACAGCGATCGCGGCTACGCCTGGCACTGCTGGGACTGGGACCGCCACGCGATAGTCGGCAACCCCGCAGGCGCCCGGGACACCTGGGAGTGCGTGCCGGGCTTCGCCGCACCGAAAACGCGAGAGTTCAGTTACGCTCAGCCCTGCACCCCGCCCCAGCTCTTCCACGCCGACTCCGACAATCCCGATCCGTTCCAAGCCGGCCAGGGCGTCCCGGAGAGCCAGTGGTATGACCAGACCCGCGATCTGCTGACCCACTACCGCCCCGAGCCGGCCAGACGGCGCCCGGGGCCTCGCGACGACGGGTGCCGGCCGAGCCTCCCGCACCCGTCCGAGACCGATCCGAACTGGCGCGACCGGCTGCCGAAAGAGGCAGGTCGATGATGAACGCCGAACCCATGCCTGACCCGGGCCCCGCGCACCCGGCCCTGGGCCCCGATGAGGACGCCGTCCAGCGGGGCGCGGCACCCCCGGGAGCCTTCGGGTTGCGGGTACCACCGGTCGAGACCGCGCCGAACCCGAACTGGACGCCGACCGGATCCCCGGACCGCTGGAAGGGGCAGTTCTCCGAGATAGGCCGGGGCCGCCGCCCGCGCCGCGAGGACGTGTACCCGTACCTTCTGATCCGGGCCATGTCACCCGGCGACCGCGCCCGACGACCGCTCTGGCCGCCGATTCCGTGCTGGGAGTCGCCCGACATCCTCCTGACCGACGCCGCCTGGGCCGGCGAGTTCAGCAGCGATCGCCTGGTGACCGCCCCGATCGCGGGCCGGTCCTACCGCGTCTTCATCCGGGTCTGGAACCTCGGCCGGTTCCCCGCCGCGGGGGTGCACGTGCGGGCGTGGTACGTGAACCCAGGGTTCTTCGGACCGGGCAACGCGGGCAATCCTGCCAGCGCCCCGGCCCTCATCGGCGGCGCCTTCACCGATCTGGCCGACCGGACCAGGCAAGACGCCACCGCGCTCGTCGAGCTCGACCGCCCCTGGGACATCCCGCCCGGCCTGACCGGCCATGAGTGCCTGCTGGCGTCCGTCTCCTGCCCCGCCGACCCCTGGGACGGCGCCTTCGACGCCAACCGGAACCGGCACGTGGCGCAGCGTAACCTCCAGATCCTCCAGCCGACGGCGTCCCTGGCCGCCACGGTCCGAGCGCTCGGTCCCGCCGACGATCCCGGCGCGATGCTCGAGGTCACCCTGGGCGGCCCGGCCGTCGAGTCCGTGCTGGCCGCCGTCGGCGGCGGCACGATCATCGTCGGTGACGTTCCCCGCCATGTGGTGGCACCGCCGCAGGACGACATCGCCGCCGGCCTACGGGTCGGGACTGGCCGGCACTGGCTCACCGTCATCCGCCGCGGTCACTCGGTCGTCGCAATCGACAGCGTCCGGCTGGCCAAGTGGGCACGCGCCCAAGACTGGATCCCGGGCCCGGAGACCCTGGCCGACCCCGCCGAGATCCGCCGGGTCATCGGCCTGCTCACCGACGTCATGCTCGAGAACGTCGGGACTGTCATCGAGGTACCCCCCGAGACCGGGCTCACCGGGGCCCTCGCGCACGAGTTCGACCGGGACGGAATGACCGCCGGCGCCCTCGCCGATCGGCTCGGCGGGCCACCCGACGCCTGTCACCTTCTCCGGCTGACCATGTCCGGCGCCGACGGCACGCTCGTCGGCGGATACTCCCTCGTCCTGCCCCGGCCATGACCGTGCCAGTGACGCCATCGCCGACCAGGAACCGAGCCTGCGCAGGGCGGGCGTCTTCGGCCACGGTTGACCGACCCGCCCGGGACAACCACGACGCACGGAAACCATGTCACCGACCATGGAGGCGGTAATGGGAATGCCAGGGATCGACGGGGATAGACCGCGTGACGTGCCCGAAGCGCGGCAACCGCTGCCGGGCGAGATCGGCAAGCCCTTTCTCAGGAGGTGGGTCATGGCCGTAAGCACTCCGGTCAGCCAGGGTGCAGTCCCGGAACCTGACTGTGGCGGCGCATCATGAAGACCTTCAAGCTCCTGGGCGGAATCCAAGGGCCCCCCAGCGCGTGCTCGTGCGCCGAGAACCGCGTGGACGTCTTCGCTACCGGAGCGGGCAACATGGTGTGGCGATGGTCCTTGACCGGGAACACCTGGAGTCCTCCAGTACCGCTCCCGCTCGGACGTGTGTCGATCCCCGCCGAAGGGGTCTGCGCGGTGACCTCGGGGCCCGGCCGCGTAGAGGTGTTCGCAGTCGACCGCAACTCCGGCGTCCCGGCCTGGTGGCGTGGCGTCGATACCCAGTGGTTCTCCCCCACCACCTTGGCCCCGGGTCCGAACCTCCCCGCGGAGCCGGTCGCCGCCGTCGCGACGTCACCGGACAACATCGACGTGTTCGCGGCCGGCCCCAGAAACCAGCCGTGGTGGTGGCACTGGGACGGCGCGAATTGGTCACCGCCGATATCACTGCCCGGGGGTGGCCTCCCCGCCGAACGGATCGCCGTGGCCTCGCCTGCACCCGGACGTCTCGATGTGTTCGCCGCCGGAGCCCTCAACCACCTCTGGCACTGGAGGAAGGTCGGCGCCGCGCCCTGGAGTCCGGCTGAAGACCTTGGCGGCAACCTGCCGGCCGAAGGAGTCAGCGCCGTCTCGTGGGGACCGAACCGCCTCGACGTGTTCGGTGCCTCACGAGCCCCTGGAAACCCCGTCCAGCACTGGTGGTGGGACGGTGGCGGCTTCGCGATGGACGAACTGCCCGGTCTCTACCCGCGTCTCGCCGATAACGGGGTCGCTCCCGGGACGGTGAGCGCGGCCTCCCATGCCCCGGGCCGACTGGACGTCTTCGGCATCACCGGCGACAAGCGAATCGCGCACTGGCAATGGGACGGGGCCAGCTGGAACGGCCCCAGCCACTACGGCGACGACATCCCCGCCGGTGACGTGAGCGCCGTCGTGCGAGTACGGGAGTCTCTCCGGCCCGGGTTGCCGACCAGGCTTCATCTCGATGTCTTCGCCACCGGCGACGGCGGCACCCTCCTGCAGTGGCCAGGCGGCGGTCTCGAGAACGCGTACACGCAGCCCTGGACCAACTGGCCGACCAACCGGGTGAAGAACCCGGCCGTCCGGGTCCGCCCGGACAGCCTCGACGAGCTCGTGAACGTCGTCACCGAGGCGGAGAAGAACGGGCAGGGCGTCCGCGCGGTCGGCAGCAGCTGGTCGAACTCCGACGTGGCGGTCAGCCCCGGGTACATCGTGGAGACCGACAAGCTCGACGGCGTCCTCACCGAGGTCCTCAGAGGCTGCCTGAACCACGCCGCCGTCGGCAGAAGGCTCGTCCACGTTGAAGCCGGGATCAAGCTGTGGCAGGTCAACGACCTCCTGGACCACAAGAAGCTCGCGCTACACACGATGGGTGGCTCGAGTGGCCAGTCCGTGGCCGGGGTCCTCTCGACCAGCGCCTGCGGCATGGACGTCGACCGGGGCCCGATACCCGACATGGTCCGGGCGATCCACCTCGTCGGACCGGGAGGTGTCCAGCACTGGATCGAACCATCTGCCGGGATCACGAACCGCGACGCGGTCGCGACCGTGCTCAACCTTCCCCCTGAGAACATCCACTACGACGACGACTGGTTCAACTCCGCCCTGGTCGGGGTCGGCAGCCTCGGCATCATCTACTCGGCGATCGTCGAGGTCGACGCCCAGTACGACCTCGTCAACCAGTGTGATGCCCTCGACTGGAATGCGGTGAAGGCCGGGTTGAAGGGAGGAGCGGGCAATCCCTTCCCCGGAAATCGTGGCGTCCAGGTCGTCATCGAACCGTACGGAGGCGCCTCGCATGTCTGCTACCTGACGACGCGTACCGAGGCGCCCCCCACCGTGGCGGGCTCAGGAGACATCCCGCCATGGCTCGTCACGGCCTTCAGCCCGGTACTCGTCAACGGGTTCCGCGCCAACCCGGCCACCATCCCGGCCGGCGTGTCGCAACTCACGCGCCTGCAGCAGCTGGGGGTCCAGCTCGACAACAGGAAGAGAACCCAGGGCTGGGGGCACACCATCATGGGGGGTCCCGATCCCGGCGGCCAACGGGGGTTGACTGTCGCGGCCATCTTCGACGCCACCGCGCCCAACACCGGATACCTCGACTTCATCGACTCCGCTCTGGGCATCATCCAAGCCTCGCTCAACGAGCCTCACCCGCTGGGCTACCTCGGGTGGGTCTCGCTGCGGTTCCAAGCTGGCTCGCGCGCCTACCTCTCCCCTCAGCACAGCGCCGATCCGAAAAATCACCGCAGCGCCATGCTCGAGTTCGCGGCCTTCTGGCGCGTCCCCGAGATCGGCCTGACGTGGGACGAGACCCGGATCCTCATCGACCGCATCGAAGCCGAGGCGCGTAGGTTCGGCGGCATCTTGCACTGGGGCCTGAACAACACGGTGAACGCGACCGACGTCGTGCGCGCCTACCCGCGCCTGGACGCCTGGCGCCGGGTCCGCTGGGAGCTCACCAAGAGCGGGACGATCCACACCTTCGACAGCGACTTCACCCGCCGCTGCGGACTCTCCGACCCGCCCATGCCGACGCTTAGCGGCGACTACGACCACGACGGCAAGGCCGACTTCGCGGTATGGCGGCCCGGCAGCCAGACCTGGTTCATCATCGACAGCTCCACCGGCATCCAGCGCACCCAGCAGCTGGGCCAGCCCGGCGACATCCCCGTTCCGGGCGACTACGACGGCGACGGCCAGACCGACCTGGCGGTCTGGAACCCCTACACCGCAACGTGGCGAGTGATCGACAGCTCGACCGGGAACCAACGCCAGCCTCAGCAGTGGGGCCAGACCGGCGACATCCCCGTCCCGGGCGATTACGACGGCGACGGCAGAACCGACTACGCGGTCTGGCGCCCGGGCACCGGCGAGTGGTTCGTGATCGACAGCTCGACGGGTAACCCGCGCCGGACCGCCCAGCAGTGGGGCCAGATCGGCGACATCCCCGTCCCGGGTGACTACGACGGGGACGGCAGAACCGACTACGCGGTCTGGCGCCCGGGCACCGGCGAGTGGTTCGTGATCGACAGCTCGACCGGAAAGCCGCGCCCGGCCGCCCAGCAGTGGGGGCAGGCCGGCGACATCCCGGTCCCCGGCGACTACGACGCGGACGGCAAGACCGACTTCGCGGTCTGGCGCCCGAGCGACGGCGTCTGGTACGTCATCGCGAGCTCCACCGGGCAGACGCGCGCCGTGCAGTGGGGTCAGCCCGGTGACATCCCGGTCCCGGGCCGCTACAACACAGCCAAGAGGACAGACTTCGCTTTCTGGCGCCCCAGCGACGGGACCTGGCACGTCCTCGACAGCTCCACGCTCACCGACCGGACCCAGCAATGGGGCCAGAGGGGCGACATCCCCGTCTAGTCCTTCCTGTCCAGTTCGGGCGTATCGCTTGGAGGTCCTGTGGACAAGCAGAGTTCGCTATACGTGCCCGCCGAGTATTGGTATGACAGGCCCGGTGTAATCGAACACTTGTTTTATGGTGTATTCGAAGGCGGTGGGGCTAAGGGAGTGGCTTACACGGGGGCGCTGCTGGCAATGGCGGAGAGCAAATGCTGGTTTAGGGCCGTTGCCGGGGCCTCCGCAGGTGCCATAACCGCGGCGCTGGTGGCGTCTGCGTTGCCGCCGGAAGCCATGGAGAGCATGACCGACAAGGCGCTCGAGCTCGTTCGGACAGGCGTTTGGGCTGGTCTACGCCGACTTCGGAGTACGACGGGATATTTTCAAACAGACAGCCTGCGCACCTGGCTTAATGGCATTTTCAAGGCGCAAGTACAGAAGAGCGGAGCTATCCCAGCCGCAGAAGTAACCTTTGACGAGCTCTACGCCGCCACGAGGATCGAGCTAAACGTCGTCGCCACAGATTTGTCACTGAAGACCCAGGTCATCTTCAGCCACATTGAAACCCCGAATTGTGCGGTTGCAGATGCCGTAGTCGCATCGTCCTCGATCCCCTTTGCGTTTCCCAGCCGCCTGCTTCAAGCTGCAGAAGGGAAAGGGACAGATCGGCTCTCCCATCACACGATTGTGGATGGTGGTGTCTGGTCGAATTTCCCGATACACATATTCGAAGACAAGACGTTCCGGAAGTCCCACGGGCGTGAGCCTGAGGAGATTGAACCCGGCCGTGTACTTGGATTCCTCTTGCAGGAACACGAAGAACAAGCGCCTCCGCACGGCGAGAACGTCAAGTTTGTCGAGGCGGCAGAGGTCAGGGAGTTCAGGGCGCGGGAGTGGAGTGGAGATGGGAAGACGGAAGCCGACGTACGATCCAGCCATGGCTCTAAGATCGGCGCCTCGGCGGTGTATCCCTTCTCTTTGCTTGGGCGTTTCGTCGGATGGAATTCACCCGTGGACCACGGGCGATGGCCAGCTCCTCGCTCACCTCTGGCTCGCAACCTGGTAAACAGCATCAACGGTTTGCTCGGCGGTACCTATCCTCCATTGTTCGGCGCACTTGGCTTCGGGGTCGTCGCAGTTGGAGCGTGGCGGGTCATCAGCTTCCTCGGCACTGACCAACTCAACGCGCTACAGGCAACGGACTGGACCGACATCTGGTCCTATGTCACGCGTTCGTTGGCAGTAACTCTGACGTTGCTCGCTGTCGCCGTTGCAATTCTGGTGGTGTTCGCAAGCCTCCTGGGCTTCATGGCAAACTTTCTCTTGCTTCGTGCCTCGCGACGGATTCTGTACGGTCTCGTCACCACCTACGTCGCAGGCCCAGGTGCGCCTGAGTGGATGGCGAAGAGACGGAACATTATTGCTTTGCCCATACCACCAACGGTCAAAACACTGACCTTCGAAATGACAGCCGAGACACGGCAAGATCTAATTACATCAGCGAAGCAAGCGACTTTCGCTAAACTTAAGACGCTACTGTCTGAGCAGACTCTGAGCAACGAACATATTGAGTAGCAAATCGGTCGCGTCGGGGAGGCGTGCCTGATATTTCACCCGCTGACCTGGTGTCTCCTCCTGGTGGAGGGTCGTCAAGTTAGGTATCTGGCGGAGCAAGAGGCTCGCGTTCAGGCACTGTCAGTACCCATGTCAATCCGATTCGCCTATTTGGCGGTGGTCCGGATATTCGGCTGGCGCCTTGCTCGCCCGGTCCGCTCGCGCCAAGGACGCTGAGATCCTTATCCTGCGTCACCAGGTCACTGTACTCCAGCGCCAGGTAAGGACACCGAGGCTGTCCTGGGCTGAGCAGGCGGTCCTGTCGGCGCTGGCCCGGATGCCGCCCAGCGGTCATCTTCGTCAGCTGCACCTGATCATCTCACCGCGAACCGGCTCGACAGGGTATTCCGCCGCCGTTCTCCACGCAACGGAGACGAGCAGCGGCCGAATCCGGACCTTCTCCTGAGAATGCCTGGCGGTTTTGTCTGACGCCGTCGCATTGAGTCTGATTGCCGCAAGTCAGAGGGGCACCGGTGTCGGGGAACGCCGCGCTGTGCCTGCCACGGCTAGAGCCGCATCACTTGGTTAGTCACTTGATCTTGAAACCCGATGTTCAAAAAACCTCGTTGAGCTGGAGCCCCGTTACGGAATCGAACCGTAGACCTTCTCCTTACCATGCATGCCGGTTTCGTCTGATGCCATCGGGTTGGGTCGGATTACAGCAGGTTAGACAGGTTGCGGTGTCTGCGTACGTCGCGCTCTGTCTGCCATCGCCTGGAGCCGTTGTCACTTGATTTGTCACTTGGCTCCAGGCCGCAGTCCCAGTGCTCCTCAGGCGCCACCGGCCTAGCACGGAAATACGCGGCGAGTTCTGTCAGCGGCGTCGCCGACCAACAGCCGCTTGAGGTATGGGAAAGCTCTCGTGGTCTACGGTCGCTACTACTCGCCCAGCCAGATGACGCTCGTGAATCCGATCCGCATCTCGTCCTCGTTAAGCACATAAGTAACTACACCCTGCCCCTGGTCCCCGAAGTCGACCGACCGCTGCGACGGGTCTGCGGGGTTCGGATCGCCGAGGAACGGGTGCTGGAATAGCTGCAGCTCCAGCTCACCGAGTGCGGCCAGTGCGTGGTCAGGCAATCCATCGCAATCCTTCTCGGCCCGCTCCGAATAGAAGATGGCCCAATTCACGCTAACCTCGATTCCCGGGGAGCCGACTGAACCGGCGCCCTTGCATCGTCGGCGTGGCTGACCAGGACAGATGCCCTGACTTCAATGAGTCTGTCTGAATAGACGTCAACGAAGACCTTGAAGCGAATTTGGACAGTGCTGGCAGTGCGACAGTCATGACCTGCGGGTTCCTTGCGGTGCTTCTGCGTTCAGCATGGCGAGCCGCTACAGCCGACTTGTGGCATTGACGGAGATCTGCTGACGTTCACCCAGGTCACGTCCTCGCCACCGCTCCCTGCCAAGGCCCAACCTCAACTGGATTACCGCATTGGGAATCGAGGCTAAGCGGCCCTGCGCACGGAGGCTGTCACGGACCTCCTCGCGCGAACGCCAACCGCGTGGTGGCTCACCTCCAGGCCACGGCCGCTTGGCCTCGTCAACGCTTTTCTGGTAGGCCGGATCGGAGTACTGCTCGGCCCGCAGACGCCACTTGCGCAGCATCTGCTGCAATGCCAGGAAGCCTTCGGCCGGGTAGGCTGCCCGCAATGCTCGCCGATAATCGGCCAGGAACCATTCGCGGTACTCCTCGGGCAGCACCTTGAGGATCTCGGACGGGTCGTCCGGCTCGCGCACGCCTTCTACTCGCGCGGCCTCCTGGCGCTCGGCCTCCAACTCCTCGACCGACTTATCGAGCAGGTCCGCCAGATCGCGTGCCGAGTCGTCCCTGAGCTGCTCCAGGGCGGCCACTGCCAGCGCCGTTAGCGCTCGCTCCCGCTCGATACCGCGTTGGGCGGCCTCTGTGCTCTCTGAGACCCACACCTCCCGGGTCCACTTGCTGTGCAACCAGCGGACGAGGCTCCGCAGCGCGCCCTCATGCCGGTGCGGCTCGCCGCCCAGATACACATAGATCCGCTGCTTCGACACTCGGACGTCATCGGGAGTGGCGTGCATGTGTGACGGCGGGTACGAATCGTCCTCCCGCCAGCCTTGTAGGGCCCCGATCAAGCGCTCAATGGCATCAGGACCGGTGCGCTGTTCATACTGCGCGGTCAAGGCTCACCTCCTGGCTGACACTATTAACGCACTTCAACGCGCCCGCATGCCCGCAAACCATTATGACTCGATAGTTTGGGTCAGTGACCAACGAGGAAGGACGGGCTGGGCGCTCAGCCGCCTTGTGGGGCTCGATTACCAGATCTGGCCTGGACGGCCTGGCGGGCTGGGATCATTGCTGAGTGATCTCTTCGGTCGCCTACCTGGGCCTACGCTGTCTGCTCGGCTGTCTGGGGGTGCTCACTCGGCGCCAGGTGTCCAAGGATGCCGACTGCTGGTCCTGCGGCACGAGAACACGGTCCTTCGGCGCCAGATCAGCCGGATCCGCTACCAGCCTGGTGACCGGCTGTGGCTCGCGGCACTGTCGCGACTTGTCTCTCGCCGCCGCTGGGGTGAGGTGTTCATGATGACCCCGGCGACGCTGGTCGCCTGGCACCGGCGGCTGGTCGCGCGCAAGTGGGATTACACCAGCCGACGGGCGTCCCGGGCGACCGTCCACGGCAGCCATGATCCGCAAGCTGGTGATCCGCATGGCGACGGAGAACCCCGCGTGGAGGCAGCGGCACGTGCAAGGCGAACTCGTCAGGCTCGGTCATCCCATCGCGGCCTCCACGGTCTGGCAGATCCTGCACACCGCCGGGATCGGCCCCGCACCCCGCCGCACCGGCCCGGCCTGGAAACAGTTCCTGACCGCACAAGCCCGCGGCATCCTGGCCGTCGACTTCATCCACGTGGACACCGTGCTCCTACGGCGCATCTACGCCCTGATCGTCATCGAACATGGCACCCGACGTGTCCACCTGGTCGGCATCACCGCGCACCAGGACAGCTCCTGGACAACCCAGGCGGCCCGCAACGTCCTGATGGACCTCCTCCTGGCGGTCAGCGGTGGGTGGTTATCACGGACGTGCTCTTCGACCGCATCTGTGTAGCGCACATCGGCAAGGACGACCCTCGGCATGGCAAGCTACGTTAGCCCCGCCACCTGCGCTCCGTACGGATCGACGCAGACAAGCCGACAGAAACCACACCAGATTGACCATAGCGAACGCGACTGACCGACACGAACGGGAAGCGCACAGGATGGAGATGGTCCGGTTCGGAGGCCAAGCAGGGGATCGCCAACGGCAAGAGCCTTCTCGGCAAGATCAACGATCTCCACCACGGCAGCCGACAACCCCGCTGAGCTTCCCTGCTGTGTTCCACACTTGACCCGATAGGGGCATACTCACTTCCGTGCCTGATTCCTCGCTTCCCCCCCTGGCCGTCGTCTGCCGGGCCTGCGGTTATCCATCGGCTGCTTCCGTAGCGGGCAAGATCACCGTGGAGGATGAGGAAGAGGGCGTACCGTTTGAACTCTCGCTAATCCAGTGCGAGCACTGCGAGTCCCCGAGCCTGATCCGACAAGACGAAGCGAGCGAGGCCGCTCCGGTAGAGGTGTGGCCCACCAGCCCGCGAACCCTTCACGCGGCAATTCCGCAAAACATCCGGGAAGGCGTGACCGAGGCTCGAAAATGCTTCGAGGCTGGTGCGTTTCTGGCAACAACCGTCATGGTTCGCCGAGTCTTGGAGGGATTCTCCGCCGACCACGGCGTCAGTCATAAGAAGACGCTGCATCGCGCCCTCCAAGAGTTGGTGGAGTGCGACGTAATTGACGCACGATTGCTTGAATGGGCAGACGGCTTGCGGCTCCTCGGCAACGTGGGTGCCCACTTCACTGACGAGATGGTCACGAAGCAGGATGCGTCTGACGCACTCGACCTGATCGAAGCTATGCTCGACTACGTCTACGTGTTCTCAGCCAAGTTCGAACAGTTCAAAGCACGCCGTGACGAGCAGGCGACCCCGAAATCTCGAAGGTTAACCCGGAAGCTGAATTCAGGTACGTATCTTGTCGTCCCAGCGTCGGCGTCTTGGAATCGAGATCTTTCATGCCAAACCTCAGATGTGCGTCCTATGCCCGGCTAAGGAAGGATTCGGCTGCCGTGACACTGTTGAGGTTCCGCGAGCTGCCAGCTTCGATGTGGGACTCCTGAAGGTGACGCCGAGGCCTATGACTTTGTGTCGTCAAGAAGGGCGGCGACTTCCTCGATAAGTCGTTGGTCGTTTTCTGAAAGCTGGCCACTTCGCTTGCGTCCTGCCGCCTGCCGCGGGCGGTGGGGAACCGAGAGCTCCAGAACATGCCGCAGAGCGCCAACTGCTACTGCGGGATCGGCTCGAACAGCGCGTACCCACTTGGCAATGCGCTCGGCGTCAAGGTCGCGGACGTTGAGTCGACCTGACTCCATCTCATAAACGTCCTCTGCCGAAACCTGCAGAGCCTCTGCGAGGGCTGCCACCGGGATGTTGGCTTCCTCCCGCTTGAACGCCAGGAGAGCAGGCAGTGCTGCGCGGTCAGCACGGCGCTTCCTAAGGCCCCGGTTGGCTGCCTCAACAAGCTTCTGCCGAGTTGACGGACTAGGGTTTTCGCCGCCGATGAGCAGTTCATTGACGTAGCGTCGGACAGCCGGGCTGAGCATGCTGCTATCAAGGGCAGGAAGCAGGGTAGCTGTGGCGCGTTCGTCTGCTTCGTTCGCGGCGTCATGATCGCTTGCTTGATCCGGGCTTGTCAGCGCTTCATGCAACTGCGCAAGTTCTGGGTCACGAGCGAAGCGGTTATCAGTCGAGTCGGAGCTCATGCGTAGCCTCCTCCCAAGAACGAGGTCAAGCGTTGGTCGTTTTGAGCAATCCGGACAAGTCGCTGCCGAGCGCGAGAATAGCGCTGGCGTACTGCGGCGTCGGTGATTCCGAGCAAGGCGGCAATTGTCTTGCTCGGCAACAGTTCGATCTCACGAAGGGCGAGGATGGCCTGGTCAGGCTCGCTGAGTTGGCCCACAGCCTCGGCGAGAGCGGCCGTAATCTCCTCGGGAATCTCGCGGTTGGACTGTGTCTCCGGTTCGGCTAGGTCTAGGGTATCGATGTTTTGCAAGCGCGCATTGTCGCGACGGTAGTCAAGCGCAGCATAGCGAAGCATACTGCGAGCCCACCCAGCGAAGTCGCCTCTCGCCGGATCGTACAGCTGGATTTTACGCACGGCCCGCTCTATGGCCCACTCACATATCTGCTCGCACGCGGAATCCCCCAGATCTGACGCAATGCCTCGGGCGTAACCGAGTAGCATCGGAGCATACAAGCTAATAAGGAACGGGCCCGCATGCTCCTTACCCTCATGCGCGGCTCGGATGAGGTCTTCGTCGTCCACTCGCCACCTCCCTACCTTAGTCCGGGTCGGTGTGACAGGACGGCTCATCCGCTGGCCCTGCTTACTGAGCGTAGGGGCGGTATGAAGTCCAAGTCTCCATGCGAAAGGGTGTCGGTATCGGGATTCCACTGGCCAACTAGTCCGGGTATTCGCCATGACAAGACATGCATATCACGTAGCTGGTCGGTCGCATCGATAATAGCCTCACCTAGCACGCATGGCTGGTTACGTCTTCTCAACTCGCGGTCGACAAGTTCAACCACCCATATCCAGCGGGACATCTGCATACGCCGGTACACAGCTGCCAGCGTGCTCGGCACTTGCCGAGCTTCAAGGCCGGCCTTGAACTCGTTGGACCGTACCACGGTGGAGCGAAAGCTGAGCTCCCGATGCTTGCCATCGAGCCGGTCCCGTAGGTCTGTCCCGATTCTGGCAGCATTATCGTCGAGTGCTTGCCGAATGTATGCCTCGCCGATCACTTCGGCGTCTTCGCCGGACATGTACACCTTCTGCGGAAGTGGGATGACGAGGTATTCCCAGGGTGCGTAGTCGTCCAGCAGGTAGTTATCAACGCTGATGTAAATGCCCGCTTGGTCGTCGTGCCGTATGAACCGAATCCGCTCGTCCGGCCGTCCTGCTTTCAGCCGCTCATATCCTATGAGAACGAATGCATGCTCGGCGCCTCCTACAATTACCGGTATTCTGGAATTGAGATAGCGGCACGCGAGACGGAACGGCGACTCTCCTGGAGGCGGTGGATCCAGGCCATAGACAAGAGCGGGGTATCCGAGCCTGGAAGAAGCGACGCTAATCTGATAGAGCGTCAAACCTATCGATGGGATGCCTCGACCTATGTCGTCGGGTACGGCTGCCGTAATGTCACCCGGCAACAGCCGGGGGCCGCCAAAAGCCAGGTAGTGGTAATATGTAATCATCCAGAGCGTAGCGTGCGCGCAGACAGACATCTGAGCGTCTTGGCTAATGAATGGTGCTCCTTCGACTTTGAGCCGTTCACCCAGCAGGTTGACTTCATCCCAGGCGAGACATGTGACATGGGGCTGCGTACCAGCCTGAGGAACGAGTATCGTACGCCCAACCGGAGCACCAGGAAGAGGCCGCAACACCGTGTATCCCAGATAACCGAGGTTGTTGAATCGCGCCGGCTCGTCCTGCGATGCCAAGGCGGCCGGCATTTTTTCGGCGAAGAAATGTAGGCGGTGCGCAACGGACGGATAGCGGCGAAACGTGGTCGAATAGAATCGGCTGTGTTCATTGCGGTAATCCGCGTCGATGTACCGATATTCAAGAACGGCGCTCTGCGCTCCACACGCGTACGCGTGCGCGAGCACACTTGCGAGTACGTCAGGCTGCGAGCCGCCGTATCTATCTAGCAAGCTGCTAAGCGCGCCGGGGCGTGCGAGATCCACGGCGTCGGCGGGGTGGTCGTGGGACCAGTCCTGCAGGTTCATTAGGTTAGCTAGGTAACGGGATAGTCTCGGCTTTCTGATTCGGCGATCTGTCTAGCGGATTGAAGCTCCCTGAGCCGTTCGCCAACCCTGGCTGCCCGTTCATCGCTGAGCCCACCGCTCCGCTCCGACTCGGGCTGCGGTGTTACACCGCTGCTGATGCCGGTGACGTACTCATCCAGCGTGTACCTGCTCGGATGCCCCACGTCCGCAATGCTAACCATTAATCACCCATCAGGACAGCCTGCCGGACCGGCAAGTCGCGTCCATCTCCTAGCCCCAGTAGTCCATCGACTCCGCACACATAACATGCAGGGTCACAGGGGATGCTAGCTGTGGTCACAGCACGGCGGTGTGCTCTGTAGAGCACGCGATCACTAGCACCTCCCAGGAAGTTGGCGAGGAGCTGGCAAACCTCCAGGCAGGCTAGCGACGCGACCACGCCATTCAGCGCAGCTACGGCTGGCGATGGAGCCCTGACCCCGCGCAGGTAACCACGGCGCTCTTCCTCGGCGCGCTCGGCGTCGGTGAGGTATTCCTCACGTACCAGCGCCGGATCCAGCATTCCTGCGCAGTGCAGGCAGCCGCGCCCAGGCCGCAGGACACGGACCTGCCCTCCTGCCTGGATGCCCAACTCCGTGGGAATGACATCTACCCCAAGGTCCACCACCGGCAGCAGGTACTGCTGCGCCAACTCTGTGAGCATCGCTCGCGAGCCGTGCCCATCGGTAGCACATATCAGTACGTCCACGTCGGCGAGGAGAAGTGGGTCGATATCCAGGATTGATTTGGGGATGACGCGGGTCGCCAGTCTGGGGTTGACACTCCGGACGGCCGAAGCGAGCACATCTACTTTGCTACGACCAACATCTGCCGGTGTGGAGCCAAGGAGTCGGGACAGATTCGACCTTTCCACGGTATCGAAATCGATAAGGGTGAGCCGACCGATACCCAAGTGCGCGAGTTGCAGCGCGACCTGCGAGCCGGTGCCGCCAGCACCCACGACTGCGGCATTTGCCGTGGTCAGTCGACTCTGGCCAAGGTTGCCCCACGCGAGGACTTGGCGCGCCACTGTATCTGACGCGGGCAGCGCAACGGGTTCGGGCAGCACCACCACCTGATCGCCGACTATCCGCAAGCGACCAATTTCCTTAGCATGACCGTCCTGCCAGATACGCCCGCTAAAGGCATCAGGGCCGAGCACGAGCGCCCCCACCGGACGAGGAGTCACCCGTCCAGCCAGAGCCCGCCCGCATAGGTCAGCCTCAGTTTCCAGATCCAATGAAGAAGGACCACTGGATCCAGGCCACGGATGAGAGTGACACAGGACGATTGTGCCGGCCTCCCTTCGCGCCTCCTTCGTCACCCGTGCCAAGGCGACTGGTGAGATGCTCAGATGCAGCGGGCTGGAATCAACCAGATCTACCGCAGTCATCGGGATCACACGTCGCGTTGTCAGCAAAATCCCGCCTGGAACGGCGAGTGTTCCGCATAGCAGCACTGCCGCGTGTTCAGACTTGTCTGCCAGCAGATGCTCACGCAACTGATACCACTGGCGATCGGTAAGACGCAGTTCAGCGGACATCGGCGAACCTCGACTCTATGAAACGGAGATAGGTCAACAGGTTGTCGCGACTTGGTCGCCATGCGACCTGTAGGTGCCACGAAAACCACAGCAGCGGCTGAGCATCGACTTGCTGCACCCCGGTGTTGGTTGGCATAGCACCACTGGAGAGCCGCAAATCTAGATCGGCATAAAAGCAATCTGGCTGGGCGGCAGGATATGCGGGGCTGAGCACCCAACGCACGCACGTATGCCGACAGCTCCACCCGGCCGGGAGCGCTACCTCTGGCACAACGACAATCGCGGTCCCATCTGGGCGGCGCAGGACCTGCGCGCCCAGATGAGCCGCCTGCAACCGTGCCACCTCTATTTCTGAGACCACTCTCAGCCCAGATTTCCAGGTGGTACGTCGTAGAACCGCATACCGGATTTGAGCTCAACCGGCTCGTCTCGCCCGATATGGCGGTCCTCGCCTGGACCGGGTACTTCGAGAAAGATCTGATTCCCCTCTGGAATGCCGCCCAATGTCGCGATCTGTGCTCCCGTCATGACCCGCTCTGTCACCTTGTACCTGGTGTCGTTTATGAAGATGATGATCGTTGAGGCGTGCGTGTCCTGCAGCTCAACGGCTGGGGTATGGATGCTCATGTAACCTCCTCGCTTGCCTTCATAGTGGTCCGCGTTCTTGTGACAGGTGCGGACTGAATCGGGGAAACCCATTGCCGTCTGGCGGTTCACCAGACACGGCGCAGGGCGGCTCTGTGGTCGACAACCGATGGTCTGGTATGGACTCGGCGCTCTAGTCCAGCTCAATCTCCTTGTCGGCCACATGCTCAGATGAGCGGCATACTGTAACGGGTCCAGGCGGGCTGAACGCAGCGTCGCGTTCGATGGCCATGCGGTAGGCGTGCTCGACGGCGCGGAGGCGGGCGGCGATTCGTGTTTCGCGGGCGGCGATGGCCTGGCGGTTGCGGCGGCCGTAGGAGCCTTCGGGCAGGCTCTGGCCGTAGCGTTCTACTTCGCGGATGTGGGCTTCGCGTTCGTCGGCGTAGGTGGCGAGGGCGAAGATGGCGGTGCTGGCGGTGCTGGCATCCAGGATCAGGCTGACCGTCTGGCTGTCGGGGTCGTGGCGGGCCAGGGCGATGACCGGGGGTCCGTCAGTCTCGGGCCAGGCCTGCCGAGGGGCGGCTACGCCTTCCCATGTCCGCTGGTAGAGGTCGGCGAGCATGAGGTCGGCGCGGTCGATCTGGTGGCAGGCGGCGCCGAAGTTCTCCCCGATCGGGCCCAGACGGGTGCCGCGGCTGGCGCAGTAGCGGTTGAGCCGGGCGGCCTGGAAATGGTCCGGGTAGGCGCCAGAGCGGGCGTGGATGCGCAGCTGGGTCTTCAGCTCGGCGCTGATGGCGCCGGTGCGGGCGAAGCGGGCCAGGCCGCGGGCGAGGTCTGGGTGCTGGGGGCGGGCGGCCAGCCAGATGGCCAGCCGCCGGGCGGTGATGTCATCGACGGGGCGGTCCCGGGCGTCGGCGTCGGCGGTGCCGATGTCGATGAGCCGCTCGTACTGCGGCAGGTCCAGGTATGGCTGGTCGCCGGGCAGCTGGCCGACGGGCCCGGCCAGGGATGGTGCGCTGCTGTCCGCCGCCGGCGTGGCTGCCTGGCGGTGAGGCGGGGTGTGCCGGTCGTGCTGCCGGGTCTGGGTGCTCAGTCGGCGGCCTCCCGGTCGAGCCGTCCGCCGGCATGTTGTTGATGGTCATGATGGATGCCGTCGGGTGGCTGGGAGGCAGTTGCCATTGCTTCGGGTGCTGTGAGGCCGAGTTCGGCGGCCCAGCCCTGGATGTGCGGCCACAGCTTGTGGCCTTCGTTGAGGTCTTCGTCGCCGATGAGGTCGGCGAGGAGCATCGCGGTGATGGCGGTGTTGCGGTCCAGGGTCTGGCCGGGTAGCCAGGACACTTCCCATCCGTTCCGGCTGGGTGCGTGCCGGGCGGTGTGGGCGGTCTTGTCGCTGGTCATGTCGGTGTCATGGATGGTCAGGGTCATGGTTCGGCTTCCAGGTCGGGTTCGGGTTCGCGGTGGCGGCTCTGGTCGGCGTGCAGGGCATCGGTCAGGGAGGTCGCAGCGTCCGGGAACCGGTCTTTGACCCAGTCGCTGGCGCTGACGACGATCACGTAGTCGGGGGGCCTGCGGCTGGGTTCGCAGTCGTCGGGCTGGCGGGTCACTGGCCGGCCTCCCGGTCTGCCGCGGGGCCGGGCTCAGGGTGGCGAGCGGTTCGGCTGACGAGGCCTCGGCGGCCTGGATCAGCTGAGCGCTCAGGTGGTCATATGCCTGGGCGTCCCGGAGGCGCGATTCGCAGGCCGGGCACGATTGATTGGTGCAGTCGGCGCAGAGTTCGGCGCGGTCGCGCTTGCAGTCGGCGGCTATGTCCAGGGCGGCCAGGAGGTTCTTGACCTCACCGGCCGGGACGAGGACGGCGTCCTGGCC
>WNGK01002545.1_pt1 | contig 23122 bp, 28 predicted proteins | sample 5400601 | NCBI WGS metagenome assembly WNGK01 (sample SAMN13153376, study PRJNA577476) | soil metagenome | isolation source: 60 cm soil or saprolite under Garry oak tree replicate 1 | place: USA:California | collected 2016-06-15
TCAAAGCATTTCCAGTAATGGTCATTGTATATTTCATTTATCGTCGTCATTGGAAAACCGTGGCGAGCCTTGCCGTCACACTATTATTTCTGCTTCTCGTCCTGCCCGCGCCGTTCCGTGGATTCGAGCGAACGTGGCACGATCTGGAGAAGTGGAGTGTCGGAATGCTGAAATACAGCCCGTCGGGCGTGGCGCAGCGACCAAAGCGCAGCCAGAACTGGAAAAATCAATCGCTCGTGAGCGTCGCGCATCGTTTGCTTCGGCGCGTGGATGCCGATGCCGCTTCCGCGCCACACACACCAAAGTACGTAAACTTTACCGATCTCAATTTTGCGGCAGTCAATGCTGTCATCATAGGTGTCGCACTGGCATTGGGAATTTTGTTTATCGCAGTGATGCCTCAGCGGCAAATGCGGACGGCAGAAAGCGATGCAATCGAATTCGCGCTACTCATCCTGATGGTGCTGATGCTCACCCCGCTCGCCTTTGGTTACCTTTTTTCGTGGCTCATGCTGCCGTTTGCAGTCGTGACGCAACGGGTGCTGACAGGACAAAGCGCAACCGTTTTATGGTGGAGCGTCCCAGCATTGGCTGTCCTTGCTCTTGCTCTGCCTTTTCCACGCCCGGCTCAGATGTACGGCAATACGTTTTTTGCCGCGTTACTTCTGTTTTTTGGATTTTCGATTGAACTCTTGCGCTGCAGGCGAGCAGGACCGCCGCGGTCAGCGGTTTGAGCCATTCTGATTCCGCAGCCGCCGATTTCATAATCAGTCGGTCGAGGCGTTACTCATTGTCGATCTTGCAATTTCGGCTGGACGATAGAGTCCGTGGACGACATGCCGCAGCACAGCGAACAGCCATCGCACAAAAAATCTCAGTGCAACGACGAAAGACATTTTCGATTTGCCACGCACGCGATTACGAAATGCGATGGGAATTTCAACCACGCGCAACCTGCGACTGCTCCGCACCATTGTCTCAAACACAATTTTGAAGCCGGCCGGCGGCGGCGATGCATACTCCAGTAACCGGGAACGCCTGATCGCAAAAAATCCGGATATCGAATCGTGCACGCCGGTGAGCGGGTAAGCGAGGGCCGCACCGGTTCGTGACAATAACAGCCGCCAACGCGGCCAGCCCGGTGTCGATCCACCGCGAACATATCGGCTTCCTATCACCATGTCCGCTGCGCCGGCAAAAAGAGGGGCCAGCAAATCTTTGATTCGTTCCGGCGGATGGCTCAGGTCTGCATCCATCACGACAAGAACTTCTCCCTCTGCAGCGAGCGCACCCGACATAATGGCAGCGGCCAATCCGAGTTCTGCATGATCTTGCTCGATCAACCGAATTGGATGAGTGACCGCCAACGTCCGAATCATATGTCGCGTTGTAACGTGGAAACGATGATCGAGACTGAGTTGTCGTTGCCGGGCATTTGGTAGGCGAGCCGACGACGGGATTCGAACCCGTGACCTGCGGTTTACGAAACCGCTGCTCTACCAGCTGAGCTACGTCGGCGCGAGCGGCAAAGATGACATCGTCAGGCGCTTGACACAAGCACCTCTACAGCGGCAAAACGAATGTCTCACCGATCTCGCGCAACGCGATGCGCTCGGGTTGAGTGCGCAACGCTTTTTCGAAGCGGTCGATCGGTTCGCGAAACGGTTCGAAGCTGAGCCGGAAGGTTTGATGATGCACCGGCATAATGAACCGCGCGCCGGCGTCGTTGGCCATTTGCACGGCTTGCTCGGGATTGCAGTGAGTGCGAATCCAGGGGTTGTAACAACCGATTGACATGATCGCGAGATCAATCGAGCCGTAACTTTTGAGTTGTTGAAAGCCGTCGGTCATGGCGGTGTCGCCGCCGAAAATGATTCGCCGGCCGTTGCGCTCGATAAGGTAGCCGTTGTACCCGCGGTAATCATCGTGCTGCATCCGCGCGCCCCAGTGTTTCACCCGAAACGCGATGATGTCGATCTCGCCGGCCGAAGTCGCAATCGCTTTTCGTTCAACCCATAGAAGTTCCGTCACGTCGCCAAACTGTGTCCAGCGAAGCAGGTCACCGGTGCGCGGAGCGGTGATCACTTTCGTTGAATCAGCGAAGTCCGCCTTCGATCGCCGCGGCGACCTGCGGCGCGACAAGCGGCGGAGCGTGCGCAAATCTAAATGATCAAAGTGCGCGTGCGACAGAAGGACAAGGTGGATTCTTGGCAGTTCGTGGAATTCGAGAGCGGGCGCGGTCAATCGTTTGGGACCGATGGTGAATCCCGGCAATCGAATCCCGATGCGCGGGAAAAGAACGGGATCGGTAAGAATTTTAATGCCGAAGAAATTGATGAGCACGGTAGCGTGACCGAGCCAAGCGGCAGTCACCTGCGCGTCATTCCATTCCGCTGGATTTGGCTTGGCAAAAGCAGGAGCAACCGGCCGCCAGCTCTCGCGTATTGCTTCGCGCCATAGATAAGCTACCCAGTGGCGCACGCGTGAGCTTCGGTAGCTCGGCTGGAGAGAGGTCTGCTTCATCGCGCTGCCCGGCATTCCGAGTCGTCTAATTCCTGCACGAGAATCAATGCCTTTTTTCCCGCCACCCGCTACACAAATCAGCGAGGTTGAAGCCGCTTAAATGAGATTGTCTTGGGCAGACACGCCGAGATCGCACAGAGATCCGATCCACAAGCGCGAAAGCGTTAAGTAAGACACGACATTACAGATATCGAGCGAAGAACTCTTTAATCATACGGTGGTTGAACAAAATGTGACTTCTCCTGTCCAATTGTCCGTGACCGGAGTGAAGAGGGCGTCATAAGAAGTTCGTACTCCCCGGGCGCGCTCCACTATGCAGCGACGATTTTCGCTCCGCTTTCGCGACCAATTAATAGTGTGCGTGTAGATAAAAACATCGGGATTATCGGAGGCGGAATCGCGGCAGCGGTGGCACTTCGTCAGGTCGGCGCGTTGTTGCAAGCCTGCTTTCACCAAAACTGATCGAACACAACTTGCGCGGCGTCTATGCTTACGAAACTTAGTTTGCAATGCGTGTTGTCAGCCTGGGCGCTCTTCTGATTTTTATCGCTTCCGCCGGCCGGGCCCTGGCCGTCGATTCCGATCTCAAATCGGAGGAAATCTATTCGGCCTGGTTGCAAATGTACGACCTAAAATTTGAAGAGGCCCATCGCGCGTTGGAGCGCTGGCAAAAAGTTCATCCGGACGATTCGCTTGGGCCGGCTTCCGACGCAGCCGCCTATTTGTTTTCCGAACTGAATCGACTGGGATCCCTCGAAGCCGAGCTGTTTGTCGATGACAACCGCTTCAAGAATCGAAAGAAACTGGATCCTGATGCTAAGGCGAAAGCCTTTTTCAGCGAACGGGTCGACCGGGCGGATCGCCTGGCTGAGTCAACGTTGGAAAAATCGAATGCGGATGCCCGTGCGTTATTCGTCAAGACACTGACCCACGGACTCCGCGCGGATTATGTTGCGCTGATTGACGGACGCGGTTTGAAAGCGCTCAGCTATACAAAATCGGGTCGGGTTTACGCCGACCGACTTTTGGCCGCCGACCCGCAGGCATTTGACGCCTATCTCGGGCCAGGGCTTGAGAATTATTTGCTAAGTTTAAAACCGATCGCGCTACGGGTGCTTCTTCGATTGACTGGTTCTCAAGTTGATCGCGAGACGGGACTCGAAAAATTACGGAAGACTGCTTCCCAAGGGTATTATCTCGAGCCATTCGCGAAGCTGTTGCTGGGGGTGGCGGCCTTGCGTGATAATAATCGAGAGCAGGCGCGCTCAATTCTTAGGGGTCTGCGGGATCGTTTTCCGGACAATGAGCTGTATTCACGTGAACTGGACCGGCTCACTGTGAAAGCTCGATAACTTGCCTCCGCCAATTCTAAGAATGGGCCAATCGATATGAGAGCATCTCCAGAATTCCATGTTGAGATCGACCACATTCGCAAACATTACGACCGGTTATCGTTCTTATACCGGCTCTTCTGGGGAGAACATCTTCATCACGGATATTGGGATGCTGATCAATCTGCTGCCCAAGCCCAGGTCCGATTAATGGAGCGCCTGGCCGAACGGGCTCGCGTGCCGCGGAGGCGCTCGCGTGCTGGATATTGGCTGCGGCCTCGGAGGCTCCGCCTTCTGGCTGGCTGATCAGTTCGATTGCAATGTGATTGGCATGACGATTAGCCCAGTTCAAGCCAGGATGGCAAACAAAAAGGCGAAAGCGCGAGGGCTGAGCGATCGGGTCCAGTTTCAACTGAAGGACGCAAATCAATGGCAGCCCGAGCCCGAAAGCGTGGACATCGTCTGGACCATGGAAAGCAGTGAGCACTTTCGGAACAAGAAAGAGTTTTTCAAACGATGCGCGTCCGTCCTGAAACCGGGCGGTGTCCTTGCCGTCTGCGCCTGGCTGCGGCGGGACGGACCCACCAATGTCGGAAGACGAACAAAAGCTCGTGGCGACAATCGGAGCGGCGATGCTGACCGCAAGTTTGGATGGTCTCAGCGATTACCAAAAGTGGATGGGTGAGGCCGGTTTCAACGTGGTGGCAGCGGAAGACATCACTCGCTACGTTGAACGCACCTGGGAGCAATGCACCCGCATGGTTGAACGTCTGCCCATAAAGTATCTGCTGTGCTTCACCAGCGCTTCCACGCGCCGTTTCGTTCAGTCTTCCTTTAATGAAACAAGCTTATGCTGAAGGAGCCATGGCCTTCGGCCTCACTTTTTTCTTTCAAACTATGTTAAGGTGATACAGACCAAAAAAGCCGAAAGTTGGTTGCTGGAGGTTTTCTTCCACGCCCCTTGTGGATTGGACCAAACCTTCGCAAGCATTGCGCAAAAGCGCCTCAGCTTTGCTGAGGGCGAAACAGCCGCTTGAGAAAATTCCAAAAACCTTTGGTGCGTGCCGGTTGTCCGGCGCGTACGATAAGGACGGGGCAATTCGCATGATTCAAAATGCTGCGGGTGAGATCGCCCATGATGTAATGGCGAATTACGCCTCGCGCTTGCGATGAACCCGTCACGATCAAATCGTAATTCCCCGTGCGCGTTTCAGCCAGCACCTGATACAGGACAAGGCCGTGCCGCACGTGTACTTCCGTTGGCACGCCGAGTCGTTCGAGTTCTTCTTTTTGCCTGCGCAAATTTATCCCTAACTCAGAGTTTGATTCCAATAGTTGATTAACGTCTTCTTCCAATCGCATGAGATCAGCATACATGGCAGGCGGCTCGGCCATCACATGCAGCAATGTTACCGACGCTCCGGCTGCCGCAGCTAATCTGCCGCTGAGTTGCACGGCGTCCTCGATGAACTCCTTTCCGCCCGTGCACACCAGAAATTTCTTTAATCTCGTGCATCCCCCGATCGCTACCAGGACGGGTGGCGGAATCGATTTGACCACTTCGTAAGTCCTCCTGGAGCGCCAATAACGCCCTGTCGCCTTTCTCTCTCGTGAGCCGATCACGACGAGATCGTAGGTTGTTGTCGATGTTTGCTTGAGGATTTGTCGAATCGGCTCGCCTGCGCGCACTACAATTTCCGGAACAACGCCCGCCGCGCGAAGCGACTGTGCCTGGACCTCGAGTGCCTCGCGCAACAAACGCTCGTCGGCCGGTTTTTCCGCAATGCCCAGAAGGGTGGTTTCAGCGCGAGAAGCGCCAGCCAATAATCCGCCTAATCGGGTAGCGCTGTCGGAGGGAGGCGTTCCGTCACTGCAAATCAGGATCTTCATCGAGCATCATAGTTTGTGACCGCTGACCATGGTGTAGATCACGATGGCCGCGCCAATCAGCGGAAGGGGGACAAAGGCGAGCCGAATTTTCGGCCCGGTGAAATATTGAGTGGAGATGGCGCCAATCTGCGCCCCGATGGCCGCGCCGGTATGCATTACGAGCGCGATCAAGATGTCCACGTTGCCTTTAATCGCATGGCTAAATGTGCCGTAACTGGCCGAGATGATGATCTCGAACAAATCCGTGCCGACCGCGAGATGGGTGGGAATTCCAAGCACGTACACCATCGACGGCATCCGAATGTAACCGGCGCCTCCCCCGAGAAAACCTCCGAAAAATCCACCCACGAACGCGACTAGTAGAATCATCCAGAGAGAAATCCCTTTCACGCCGGATGTAGGAAGCGAAATCATTGGCCAAATCTTCAACCGCTGAATACTGCGCGTTACGGGTTTAAAAGCTGAGTGGTCCGCTCCTTTTCGTTGTCGGCGTCCTTTTCGAGAGCTGAGTGTTTTTCGGCTTTCCCAGATCATAAAAGTCGAGATGCTCAGATAAACGGCAATCGAGACAATGCTGACAACGAAGTTGACGTTGCCCGCGCGCTTTAACATTTGAATCAACTGCGCGCCTGCTTCCGCGCCGGCAATTGTTCCGAATGCCATGATGAATCCGAGACGAAGATCGACATTCCCCAACGCGCGGTGCCGTTTCGCTGCCACCACCGATTTTCCGACGATGTGCGCAAGGTCAGTACCGACGGCGAAATTCCAATCCAAACCGACGAGACGCAGGGCAGGCCCGGCGATAAAGCTCCCGCCCACTCCAAAAAACCCGCCGAGGATGCCAATGAGGAACCCAACGATGACCAAATAGATCGGACTGATGTGCGCCCCTGAAATTGGAAAAAACATGGCTTATTCGGAGCGGCCTCGAATGAGGCGGAGCAAAAACGTGGTAAGACTTTCGAGAACAACAGCCTGACCGATGATGAGTAGAATCGCGACGCCGGCATAAGTGTATCGGTGGTGAATCTCGAGCTCGTACAGCCAGCCTCCCAGCAAATGCAGGACCAGGAAAAAATAGCCTGTGACCAGGAGCCCATAGATTGCCAATTCAAACGCGAAGGCTCTCAATGTTTTGGCGGTTGCCGGCTTCATGCGTCTCAATCCTTTCGCTGATCGGTTGTGGCGGTTGCGCCTGACTTCGTCAACTGGCAAATTGAATTGCGCCCAGATCATTTCTTCCTAACCTTCACCTTCACTTTTACCGGAAAAACTATGGCTGATGCCGCGAATAAATACGCCGAAAACGTAGAGGGAAAATTCTACGTCGATGATCAATGCATCGACTGCGATTTGTGCCGTGAAACCGCACCCGCCAATTTCAAGCGCAACGATGACGGCGGCCATTCCTACGTCTATAAACAGCCGGAGAGCCCAGAAGAAGAAGCGCTCTGCAAGGAAGCGATGGAAGGTTGTCCGGTCGAAGCGATCGGCAACGACGGTGCGTAGCTTTGTAGCGGCGATCTATGACGGCCGAATTCAATGGCGAAACAAAGACACCGGTGCTCGCAGAGCGCCGCTACAGTTCCTGTCGCGTTAACAATCGCGGGATCCGATAGCAGCGCCGGCGCTGGTATCCAGGCCGACCTCAAAACTTTTTCGGCTCTCGGTGTTTATGGGTTGACGGCGATCACCTGCGTCGTTGCCGAAACGCCGGGGAAAGTTTTGCGAATCGAGCCGATCAACCCCGAGATTGTCCACGAACAAGTCGCCGTCCTCGCCAGAAATTTCCCGATCGCCGCCGCAAAGACGGGACTGCTCTGCTCAGGCGAAATCGTCGAAGCGGTTGCGCGCGGGATCGATCTCCTGCGCAAGATTGACAATCGCATCCCAGTCGTCGTCGATCCGGTAACAGTCGCGACGAGTGGCGATATGCTTCTCGCACCAGAAGCGATGGAGATTTACGAAAGAGAGCTATTTCCGATTGCAACGCTGCTCACGCCAAATCTTGAGGAAGCCGGAAAATTGATTAGCGAACCGATCCGCGATTTGGAAACGATGCGCAAGGCCGGAAAACAACTGCAACAAAAATATCAAGTGTCGATCTTACTCAAGGGTGGTCATCTCGCTGGCGACGATGCGATAGATTTGCTCTTTGCTGGCGACAGGATCAGCGAATTTTCGGCGCCATTTGTTCCTGGAGTCGCGACACACGGCACCGGTTGCACTTATTCGGCGGCAATTACCGCAGCTCTTGCCTCAGGTTTATCCTTGGAAGCTGCCGTTCGCCGCGCAAAAGAATTTGTGACCGCGTCGATCGCAAAACGACTTCGCTGGAAATCCAAATCCGGCGAGAATATCGACGCGCTCAATCATTCGCTGTACCATCGCGCTGTGCGCGGTTGTAACTAAACGTGCCACCGGCACATGGCTACAATTTGTCGACCTTACGCGCGTGGCTTCGTTTCCTTCCAACGCTTCAATTTCATTGCTTCGAGCGCAGCGGTCGTTTCCGCCTGTTTTTTGCTTCGACCGCTGCCCTGTCCCAAAACGATCCCTTCCCAAACAGCTTGTACCACGAACGTCTTCTCGTGCTCCGGCCCGCCTTGCGAAACCACTTCGTAGATCGGGCTGCGCGGCGAGATGCTTTGCAATAATTCCTGAAGATGGCCCTTCGGATTAATGTCAATGGGCTCTTCCGCGATTTCTTCAAGATCGCCGCGCGCTTGGATGAGAATAAATTTTTTCGCTGCCTCAAGGCCGCCGTCGAGATAAATAGCGCCAATCAGCGCTTCGAAGGCATCGGCCAATGTCGATGTTCGGTCGCGCCCGCCACTGGCTTCTTCCCCGCGTCCCATCAGAAGATCCCGTCCCAAATCGAGCGCGGCGGCGTGCATCTTCAATGTTTCGCGCGATACCAGCCGCGAACGCAATTTCGTCAATTGTCCTTCAGCCTCGCCACTAAAATGGCGAAAAAGATACTCGGTGATAACGAGCTGGAGGACGGCGTCCCCGAGAAATTCCAGGCGCTGGTTATCAAAATGATAGCGTTGCGTTTCGTGGCCGAGACTGGGATGCGTGAGCGCCTCCGCCAGCAACAGCGAATTGCGAAACTTGTAACCGATGCGTTCCTCCAACGGACTCACTTTATCGCTTTTGATAAATCTCGAGCGATGTAACTACGTCCAGCGCGCGTTGCAAGACGGGATCGTGGGCCGGCGGTTTTTCAGGGGCGCGCCCCCGGCGTTGCTGCGCCGCTTCGGCCGCCTCAAGCTCAGGATTTGTTCCGGCCAAAAGGGCGGCTTCGTTCATGTGCGGTCGTCCCGCTTGATAAACAAATGGGCCCATTCCTTTTTCACTGCTCAATTGAAAAATCTGTAGCTTGTCCGTAACCGACATTTCGACTGGCAGGTCTGGTTTTACTCCGTCCGGAAATAGTGAATGGCCTTCCGGCGAAACCATTTCCGCCACGGCTACACGCAAAATCTTCCCACCCGGCAATGCCAAATCGGAATATTCCGCAGCGCGGCCGGCGCTTGGCTGACCCACGAGTAAAGCTTTATCGTAAACGCGCGACGCAGCCGCAAGGGCTTCGGCCCCGCCAGCTGTTTCGCCATCGGCGAGCACCATGATCAGACCACGAAACGCCGGATCGCGATCTGAATTAAACACGCGGTCCTGGCGCGCGGCCGGTTTGCGCAAGGTGAAAAGAGCTTTGCCTTTCGGGCAAAATCGTCTCGCGAATTCGGCGGCGGCGGCAAAATCATTCGTTCCTGAACTGGCGCGAAGATCGACAACCAGAGCATCCACTTTTTTCCCGGTAAAATTGCTCAGGCTCTTATCCATTGCCTGAAGATTAGCGCTATTTAGCGACCCGAGACGCAGATACCCGATGTGTCCATCCAAAATCTCACTGTAAAGGGGAGTTGGCGCCTCCGTCGGGGCGCTTTCCCGGTTCGGCAAAAGCTTTACGCCATTCGGCAGCCGCGTCATCAAACCCTCAATAGTCGCGCGGTTCAATTCCGTCTCGGTAATCGCATCCGGATTTGTGAAATTGCTTTTCAAGAGCGTGATCGCTGCCTGCAAATCCGCCGCGCCCAAAGAATTGATCAGGTCGGTAGCGGTAGGAGTGGCCGACGGTGAAGGAGATGAGATCGCGGAAGACTTGGACGCAATCGGTGATCCGCCCGGAACTGACGGCGCAAGTGATTGCGCAAAAAGATTCGCCGCCAGGGTCGAAACGGTAAAATGCGCCAGCAAAAATCGGGACATCAGCGTAATTTTTCGATGTTATCCGTAACGGCGGTAAGAGCAATATCGCGCCGGTAATGGCAGTTCTCGAAATGAATGCGCGCAACAGCCTCATACGCGCGCGCGCGCGCCTCTGCGACGGTTGATCCAAGCGCTGTGACTGCCAGTACCCTCCCTCCCGCGGTCACAATTTCGCCATTCAGCTGCTTAGTTCCAGCGTGAAAAATCTGAAGTCCATCGAGTTTGGCCGCTTCATCCAAACCGGAAATGCTTTTTCCCGCTTCGTATTTGCCCGGGTAACCACCCGATGCGAGCACAACTGTCACGGCCGGCCGCTGCTCCCATTCAATTGAGCAATTGTCGATCTTTCCGTCGATCGTCGCTTCCAGGAACGGCAGCAAATCGGACTTCATTCGTGGCAAAATTGCCTGCGTCTCGGGATCGCCGAAGCGGCAATTGAATTCGAGCACACGCGCGCCATCCTCAGTGATCATCAAGCCCGGATAAAGCAAACCGCGAAAGGTGATTCCTTCCGCGAGTAAACCGCCCAGAACGGGGCGCATGATCTCTTCTTCGAATTGTGATTGGAGTTTGCTACTCCAGTTGTTGGCCGGACTGAACGCGCCCATCCCACCCGTATTCGGCCCCCCGTCACCGTCGAGCGCGCGCTTGTGATCACGCGCCGATTCGAGCAATCGATAATTCTTGCCGTCCACCAATGCGTGGAGCGAACATTCCGTGCCGCGCAAAAATTCTTCGACTACGACACGTCGGCCCGCCTCTCCAAAACGGTCTTGATTCATCATCTCGTCAATTGTCGATCTTGCCGATCCGGCATTGGGCGCAATAACGACGCCTTTGCCGAGCGCGAGCCCGTCAGCCTTGATGACAATCGGAAATCGCAACTCATCGCAAAACCGGATCGCGTCATCGCTGCGATCGAACGTCCCCGCTCGCGCCGTCGGAATCCCTTCTTTGCGCATCAGTTCTTTCGCGAAAATCTTCGATGACTCGATCCGCGCGGCCGCTTTGCTCGGCCCGAAAATACGCAATCCTTCCGCGAGAAAAAGATCGACAATGCCGGCAGCAAGAGGGTCATCCGGACCGACTACGGTTAGATCGACACGATTCCCTTTCGCGAAGCGAACCAGCGCCGGCAAGTCACTGACGGAAATAGCGACATTCTCTGCGAGCTGCGCGGTGCCCGCGTTGCCCGGTGCGCAAAAGATTCGATCGACGCCTGACGATTGTTTCAATTTCCAGGCAAGCGCGTGTTCGCGACCGCCGCCACCGATGACGAGAATTTTCACAATTAGGGACCGTAACCGTCCCGGTTGCGTTGGCGAATTCGCAAGCCAGAGGTTTGCGCTACATTGCGCGCGACTCCGCCGGCAAAATCGACAGTTCCAATTTTTCGGTGTGGCGAATGGCCACCAATTTCGCGGCAACGCCAATTTGCTCGCTGACCAGCATCTTGTGGAGGTCGTGAATCGTGCCGATCGGTCGCTCGTTGAAAGCAACAATGATGTCGCCCTCCCGCAGACCGGCGCGTTGTGCCGGGCTGTCTTTTTCGACCGAGGCGACCAGCACGCCTGTTTCCAGCGGCAAACTATAAAATCGGATCACGCGCCGATGCAGCGGCACATTTTGACCGGCGACACCGATATAACTGCGCCGAATCCGCCCGTCACGAATTAACCAGCCGGCAACCAGCTTGGCGGTGTTGCTGGCGATCGCAAAGCAGATGCCTTGTGCCGGACGAATCATTGCCGTGTTTACACCGATCACTTCGCCGGCTGAATTGACGAGCGGCCCGCCGGAATTACCAGGATTCAGCGCCGCGTCGGTCTGAATGATGTTGTCGATCAGGCGACCGGATTGTGAATACATCGAGCGGCCGAGCGCGCTGATCACGCCCGCGGTCACGCTTGCTTGGAAACCGAGCGGATTACCGATCGCAATCGCTATCTGCCCGACGCGCAAACTTTCAGAATCAGCCAGGCGCACGTGGGTAAGCTGGGACGCATCGATTCGGATGACTGCGAGGTCGGTCTCCGGATCATCGCCGACGAGCTGCGCAAGATATTCGCGGCCATCGGAGAGGTTCACCACAATTCGGGTGGCATGATGGACGACATGGCTGTTGGTCAAAATGAAGCCATCGGGCGTAATCACAAATCCCGATCCGCTTCCGGCGACATTGCGCGGTCGACCTTTAGTCCGCTGCTCGATCTCGATGTTTACAACAGCAGGCGAGACGCGGCTAACTGCGCTTACTACCGAGCGTGAATATTCGTCGAGTAACAAATCATCTCCGGAAACGTCGCTTATCCCTATGGGCCCGGAGCGATCTCGTGGCTGCGACTCATTTAAAAGGCTTACGGCGGCTGGTTCGTCTTGTTCCGATGCGGCAAAATTTCTCGTCATAGCTTCTATTTAAAAGATCGACAAACCTAACCGGCCGTCAACTACAGCCGATTTGGTACTATACAATCCATTTGGATTGCTACTCTCTGCTTGCGCCTGAGATGGTAAACATCTAAAAAAAGCAATGCGAAAGTCTTCGTCCGGGGGATCGGTCATGGATGCGCAATGCCCTTCCCGGCTCGTCCTGGATCGCATCGCAGATAAATGGACCGCGCTCATCATCCAGGTGCTTGCTCACGGCACAAAACGTTATGCCGTGCTTCAGCGCGAGATCGGCGGCATTTCGCAAAAGATGTTAACGCAAACGCTGCGCAGCCTCGAACGCGATGGTCTGGTGCAGCGCACAGTCCATCCGGTCGTGCCGCCAAAAGTGGAATACTCTCTCACAACGTTGGGACGAACTCTGATCGAGCCGCTACACGCGCTTTGTCGCTGGTCGGAGAAGCATTTGGCGGAACTCCAAGCAAATCGCGCGCGAGCAAAAGCGAACGTTCAGAATTAGGTTGATATCTTTCGAGGTCTCGACGACTCGGCCACGAGTTCTCAATCCTTCGATCCATTTGCGTGCGGAATACTACGAACGCATGGAGCAATTACAGTGCTGGGAACGCGTTCCCTTGTTATACCGGTCGATAGGGTTCCGGCCAAGGCTCAGGCGACCCAATCACACCACAGAAAGAGATCAAAATAATCTGCCAACTCCCAGAAGAAACAGAGTAACGAAAAACCGTATCGTGCCGGCCAATCTCTAGCTGGCCCGCCCAGTCGCGCCGCACAGGTCTTCAGCTCCTTCTTGAAGAACTGCGCCAGATGCGATCGCACGCTGTCTGTAAAGACAAGCTTTTCCATCCCGGCCCAACTGTTGTAATCCGCCGTCAGTCGGCCGCTTGGCTTGTCTGGATCGGCACCCAAGAAGTGGAGGATGGAGCGCCGCAGTTCAGTGGGCTTTCTCTCCAGGTCATCAAAGAAATAAGTACGGAACAGGTCAGGGCGAACATAGCGTTTCCATCGCGCGACGACTGCGCTCGGGTACGAGCGCACGAGCATCCCTCGGCGGAGCAAATTCCGATTGACTTCGTCGATATCGGTCACGTCAAACGGCTCAATCTGGCGGTACCGCACTTCCATCGACAAGTGCGACCACACTCGCTCAACCGGATCACGCGCCAGAAAGATCACCTTTAAGTTTGGGAGATATCCGATGACTCGCCGAATGACTTCATTACTCAGCGTCGAATAGCCTGGCGAAATGTCACCGGAGAGGAGCAATGCCTTGGGTTCGAACAGTCGGGCATAATTCTCGAGGTCCATATACGGTTCGGCACTGAGGCTCTTCATGCTCTCCAGAAAGCGAAGATCGCGCTCATCTCTGCAGCGCGGAGAAGATGCGCGTTGAACCCTGCTCAGTTGATCAAAATAATGGAGTTCCTTTAAAGGAGGCATCCAGAAATCCGGATGGGAGTCGAGTTGCTGATAGAGCCAGGTCGTTCCGGCTTTCTGGGCTCCGACGCACAAGAAATCGGGCCGGGCATCGCCCGTAGAAGAGCAATTCTCTCCTTTATCGCAGCCGTTGCCGACGCGATCTTTGAATGGCCAAGCCCAAGTCATCTCCGCATTATTTTCTCTCCTGCGCCTAAAAAGCAAGAACGGGATGCTTTCTGACCGCCAGAATTATTTTGCATCGCAGGGCGGTATTGGCTTATTTTGAAGCCTTTCCGGCTTAACTAGCCGGGTCTTCCGGATATGGACGTTAGTGGCACGATCGACGCAATCCTGAATCAAAAGAGCGGCGAGATTTTTTTCATCCCGCCCGACGCGACCGTCTTTGACGCGATCGAAATGATGGACAATAAAAATGTCGGCGCACTGCTGGTGATGGAAGGGGATCGCTTGGTCGGAATGATTTCCGAACGCGACTACACCCGCAAAGTTATGCTGCGCGGTAAGCGTTCGCGGGAAACAAAAGTCGCCGAGATCATGTCAACCAATTTGACCGTCGCGCATCCGCACGAGCCGGTCGAAAAATGCCTGCGCCTTATGACCGAAAAACGTTTTCGCCATTTGCCCGTCCTCGAAGGTGATAAGGTGCGCGGTGTCATCTCAATTGGCGACTTGGTGAAATGGGTGATCTCATGCCAAAGCGCCACCATCGCACACTTGGAAAGTTACATCCACGGCGGATACACGGGGTGATTTTGTAACGGTAGGCGTGGCGCTTGCGATTCCAAGACAAGCAGCCGGCACGGCTGCCACTACAGTTTCCAAACCGTCTTGCCGCCCACAATCGTCCGTACCGCTCGGCCTTTCAGTTTCCACCCATCGAAGGGTGAATTACGCGACGCCGATTCGAACTTGGCGATCTTGACCGTCCACTCCAAATTCGGATCAATCAGGGTCACATCCGCTGGCGCTCCGATCGATAACCTGCCGGCATTAATCTTCAATAAACGCCCGGGCTCGATCGTGTACATCTCGATCAAACGCGCGATGTCGATCTTGCGCTGTTTGTGCACGAGCAAATCAAGAAACAAGCCGAGTTCAGTCTCCAGTCCGATGATCCCAAACGGCGCGGCATCAAACTCCACTTCCTTTTCAAAATCCGCATGCGGCGCGTGATCGGACGCCAGGATTGACAATGTCCCGTCGGCGATTCCTTCGAGCAACGCATCTACATCAGCCTGCGCGCGCAGCGGCGGATTCATCTTATAGTTGGTGTCGAAGTTCTGGATCGCCTCATCGGTCAGCGCGATGTGATGTGGACAAACTTCGCCAGTGATCTTCACACCGCGCGATCGCGCTTCGCGAAGCAACCGCACACTTCCGGCCGTGGTCACATGCTGGCAATGAATCTGGTGGTCGCAAAGGTCCGCGAGCAAAATGTTGCGCATCACGATTGCTTCCTCGCCCGCGGCAGGCCAGCCCGGCAAACCGAGCAGCGTGCTCCAATAACCCTCATGCACAACGCCGTTGCCGACTAGATTGTAATCCTGGCAGTGATCAAGGACTGGCACGCCAACCATACGGGCGTACTCAACTGCGCGCCGCATCAGCTCGTTGTTTTGAATGCAATGACCATCGTCTGTAATCGCGACCACGCCTGCCTGCGCGAGGGATCCGATCGGGCCCAATTCTTCGCCTGAAATGTTCTTTGAAATCGCACCGGTTGGCAAAACATTCACGCAGGCCGCAGCAGCCGCGCGCTCTTTGATCCACGCGATTGTGCTCGGTGTGTCCGCGACTGGCGAAGTGTTTGGCATGCAAACAATTGTTGTAAATCCGCCGGCCGCGGCAGCGCGCGCGCCAGACTCAATCGTTTCTTTGTGACCGAAGCCGGGCTCTCGCAGATGCACGTGCATGTCGATCAAGCCGGGCGCGACGATTAATCCACTCGCGTCGATCTCTTCAATTGTGGATTGCGGATCGCGGATCGCGGATTTCTCCGCGATTCGTCCATCGACAATCACAAGATCGGCAAGTTTATCTCGGCGATTCGCCGGATCGATCACACGACCGTTGCGGATGATGATCGCGTTCACGTAGTTGCGATTCCTCCGCAGAGGTAGAGAACGGCCATACGCACGGCGAGGCCATTGGTGACTTGGTCGAGAATGACACTCTGCAATCCATCGGCCACTTCGCTGTCGATCTCGACGCCGCGATTGATCGGACCGGGATGCATAATCAGACAATCCGGTTTCAAAAGCCTCGCGCGCTCTTTCGTCAGGCCGAAGAACCGAGTGTATTCACCGATCCCGGGGAAATATTCTTTGCGCTGGCGTTCGTGCTGAATCCGCAACAGGTTCACGACATCGGCATTCGGAAGTACATCGTCGATTTTGTGCGAAACTTCGACACCGAGTTTTTCGAACTCGCGCGGCACTAGCGTGCTCGGCCCGACCAGCGTGACGCGCGCGCCGAGCTTGACCAAACCGAAAATGTTCGAACGCGCGACGCGACTAAACAAAATGTCGCCGATGATCACGACATGCAGCCCGGCGATTTTTCCCCTCTTCTCGCGGATCGTGTAAAGATCGAGAAGCGCTTGAGTGGGATGCTCGTGCGCGCCATCGCCGGCATTGATCACACTCGCTTTGAGCCGATTGCCCAAAAACTGCGGGGCGCCGGCGGAACTGTGACGCAGCACGAGAATATCGGCATGCAATGCCTCAAGATTTCGCGCGGTGTCCTTGAGCGTTTCGCCTTTTGTCAGGCTGGAAGTTGTTGCCGAGATGTTGATCACGTCCGCGCTTAACCGGAATGCCGCCAGTTCAAATGACGTTCGTGTGCGCGTGCTGGGCTCGACGAAAAAGTTTACCAGCGTTTTCCCGCGTAGGGCCGGAACTTTCTTAATTTCCCGAGTCCCGACTTGTTTGAATGCGTCGGTGGTTTCGAGAATGAAATTGATTTCTTCGGCCGACAATTCGCGCAGGCCAAGCAGATCTTTACGGCTCCAGCGTGTCGTCATGAAATTCGCGTTTGCGTTTTCATTCTTTGATAAGCCAAACGCCGTCCGGCTCGTTGATGCTGCCGATACGCACCCGCACTTTTTCATTCGCGGCCGTCGGCAAATTTTTTCCGACGTAATCGGCGCGAATTGGCAGTTCGCGATGTCCGCGATCGATCAGCGCGGCGAGTTGAATCCGGGCAGGCCGTCCAAACGAATTGATTGCGTCCATCGCCGCGCGCACGGTGCGCCCAGTATAGAGAACGTCATCGACAATGATGACTGTGCGTTCTTCCAGCGGCACTGGAAGTTTTGACGCACGGACGACGGGCAGTTCCGGGCGCGTCCCGACGTCGTCGCGATGCATCGCCACGTCGATGATTCCAGTATCGATGTCGATCTTTTCAATCCCGCGGATGAAATCCGCGATCCGCTTCGCGATCTCCACGCCACGTGAAGGAATTCCCGCGAGTACGACCTGGGCGAGCTGCGGATCGCGCTCGATAATTTCATGGGCGATTCGCTGTAGCGCGCGACGAATCCCGTCCGCGTCCATGATTGGGACGCCGGGAGATGAACTCTGTTTTTCGTTCTTCATGCGTTTCCTTGGCGACCTCGCGGGATCGCTTTAAAGGACACGGTTATGGATCAGCTACTCATTTTAGCTCGGTTTTGGCTTCGCGCATCCGTTTTTCGCGCCAATTGGACCGATGTTTCACGATCCAATCCAGCAGCGCTTTCTCAAAGCCGATGTCTTTACCGGCCTTTTCGCTCTCGATCCACTTGTGCTTCAAGATTTCTGCGCGCTCCGCGAGGAATTCCTTGTAGAGAACAGAATTTTTAACGAATTGAGATCGATCTTCTTCTGAAGACGGCATCTCACGATTCTCTTTCATAAAATTTGGAATCAGTCAACAAAATCGAACCACTGGAAATTCGACGTGGCAAGCTGCTATTTATTTAAACTCGTTTGCGCTCACTGCCGCGGATGCCTCACTAAGGCAGAGTCTTACGAAGATTTTCGGCAATTCTCCTAAACTCAGCGGTAACAGGCGATTGACGATCTTCGCCCACGATCGGCATGCCGCGGTCGCCTCCTTCGCGCGTGGCGATGTCGATCGGGATTTGACCGAGCAACGGGACACGCAACCGTTTCGCTTCGCGCTCGCCGCCGCCGCTCCCAAAGATATCGTAGCGTTTGCCGTCGGACGGAGAGACGAAGTAACTCATGTTCTCAACGAGGCCGAGCACCGGCACGTTGACCTTCTCGAACATGGTAGCGGCTTTGCGCGCATCTATCAGCGCAACTTCCTGAGGGGTGGTTACGATGATCACTCCCGAAAGCGCGACCGTTTGCACAATCGTGAGCTGGATGTCGCCGGTGCCAGGAGGAAGATCGAGAACCAGATAATCGAGTTCGCCCCATTCCACTTGCCGCAGAAATTGCTGGGTGTAACGCGTCACCATTGGCCCGCGCAGAATAGCGGGCGAGGTGTCATCGAGCAGAAAGCCCATCGCCATCAGGCGCAATCCGTATTGTTCGATTGGAACGATCTTGTTTTCCTCCGTTGCCATGGGCCGTTCCCGCGTGCCGAACATGAGCGAAATGCTCGGGCCATAAATATCGCAGTCACACAAGCCTACGCGCACTTTCGTCTGCTCAAGCGCGAGGGCGAGATTCGCTGCCACAGTCGATTTGCCGACGCCGCCCTTGCCACTCGCCACCGCGATCGCATGCTTGATTCCCGGAATGCGTGCCGCACCCACGCCAGCTCCGGCGCCAGCGGGTGGCGCATGAATGTCGATCAAAACTTTCGCATTTCGGACTCCGTCAATCGTCCGCAATACTTTTTCGGCATCACTTTTGATCGCAGCCGGAATATTGGGATCGTTCGTGGCGAGCGCGAGCTGCACTTTGACTTCGCCGTTGTCGATGTTGACCGACTTGACCAAGCCAAACGAAACAATGTCTCGTGTGAAGCCGGGATACTTAACCGACTTGAGCGCGTCGCGAACTTGTTCTTCTGAAACTGACATCGCAACGCAAATTTACGCGCGGCTTCAGCGGAGTAAAACGCGAAACGGATTCGATATGAATGTGAGCTTGACCTTCAGTCGCTACGAGACAGCATGAGCGGCATGAAAACACAATTCTCTATCCATATTATTTTTGCAGGCATTTTGCTCCTGTTAGTGAATGGGTGCGCTACTTCTCCACAGACTGGTGGAGGGCCGCTTGTCGGGACGTGGACGAACTCTCTGGGCACTGTGGTGACATATAAGGCCGACGGCACGTTCGATGTCGTCGGTGCTAAGCGCCACATCTGGGGCAACTATACAGTAGCCGCTCCCGATACTGTCACGTTCCAGGAAAGCGGCGGCAACGCCGCGAAAGGCTGCCACAGCCCGGGCGTTTACAAGTTTAGCCGCGCCAGCGAAAACACTCTGGCGTTCACGTTGGTTAACGACCGCTGCAAGGAGCGAATCAAAAACGTGACGCTCGCCTGGCATCGAAAATAACTTCGAGCCGATTGAAGTATAACTGAGGTTGAACCTTCGCTCCGAGCGCGCGCATCGGTCAGACGCGATCTTTCAGGTCCGTCTTTCCTCCGCTGCGCGCGCAATGGACGCAGCAGAAGATTTTGCCGCCCTGCTCCACGCCGTGCCCAACAACCCGGCAGTGGCAGTGTGGGCAAACTGGCGCGAGCGCATGAATCGCGCACTCGAAACTATCGAAGATGTGATGCTTGCCGGCCACAATCACTTCGAACGCCTTGTCATACTCATTTTCGCAAACTTCGCATGTAGCCATACTTAATAATGTTTCGGGTGTCGCAGTCTTCGCGGCGGTGTCCGATCATCGAGGTGTTCCTGACTGCGCAATTTCTCGTCGATTCGCTTCTTCAGATCCTGCGCCGGATCGGGAGAGTAGAGATCGCCTTGGAAAGTGATAATTTGGATCGGAGGCCGCGAATGGAAATACCGAAACGACTCATTGATTGTCTCAACGAAAACAAGGTCCGCTACGAGATTCTGCATCATTCGGAAGCCATTACCGCGCAAAGGATCGCCCAAGCCGAGCACGTGAAAGCCCGGCATCATGCGAAGGTCGTCATGATAAAATCCGAAGAGCAGCACTTGATGGCGGCGCTTCCGGCAGACCATCAGATCGATCTTGAAAAGCTCGCGAAAGCGATTGGCAAAGCCGCCGCGCTGGACGCGGAAACAGAGTTCAAACCGTTATTCCCAGATTGCGCTGTCGGAGCGATGCCGCCCTTTGGCAATCTCTACAATCTGCCGACCTATGTGGACAAACGTTTGGCGAAGGAAGATTACATCGTGTTCGAAGCGGGCACGCATACCGACGCCATCAAAATGAGCTATCGCGATTACGAGAAAATCGTGAAGCCGCGAGTGGAAGATCTGGCGATGAAGATTCAACCCATGAAAGGAGCCTGAGCTTGCGCGTCGCAGGTAGCTTGGTTCTCTGGTTCGTATGCGCGACAGTGGTCGCGGCGGAGAAGGTTTCTTTTATCAAAATTGATGGAGCGATCGGTCCGGCGACGGCGAGTTACATTTCGCGAAGTATCGATGAAGCCCGGACGCAGAACGCGCAATGTCTGGTGATCCAACTCAATACGCCGGGCGGCTTGCTCGATTCGACGCAAACGATCGTGCAAAGCTTTCTCGGCTCCACGGTGCCTGTGGTGGTGTATGTCGCCCCGACCGGCGCGACCGCGACCAGCGCCGGTTGTTTCATCACCGTTGCAGCAAGCGTCGCGGCGATGGCGCCGGCTACTACCATCGGCGCGGCGCATCCCGTGACAATCGGCGGTATTCCGAGCGGCGGAGAAGAGAAGACCGACGACACAATGAAGAAGAAGCTCGAGAATTTTTCGGTGAGCTACATCGAGGCGATTGCGGCCAGGCGTCAGCGTAATGTCGATTGGGCCAAATCCGCCGTTAAGGAGAGCGCGTCAATCAGCGCCGAGAAAGCGCTCCAGTTAAAAGTGATGCCGTCCGAGCGCGTCTTCCAAAAGCTCTGGCGACCGGAGGTGATGTTCGTTCTCATGCTCATCGCGATCTATGGAATCATTGGCGAACTGACGACTCCCGGCGCGATTTTACCCGGCGTGGTTGGCGCGATTGCGCTAGTCCTTGCGCTTTATCTCGCGGCGATTCTGCCAGTCAACGTCACTGGACTGGTGTTGATCGCGCTCGCGCTCATGCTCTTTATCTTTGACGTCTATGCGCCCACACACGGTGTCCTGACCGTCGGGGGAGTCATTTCCTTCCTGATCGGATCGCTAATGTTGTTCAACCGCGCTGATCCCCTCTTTCGCTTGTCTCTGAATTATATCATTCCCGCGACGCTGATTACGGCGGCGTTCTTTATTTTCATCATCGGCAAAGGGCTGCGAGCGCAACTTTTGCCGGTGAAAGTAGGAGCGCAAACGTTGATTGGAAAAACGGTGACCGCGTTGACTCCGATCGATTCTCGCGGCGGCTGGATTTTTGTCGACGGCGAATATTGGAACGCGGTCAGTGACGGCCCCATCGAAAAAGGCCAAGTAGCCGAGATTGCAGCCGTGCAAGGATTAAGTGTAAAACTAAAAACCAAAGGAGAATAAAGCCATGCCATTACTCGAAGCGCTGCCGAAATTAATTAGTTGGGCCATACCACTCATCATTCTTGCCGTAATCATTCTGCCGCAGGCGATCCGGATCCTGCGCGAATACGAGCGCGGCGTGATTTTTCGGCTCGGAAAATTACTCGGCGCGAAAGGGCCGGGTCTGATTTTTCTCATCCCGATTGTCGATCGAATGGTACGAATGGATTTGCGAGTCGTCACCATCAGCGTCGAGAAGCAGGAGGTGATGACGCGCGACAACGTCCCGGTGACGGTCGATGCGGTTGTTTATTTCCGCGTCGTCGATCCCCAAGCCGCGGTCGTGAAAGTGGAGAACTTTCTCAAAGCCACTTCGCTGATGTCGCAGACGACGTTGCGCAGCGTGCTCGGCCAGGCCCCCTTGGATGACCTGCTTTCGCAACGCGAGTCGATCAACCAGAAGTTGCAGGAGATCATCGACCGGCAAACGGAACCGTGGGGCGTCAAAGTCACGGCGGTCGAGGTAAAGGACGTGGCGCTGCCCGACACGATGAAGCGCGCGATGGCGAAGCAGGCCGAAGCCGAGCGCGAGCGCCGGGCCAAGATCGTCAACGCCGAGGGCGAATTTCAAGCTGCGGAAAAAATGGTGCAAGCCGCCGCCATGATGAGCAAGGAGCCGATTGCGCTGCAATTGCGCTTCCTGCAAACGATGCGCGAAATTTCCAGCGAACATAACACCACGACGTTTTTCCCCCTTCCGATCGACCTCTTGACGGCATTGATCAAAAAGAGCGAACCGCCCAAGGAGTGAACCTCATGCCGCCACTCTGACTGGCATCTCGTCGTAAGTTTTGCCGCGGAGCAAGCGGCCGGTCAGGTCTTTGCGGACTCCGCCCCACTGTTTAAAGAAAAATGGGACGTTTTGCTTGCGACAAACCCGAAAGATTTCTCGAACCCATTCGATATTCATCGGTCGGGCGCCCCATCCAGATTCGCCGCCGACAATTACCCAGTGAATATCAGCTAGATCGATTCCCGCGAGCGAACCGATCAGCGGCTCGCAGGAAAGAAAGCGGATAGCGGCCGGGACTTTCCTCAGATCATCGACGCGCGACAAGACGCGTGAATCCTCAACGCTAACCCCCATCCAGACGTTCCTAGGCCAGTCGAGATCACGCGCCAGCTTTCGGAGCCGTGCGCTGCGTTTTGTGAGAATTTGAAATGTATGCTGAGAGCATACACGCATCGTCGCAAACACGCGCTGGATAAACTGGAACGGCACTTGCTCATGGAACAAATCGCTCATCGAGTTCACAAAAATCAGTCGCGGCTCGCGCCAGTGTTTTGGCAGATCGATGAGGTCCTGATGAAGGGTGACTTTAAAGCCCTTGCGATATCTCGGATTGCTCATCGCTTGTAGGCGCAACGCCAAACGTTCCGCGTAGCAATTTTTGCATCCGGCGCTCACCTTTGTGCAGCCCGTAACAGGATTCCACGTCGCCCCCGTCCATTCGATGTGAGAGTTCGCTGCCATCAGCGGATGCCTCGTTTCCGATAGCTGTTGAAAATGTCTTCAACAATTTTTGCGCCCTTCGCGTTTGGTGACGCAAAAAAAAGATAGTAGATGATCGCACCGCCGGAGT
>WNGK01003812.1_pt1 | contig 23086 bp, 7 predicted proteins | sample 5400601 | NCBI WGS metagenome assembly WNGK01 (sample SAMN13153376, study PRJNA577476) | soil metagenome | isolation source: 60 cm soil or saprolite under Garry oak tree replicate 1 | place: USA:California | collected 2016-06-15
GCAAAGCGCACTTGATGGCGGGCTACGCCGACGCCGATTCCTGGGCAACGGATGCGCATAAATACCTGAACACGCCCTACGACAGCGGCCTGGCATTTGTTCGCTCTCCGGATGTGCTGCAGGCCGCGATGGCGATTTCGGCGGCATACCTGCCCTCAAGCCCAACACGCGACCCAGCAAACTTCACGCCAGAACTCTCGCGCCGGGCGCGCGGGATCGAAGTCTGGGCGGCGTTGCACACCCTGGGGCGATCTGGGCTCGCGAATCTCGTTGAGCGCACCTGCCGCTATGCGGTGCGCTTTGCGGAAGGTTTGCGCGCTGCGGGGTACACCATTCTGAACGAGGTCATGTTCAATCAGGTCCTGGTGACATTCGGGGATGATGAGAGGACACGGCGTGTCATTGCCGGTATTCAACAGGATGGCACCTGTTGGTGCGGCGGGACCACCTGGCAGGGGCAAACGGCCATGCGCATCAGCGTGTCGTCATGGGCCACGACCGACACGGATGTTGAGCGCAGCCTACAAGCCATGATCCGGGTTGCACGCGAACTGGCGTAATCATCTTAGTCGCAGACAGGGCTCCACTTGCTGCTGTTGTTTTCCGTCATCGTGGCTCTCCCCAAGTTTGATACTATTGGCGAACCCCTGGACTTAAGCAGCCAAAGCTGCGAATTTCGATGTGCGTGTTTTGGCAAGCGGCTGTTCTTCCAGCCACGCTAAGACTCGCACCAAGTTGATAGCAGTCGCAATGATCAAGTGCTGGAGATGGGTTTTCACGCATCTCTGCAACGTTTGTCCGGTGCAACCTTTCGACTTTTATCAGCGAGAAACCCGTCCGATCAGAGCGAGCGTCAGCTCATCTGGGATAGGCAATCTGGCTTCCGCGGCCCTCTTTCCACAAGCCGCTGGCCGTTGCAACAAGCCTCATCGACCCTTTTTGCCCTGACGGACGGGGAGCCGTCTTGCTACGGAGGTCACAGTTCCCTTTCCGGGGGAACAGGCCACATGCAGGCACTCAGGCTCTCCCACTGCTTCCGTCATTGTACCCCTTCCTGGGATTCCCTTTGCATTCTTGCTTCCAATTTATTATATGAGCAGGTTCACTTCATAGGAGGATGAGCCCCGTTTAGATTATCGAAAACAACTGTCACATTGGCAGATCGTTCTACATCAATAAAAAGACTTTGTAGAAGGATCAGATGAAGAAGATGGAAGTGCCTACGACACTCGCGTTACCAGAGGAATTGGAGGTCACAGAGATCATGATGATTGATGAGGTCTTCACGATCACCGCTCATTGCACACGAAAGCACCCCTGTTGTCCCCTCTGTGGCACACCAGCAGAACGGTTTCATAGCCAGGTAGTGGCTCACTTGAGCAGGATGGCCCGCTCGGCATTGTAGCTATGGAGGAAGAGGAGCAAGCACGCCTCATGCATCAGCACTGACTTGGAAAACGAGAACGTCATGCGCACAAAACGGGCCAGACGTGGCGCAAGGTGTTGTTCCACCGCTCGACATGAGCGGTTTCTCCGGTCTCGCGGGCCCACAGCGCGCGTGGTGTTCTTGGGGAATCACTGCCTTGTGCGCCACCCAGAAGGAGGTTCAGCAATGCCCTTGGCGATACCCCGCTGGAATGGCCTCCCACAATTGCTGACACGTCTTGCCGGCTGCGATCCCCAACCACATACGCGACTACTTGCCGACTCTTTCGGCAGAGGGCCATCCAAATCCAGGAGTCGTTGGCTTTGTTGAGCACAAACGACCACAGCCGAGAGGGTTCCAGGGTCGTGGACGTGGGATCTTGGGGATCCGGGGCGAGGAGAGTGGTCCACAAAGGCGGAAGCTGAGCTCCTTTTTTTTGATCCAAGCCGAGACAGTCGTACGCGAGACGCCAAACGTGCTCCTCAGGCCGCGCAAGAGGCTCGCGTTCTTGAGAGGCATGCAGGATTTCCTCGCGGCGAGCTAGCGGACAGGCACGTCAAGCCAGTCGTGATGATCGCTATCAGCAGATGGCAACCTTGCGTGCGCAGGGCTTGACGCAAAGAGAGGTGGCAAAGCGGATGGGGATGTCTGAACGGGCGGTACGCACCTGGCTCAAACGGGGAGCAGCACCCACCAATGAGCGCCATTTCCGGCGTCGGAGTGTCTTTGACCCTTACGCCGCCTATGTATTAGAACGCTGGCAAGATGGGATTCATGAAGCCAGGCAACTGTATGAAGAAATTCAGGCACAAGGCTTCTCTGGAACCGTCCGGATTGTCCAACGCTTTGTGCAGGCACTTCGAGACAAGCCGGAGAAGATGACGCTTGCTCCAGCCACAGGAGCCGACCGCTTTTCCTCAAAGACGGCGACCTGGTTGTTCATCCGGGATCCCAATCAACTGACCACGCAGAAACAAGCCGAACTAGAACTGATCTGCCAGCGAAGCGAAACAGCTCGCAAGACGTATGCGTTGACACAACAGTTCATGAGCATGTTACGCCTGCGTCGTGGTCAGGACTTCGAGATATGGCTCTCAGCAGTCGAAGCCAGCTCTATCCCACAACTGCGTCGTTTTGCACAGGGCTTGCTCAAAGACAAGAATGCTGTCGTTGCTGGATTGACACTCTCCTACAGCAATGGACCCATCGAAGCCCAAGTCCACAAGCTCAAATTGGTCAAGCGCTCGATGTATGGCCGTGCCAAACTTCCTCTGTTACGCCAACGCTTGCTCCATGCCGCCTGATCTCTACTGGTAGCCTTTCACCAGATCTCTTTCTTCTTCCGTTTGTGCTTCGTCTTTCTCCTCGCGCCTCACCTTTCGCCCATTCAAGCAAGTACGTGGATTACCTTCTCTTTTGTGTCGTCCGAAGCAAGCAGGCTCATTATTTTGGGGAAGGGCCTCAATAGTTGACTTTTAACACGCAGCAAATGCAAAAGTGTTTCCCGGCCTCTCACGCTCCCTCATTCTGAACCGTATAATGGCAGACTATAACAAGGTCGTCAATAGCATCCGGCTTCAAGCGTTTTTGGCCGGCCACATCATCTACCAGAGTGGAAGAAATCTTATCTTCCTTGGCGGCAATTGACCACACCACCGGAACCTGTGCTTCATTCAACTCTACTTCCGCATGATATAACCCACCCAGCGTCGGCTCACTCCTGAGTTCCATGTCCTTGATTAGTGTTGTACCCTGCAACAGCGTAAGGGGAATGGTGCCGATGCTAGCCAGCGAATCTTGTGACAAGCCTTTTAACTTGAGGAAAAACTCAACCGTAGTGATCGTAATCGTCTCGTCTCGGAACTGGAATGGGAACCGCTCTTTGTCTAGATTCACCTGTAAGCTCTGATCTGTCTGGTCCTCTTTCGGACGCAAGAAGCGGTACCAGTCGTTTGGAAACTCGTGTTTAGCACTGAAGAGGCGGAATAGCCCTTTTCTCTTTTCTGCCAACTGCAATGTGGCCCCGCTCAAAATAGTCCTCAATTCTTCAATAGCTTTACCTTTCAGGATGCCACCACCATCTCTGGCCGTATATCTCAAATGTAGGATAATGTCGGAGATGGTATTGTAGTCGAATTGTCTGAAATCCTTATCCTGCGACAACTCAATACGCCACTCGCTTATGGCACCTGCACCCTCGAAAGGCAGGTAACGTTCGTCGCGCAGGTTTGTCTCAAACAGGCCACTGTCGTTCTGAGCACTGCTCGTTACGATAGACTGTATCGCCCCGACACTGTCCTTGAAGCGATCATCATCTTGAAAGACACCGCTGTCGATGTTTCGACCGTATTGACTGCCGGGGGAAGTATTTTTCCGCACACTATTTTTGAGCAATGTGAGCGTGCAGTTCACACTGGTATAGGGACCCGTAACACAGGGGATCGTCAGCCCGACCGATTTAATTCGCCGCATGTAGTGGCCGGGATAATCCAGATCGAATAGTGCCTCGGGAAGGTCTACAAGGCACTCACCGGTTTCTTTCAATTTGACGAGAGCGACTGGATCCAGCGCCAGCAGCGAAATGTGCTTCGTGATTTCATATTCACGTTTGTGCTGATCCAGATACGCCATCTCCATCCGCTTGAGGTCGTAGTGCAGTTTCTCCCCAGCCAGTAATCCTTTTTTCAGACTATCCCAGTAGCCGAACTGGATGAAGTTCGCATCCGCCAGGTCTAGCTCGAAGTGATATGCTCGTTCTGCCCGCTTGGTTACATCGTAAGCCAGTTGGTAACTCTGGAAATAAGTTGCCGCAATCTGCCCGACCATCCAGTCGTAAAGTTCCTGGTTCGTAAACTTATCATGCATATAGCTGTCGACCGACTGGGCGTTCTCGATCTGCAGGTCCTGATTTTCCAGTTCTTTTTCAGCAATAGCCTTCCTGATCTCGGCTGCGGCGACCTGCTGCGTGATCTGATCCCGCTCCTTGTCGGCCAACTTCTTTTGCAAATCCCAATCATCCGCACGCCGCTGGTAAGCTGCTATCGCCGAACTCAGGGATGCACCTGTATGTAAGACTGCCGCGGTCCCTCTTGCTGCATCAGCCCATGAGCTCGCACCGTTACCTATATTCAAGCCTCCATACGTCATCGTAACTACTGGGGAACTCATGCCGGACGCACCCGCAGTCCCCGCGGGGGCCAAATGTGCTACCCCTGCATATGCATCGAGAGCTATTCCAATAGTTTGTGAAATGAGCGCAGCGGACGTTAAAGTTGTATTAGCTATCTCCGCTGCGTTCATAAACTCCCGGGAGCTGTAATAATTGTAGCGCTCATTGGCTATTTCCCACGCCTTATTGAGCCCTTCCAACGCATCTTTAGCCTCTTCAATCTGCTTTTCTTTGACCTGCCGGACAGCCTTCAGCAGAGATATCTCGTTGCTGGACCGCAGCAATGCTAACGCCTCAGCATCTCTTTTTTCGAGCGCCGAGAGCAGCGCCGAGCCGAGCGCCTTCACGTCGTTGCATAGCTCGACCGCCTTTTGCAGCATGGTCCCAAACCGGTAATGCGGCAGTGCAGCACTGAGGTCATTCAAGGCACTGCTGATATCGATTCCCGCGGCAACAGCTCTAACGAGAAGTGCCGGGTCAATCGGTGGCTCGAAGAGCGGCAGTTCACGCACCACTCCTTCGATGTTCATACAATGCCGAATCTTAAACAAGCGGTCGGCGACTGTATCCCAGTAGCCAAGCAGATTATCATTCTTGGAGATGCAGAAGTAGAACGTTGGGGGTAACTTCATTGAGCCTTTATCTTTTCTGCTCGGAAGTGGGAAGCTTGGGAATGGGTTGAAAGAAGGAGGTTTCACCCCGAAAGCCGGGTTCGGCAACAGCCTACCCGTTGCAGGAGGCGGTAACAAGTTTTCAACCTGAACCAACACGTTGGAAAAGCCATCCAACTCGGGTTCCAGTTGATTGTAGGTATAGGCCTGCACGGTGAGGCGGGGCGGAATATCTTGAGGACGGTCGCCAAGAATCTCGGCGGCCAGGATATAGATCTGGGTCGCCTCATTGATTGCTTCGATTGTATCCCGGCGGAACAGCTGGTCGCCCCACGCAATCAGGTTATCAATGTACTTCATGACGACGGTTTTTTGGTAGGCCGTGATCCGGTTGCGAGCAATCAGGTGTGGGTTGAATGGATTCTTCTGCCATTGTGTTACCTCGTGTTCGAATTCTTTCCTTCTCTTTAATTGGTCCGGGTCAGTGCCTTTGTAATCGAGGAGTTTTAGCAATTCCTCGATGGTCTTTTTAACATCGGCATTCTCAAAAAATGCCCGCACCTTCCAGAATCTCGCGCTTGGGTCCTTGTCCCTAAACCCATTAAGTTCTGACTGGCTAAAGTGTGCAGTGGGATCGAAAATATAATGGAACCACTGCTGTGCCTCCTCGAAGCGTTGGTTTTTACTCAGCCGGTCGGCGATGAGCAGTGGGGCTTGAAAGAACAGTTCCCAATTATACAGGGAATAGCTACCACCGTATGAGAAATCCACTTCTTCCTTGGGATAGGGCTGATCTACCAATTGCGGCTGCACCCAATCTGGCTCATAGCTTGCATCGAAAAACTCGTGAGAAATAAGCTGGCGAGGTGGCCAACTCTCCTCACCATACGAGCCTGGGTCAAGCAAACCGTCAACTCCATAGCGATTGAATTGCTTGATAAACTCGCATACGTAAGGATGATAAAACATCTCGAAGAGAAGAGAGAAGCTAAGACGTAGTCCGATTTTCAAAATCGAACCCCTACCGTTTGGCTTGGGGATCACGAAGAAGGTTTTGGCCTTGTCCTGGTAGAAGAAGAGCGGTGTCATGAAACTTTCAATCTGGTGTGGATACAGCAGGCGGAAGATACCGGGTGTTTTCCCGAGAATTAGATCCCCCGTGTCATTAGCAGGGTTTGTGAGAATGTACAGCCCATCATCAGCCCCTTCTACATCTTCCTGCTCTTGATCTTCTACCAACATCATGTTTCTGATCGTACTGCGGGGAGGAGCTACCAGAGGCTTGTCTCCTGAGAATAGGAAGGAAAGCGGCTCATCGTTACATCCTTCGAGACGGAACTCGCCGATTGGCCACCAACCACTTTTGGGCGAGTAGAGTAATTCTTCGCCTCCTGCGCCAGCATGCGGAATAAAGTGTATATCGGGCGCATAACAGCGAATGGCGAGATACTCATTGGGATCGTCTGGGTTGATGATCAGGCCCTTGAAAGTAAAAAGGCTTGTGTCATTCCGCTCAACCACCAGATTTGGCTCCGCTGAAGCTAATGCAAATACGTTGGGATTATCGATTCTTTTTCCGTTACGTTCGTAGAGAAGCTCGCGAGGCGATTCTAAAGTGTCTATCGACACCTTTTTAGCTGACCACTTTCCGTTCTTATACTCGCTCCAAGCCAGCTTGATTTCCCAATGTTTGATTGGCTTCTTTTCTTCAGCGGTTGCATTCTGATCGGGGATCGGCTGGTTCTCATCCGCCTTTTCCGTGAATATCGGCCAGTGGTTATAAACTACCGGAATGAGGTGATCGCCTTCTATATCCACCTCCACTTTTTCCCAGGCTGTCCAGTAGGCCAGATCAACCCATTGGCGATAATAATACATATGAGGATTTCCAGGAGTCCGGCCGAAGACATGCACGACTAGGTTGTGGTCGTCGCCGTACGGTTCAAATTGATAGTACATCCCACAGATCTCTAGACGCGCTACCTCGTCGAGCTTTTCCAGGTAATGCGCAAAGGCTTCTTCTACGCTGTCTTTGGTTATCTCATTCTGCAGCAGCTCGTTTTCCAGGTCCTTGAAGAATGGTGACTTGTTGTCCCGCAACTCAGGCTCGATCCAGTTTTCAGGATACAAGAAGACCTTGCGATTGGCTTCCCAGACCCGGTAGTTTTTCATCCATTTCCATTCCCTGACGTCTTCTGGGGTGAAGACGACCTGTTCCTTTTCCAGATTCATGAGACAACGCTGTACGAAGAGTTGCACTGAGCTGATGGCCTGTTTGATGCGCGAGGTGATCATGCACGGATCCATTTCGACATCAATCAAAAAGTGCTCATATAATCCATTGGAGTCGCGCCAATCCTGTCCCTTACTGGGGTCAGGGTGAGCCACGAGGTACGAAACCAGCGAGGAACGCTGCTTTTCGCGCGAGATATCCCTCAGCGGCTTAGCCACCTCAAGCCATTGGTCGTCGTCATATTTGGCTTTGACGCTCTGCTTGATACGGCGCGATACTTCGGAGGTAACATCGGGCTGGGTCCATGCGAAGTTCTTCTCGAGAACTTTTGCCGCTGACACACCGAGCCGCTTTAATATCACAAAGCACGCCCTCAAGCGTTTCAATGCTCGCTCATCTTTATAAGCGTCGGGGAATGTGAAGCCGAGGCCCTGGTCGCCGGCAAGAAACACTAAGTCATCCCTATTCCAACCCGTGCGCTCGCTCAGGATTTGCCACAGCTCTGTCTCTGCGTCTGCCGTATTTGCCCCGTTGAATCTGGCCACCAAATCGAAGACAGCCATTAGCGCGGGCTCGTTTGACAGTACTGCTACCGCGTCGTCCGTCAGGCCAAAGGGAACTTTCAATTGTTGCCACTCATTCGACGACAACGTGTCTCGCAATTGCGGCAGCCCGCGCAGCAAGTCGATTACATCTACTAACCTTTCCCAGCCAGCAAAAAGCGCTGCTGGAGAGGCAGCAACACCAACCGGCAGCGCACTCAAATCCAACAATGTCAAGCTGGCTGCGTGTACAAGTATCCAGCGTAATTCTTCAGCGAGCAATTTGAACTTGCTAATGATAGTGGCTGTTTTGGCCAGCAGGATGAAGGCTTGAAACTGTGGTGGAAATTCAGTTGCGCTTAATGTTTTCTTGCTTGTGATACTTGTGATAAAGGAATCCTGTAGGAAAATGGATAGCTTCGTGGGATCGTTCGGCGAATTGAGTAATGTAACCAATAGCAACTCAGTCGCTGCACCCTCCAGCTTCAAAGCCGCGCTTAATTTTTGTTTCACAAAACTCTCGCTCGAAGTCCGCCTGGTCAACTCAACGGCCGGGTCCGGTGGGTCGGCTGTGGAGTTGTTCTCAGTGGCGATCTTCTGTAGCCCGCTACGGATCTCCTCCAGGACAAGCGCGATGCTCTCCTCTGTTGGAGCTATTCCAGAAGGCGGAACAACATGATCCCGTAGCAGGTAATCCAATTCTGCGATAGTAAAGCCTGATACGCGTATCTTACGCACTTTCTCTACAAACATAAGCGTATCCTGGGTATGAGCAGCGTCGAACGGATTGATACCAGTCAGCGTTTTGACCAGCAGAAAGTCCCGGATGGACAACTTGAGCGCTTTGGCAAAGGACACGATGCGGTACAGTTGTGAGAGGTTGGCGAGATTCAGCATATCATCTTTAATCTCGCTCTCAGCGAGATTGAGAGTCGTCGGGACGGCATCGCTCCTGGTCAAAAGCGACAGATCGGCTTCGCTGATCCCCAGGGCCGCAAGCAATGCAGGAATATGCTCGCTGATCTTTCCGCTGTTGTTTGCGAGTTTATCTAACGTGAAGGCATCATCCACAGGATCCGTCACTGTTTTGTTCAGGAAGAGCTGTTCGTAGAAGGATTTGCTCCCGTCGCTATAACTGGCAGTGTCAATTGGAGCCCACCAGCTTAACATGTTAATGAGGGGAACCATAAGCTGACTACGCAGGCGCTGGATGTGCGACAGTTGTAGCAGGAAGGTCGGGTTTAAATCCCCCTGTATCAGTGCAGTAATGGCCTGGTCTAATTCATCCATCGTCCAGCCCAGTTTGCGCCACAGGCGAATGAAATGCTGCATGCGGCCCAACGCCGTCTGATTGAGGGGCACAATCACGAGTTTGCCTGGGTCACAGGTATCCCTGTCTTCAGGCTTAACAGAGGCAAGCGTGTCAATACGCAGTGCCCGGTTCGCATTGATAAACTTTGTATCAAGCAAGTCAAGCAGCTCCTTGTAGGCGAGCCCTGACCTTTTCAGAAAGACGTGGACCCGGCTTAAAATGTCAATCCAGCTACCCTGTATCGTATTCGTGTTATCTGCAGGGTCGGGGATTGCATCAGTTTTGTCCAACCCCCAGAACTCCCACGGCCCCTTAGGGGAGACACCGCTAATGATTTCTCGTTCCACTGTTGTCAGGCCCAGGTATTCGCTGGCAATGGCGATATTGGTCAGTTCAGATGGCGGTGCCTCTTTATGAAAGGTCTCCATCAATTCGTACCGCTGCACGCCCAGGTGTTCCAGGTATGCTCGTGCCTCCTCGATCCACAGGTTGAAGGGCAGGTCCCACGGATAGACCTGTTGGGCGAGCGTCTCGTATGCTTGGACCTTGAAGTGCTCGGGATTGGCGCTGAGTTCTTCAGCGGTGTCGCTGGTTTGATAGGCCACGATGCTTGAGGTGGCTGCCGGCCCAGGTCGCGCGGGTATGGGAAGGCTGGGTGGTCGCGGGACTGGCGGACCGGGGAGTGTTGGTGCAGGAATGGTTAAAGGTGGTTGAGGTGGCGGAACCACTTGCTCTAGTACTTCATTGACCAGATCTACATATGGCATAGCTGTGTCAGTGTTTTCACAAGACAGTTCAATCTCGCCGATATCCGGGCGCCGTTCAAAAAGTATATCCTTGGCTTTTTTACCAGTGTCTGTCCCATTCGCGTCGACAACTGTAAGACGCCTAAGGAAAGATAGCATATCAACCAGGTAAGCAGGCGGGCTGTAGACCGAGCGGCAGTGCTCGCACTCACACACATCCAACCCTCCGAACAGCGTCCTCCAGTCAGGAATTTCTGCTACATCTGTAGGAAGCTTCGGAGTGACATACAAACCAACGGAGTTGAATGCCGCCGCGTATTTAGCGTAAAGTACCGTCGTCGTCGCTACGCGGTGATCGGCCTGGTCATAGATAGCTTTCGCCCTTTCTTCACCCATGTGCTGACCAAATTTTGTAGCAAATTCAGTTCGCCCCCATCTGCTCACAATGCTGTGGGCCGAGTGCAGTTGATCAGCCAGGAGAGGACGCCACTCCTCATAGTACGGTGTCAGCCTGGATAAGCGCTGAATGCTGCTGAGGTGCTTCGTCAGAGTTTCGGCATCCTTTACATCTCTGATCGTGTTGGGATTTTTAGACAGGTAGCTGCTAATGGGGGCAGTGTCGAATGCAAAATCCGGGTTGTTAGCAAAGAATTTGAGCAGGTCCTCTTTTTCTTGCGCCTTGAAGGGAGCACCGGTAGAGCTGTCTGTCTCGATCTGGTGAGCGAATGCCGCAGTGGGAAAAGTAGCTTCAATCACGCGCGCCATGGCGCTGGCTTTTTCTTGATCATCTTTCCCCTCGATATCCGGCGGGAAGCCAACAGGCTTGTCGTCAATCTTCTTGTTAGCCAGCTCCAGCCAGGCTTGAGCATCAAGCTTAGCCAGGTCACGTGGGGATTTCAGTGATCCGGCCTGTCGCATCTGTTGCAGCTCACGAATGAGGGGCAGATAGTTTTGTGTAAGTGCGCTCACCTGGAAAGTGAATTGTAGGCCGTCTACGTGATCTTTGAACTGCGGGTGTTCACCTAAGGCTTTCCAGAAGCCCTCGACGGGGCCTTTGTGGGTAAGGTACAGCTTCAAGAATGTTTTCTGTTCTTCCTTCGCTAAGAGGCTGCTGCTTAACAGATCACCCAGGGAAGCCCTTCCTTTGTCGTCCGCCGACCGCAGCGCCTGCTCCACAGCTTGTTCCTTCAGACCTTCGATGATGCTATCGATCTGATTGCTCAGCTTTGCAGGAATGATATTGGCCCGCAAGGCGTTCTCAAGTGCGCCACGCAATACCTGCGAGGGATAGGCGAGCAGTGATGGGAAGTCAGTGGGTAGGTTCTGACGGAAGAGGCCGTAAAACGCCTCAGGCAGCACCGAATTTATTTTAGTTGACCCATCGAGGGCACCACCAGTCTCTTTTGCCAGCACGGCAGCCAGCACCAGAAACGAAATATGCTGGAGGTCTTTCCCAGTTTCGCCTGCCAGGAAAGTGATTTCTTGATGTCCTTCATCCTCTTTCAGGTCGGCGATTTTATCAATCAGTGTAGGGCGCTCAATGCCCTCAATCTCGATATCCTCAAGCAGGGGCGTGAGTTCTTCGAAAAGCCGTTCATACTCCGAAGACCCCCGGTATTCTTCAGCGCGAATGACAAGGTCCACCGTCTCCTCCGGCCGGGCATTGAAAATGATGGGGGACGCGGCAAGCGGAGAGCCAGAGGTGTTGAACACACGCACGATCAGATCCGCACTCCCCTTTTCAGCGCGGCGAAACTGAGCAGAGGTATACGTTATCTCATAGTGCCCATCTTTATCTGTTTTTGTCTCGTTCAGCCGCTCCTCGCTGCGCAAATCCTTATCAAAGGCGCGCACGATGGCACCAACGAGAGGACTGCCATCAGCCAACCGAATTTGCCCTTTGACGACAAACTGCTTCAATCCGTCTTTCACGTTACCGGCGGGCTCCGCTTTAGGCTGCAGCGCATCTCCCCGTGTGCCGATGAGTTTGGCGGTGGTCTCATCAACCACACCTGTGGCTGGCAAGCCATGTTCTTTCTGGAGAGCGTGCACGGCCTGGAAAGTAGTCTTATCAAAGAATCCTTCCGTGTCATCAATAGAAAAACCGAGTTGACGCAACTTCTGCTGTAGCAGCTTGACATCCTCGCCGTTCGTTGTTAAGGACAAGTTTCTACCTTGCAGTTGCATGATTGCCCTCCTTCTTAAAAGCTCACAAAATCTTAGGAGTCGACTGCTCCCTGAAAATGACGTTGGGACTTCTGGCCTCTGTTTCGGAGACTTCTTGCCCCTGAGGGTTCCTATAGATGACGCGGCCTCTAGTCTTCTCAATCGTGTATCCCGTTAAGCCAGGACGCAGGCCTTCCGGCCCGCTCACGAAGCCGCGGATCGGAACCTTAAGGCCCTCGCGCAAGAACGTCTGCGGATAGTATTCGACCAGATCGGGGATAATGCCCCCCAACAGCGAGAGGACGCTAAACGCAGTTCCGGTAACTTTGACTCCAGCACCCAATTGGGAAGGAGACACGACTCGACCGGTCTTGGGATCGACTGGTGGTCCCTTGGGTGTCGTCGGGTTAAATGCTTCCGGCTTTGTGGCGCGCAAGGCGGCTCGCTCGCCATAATCAGCCGTGGCGGGAAGCCTGGAGGCCTCCCCCGCGTCAATCAGTCCCCTGGTCGTCAAAGGCGCCTTGGTCGTCTGCTCTATCTTGAGGACTTCTAGGTCTAACCGTGCCTCCCCGAGCCTATGGTGCGTATAGACCTTTTCCACCACACGAGGATCCGTGAGGCTGTAGATCTCTGCCTTGATGATGGGATTTCTCCGTGAATGTAGAGTCGGGATCGATCCTGTCTCATTGACGTATGCCTCTGGCAATCCAACCATTCTAGCGTAACGGATGGCTCGGAGGTGGTGAGGTTGGAAAACGCCGCCCTGGCTGGCCACACCCGTTCTAATGTGCTCGGCGGCAGTTCCTACTCGGCGGATCCTGGAGTAATCCAATCCAGACGCGGAAGGAATAGGGGAAAGAACCTTTCCCAATAATATGGCTACCAGCGGATTCCGGTTTAATTCCTGGGCAACCGGTCTTAAGGCATCTGAGATGTCGACGGACTGAGTTCCGGTAGGGTCTACATGCCGCAACGGATTATTTCCCGTGTACGCATACAGGTCGGGTCCATCCACCATCCCCGCCGGATCACAACTCGTCCACCTCCCCAACCACGCCGCGTAGTACCGCGCCCCATGGTAGTACAACCCTGTCTCCTCATCCCGCTCCTTGCCTGTGAAGCGATAGCGTTTCTGACTAACCTCCACACCGCTGCGCACAGCTTGATACGACGTGCTGCCGTAGGGGTAATACTCCTCGTATGAAATCACCGCGCCAATCTCGTCAAGTTCCAGACACGCCGAGCCGAGATGGTTGTCACGTTGATAACGGGTGAGTGATTTCTGCGATTGAACCTGTGCTCCTTGATCAATTGTTTTGGTCTCCACCAGCGTGATGCGCTTCTTATCGTCCATCACGTGTAGCGTCTCGCGCTCTAGCGTAGCTGTGTTGCCCTCGCCGTTGTGCTCCCGGTAGATCTCGAATGCACCGAGGTAGGTGCGTTCTTTCATCCGCGTCGGCGTTTGTCCGGCCGAGGCTTGCCGCTCGGTCACCTTGCGCACGCGCTGGCCCGCTGCATCATAGACGTAGTACGTCCTCTCGCCCATGCCGCCGTTATTGACCACCTGTTGCTGGGTAGCGTGAAGTTGATCCTTGAAATCCCAATCCATGACTCCAAGGTGGGGCATGCTGGTCATGTTGCCATGCTCGTCGTAGGTGTAGCTGGTGCGCCCGCCATCGTGCTCACCGGGTGGCCTGGTGTGGACGAGATGATTGGATTTTGAAACATCTGGCTTGGCCGGGTCGGGTTCGTACTCGTACACCCGCGTCCAACTCCCGCTGGCTGCTGCATGCTGCATTTCTCGCATATTGCCAACTTCATCGTATGTGTAATGCTCGGTGTAATTCCCCATTGCCTTGCCATCACCGGGATGAGGGAGGTTCGTACGGAATGAATCGTCCCAGTCAACCTGGCGTGGTGGGTTGAGTTGACCACCAGCTTGCCCCAAATGCTCGCGACCGCTTGCTTCAATCAGGCGATAGATCGCGTCATATATATAGTCTGCACCTGGCTCTACTCTCTGGTTGCGGAAGTAGATGGTGTTCTGGATGTCAGCGTTATCTTGAATATGCGTGATGTTACTGGCGGGGTCATAGGTGTAACGCAGGTCTTGCAGACTTTCCGTTCCATTGTTGCGAGTGGTCAATAAGTGGATAAGCCGGAAAGTCTTGTCGTCGTACTCATACGTTGTGGTCACACCATTGCCATACTCGATCAACGCCCTCTGACCCTTCGCATCGTAGTCAATGTTGGTCACAAACGGTGTCACAGTCGTCGCGCCGCGCAGGTTTACGTTCACCTGCTCAAGCAAGTTCGCCTCGTTGAAGCTGTGCCGGGTTATGCTACCGTCGGGTGTGGTCAGGGTGACCGGGCGATTGAGTGCGTCGTAAGTTGTGCTGCTTGTGAAGCTCTCTCTCTCCAGCGCGGGCGCAGATGACCAGTCCACCTGATCTTTATAGTTCTGGAGCAACTGCTGGGTACTGCTCAGCAGGTTGCCCTTGAAATCATACTGATTGTCTGTAACGACGCCAGCACCATCAAACTGCTGGTACATTTTACCGCGCAGGCTCAGCGACCTGGACTCATTATCTGGTAATGACTCCCCGTAGACCGTACGCTCAGCCAATACCTCTGTAGCGTTTCCTTGTCGCACGAACAGATTTGTAGGACGATGAAGCTCATCATAAGCATGCCGGATTTCATGCCCCCGGCTATCCCACGTTCTGATCGGCTTGCCTATCACATCGTTCAACATCCAGCGCTCACCAGCGTCCACACTGGCCTGGTGAGTCTTGTTGCTGAGCATGTCGTAGTCATACATCATGACTTTGCGCCCCAGCGCGTCGGTGACCGAACGCTGGTTGCCTTCGATGTCCAGTTCGCCGCGTGTTGGGTACTTACCCCCAACACCGTTATCGGCAATCGTCAGGAAGGTGCGCCCTAGCGTGTCAAAGTGGGCGACGGTCGGCGTATCGGCATGCGCGGCGGCTTTGCCAGCGGCGGATTTTTCTTGCTTCCGAATTTCGGCGTTCTCAGGAAGAGGCATGCCGCTTTGCGGGTCGAAGTTGGGCCACTGCCTGAGCGCCTTAGTGGCATCGGTGCGCAGGTCGTGCCAGGTGGGCAGATAGTCAGCCTCCAGCAAGCGCCGGAAGAAGCTGCCGACGTCGGGGTCGTTCTTTGGATCGGCTTGCAGGATCGTATCATTTATGTCCCACGTCTCTTGTCGCCAAGGATCGAAGACGACTTTTTCGTAGGTATGGTTGGGATGCAGGGTGGCGACGACGCGTTCAACCGGGTCGTAGAACAGGATCGGCGTGACGCCGGTCATGGTCATCTCTGGCTCTTCTTCATAAAGGTGTGTGCTGCTGAAGAAGGGCTCGTACTGTTTGACGGGCTTCCCTTTGTTATTATAGATCGTACGCCCTTTTCCCACCCAGCGGTGATCGGTATGGACCAGTTTTGGCTTGCCGTTTTCCAGCACTAACTTGCCAGGTTTGTGTTCACCGCCAGGCAGCACCAGGTCTGGCTCACGCTGCGGCACGTCGCCGGGTTCCGCCTGGATCTTGGTCTGCACCTCGCGCCCAAAGCCATCGGAATAAGAGAAACTATGCTGAATCTTCGTCAGTTCTCCCTGCCTCAGATCAGCGTCGTGTTTCTCGCGCGCCAACGTATAAACGACGTTTGGTTGTGGATCGCCCTGCCCATTCGTGTGCTGATAGCGGAACAGGTCATAGACCAGCCGCGTGGTCGCTTTCCCCAAGATGTCGTGTGGATTGACGAACGGATTGCTCATGTGAGCAATGATGAGCTGATCGTCCGTATCAGTCTCGAAGTCATTGAGTGAATCGCCTTCTTTTTGACCATTTTCTTTGCCCATGAGCGCCGTGCCGACCACCATGCCTAGAGCGTCGAAGGCAACAGCAGAGCGGTTGTTGTTGGGGTCGATCACAAGCTCAGGCTGAAGAACGCGATAGTCATGCTCCGCGTGAACGGTGTTACTCAGCGGGTCGCTGGTCTCGACGATGAGGAGATTGTGGCTCTTCGCCAGATTGGTATCGTCGCTGTCGTAGGCCACCGTTACCGTGTTATTGAACGGGTCGCGGAAGCGATGCGGAAGGAAGAAGTGCAGCCGGGCAAAGGCCAGTTCCTGCACAGGCGTGTCACCGGCATTGGGCGAGTAAAATTGGCGTCCGGAAGGAATCCACCAGTGACCATTTCCATCCAGGTCAACATAGCCGCCCTGGTCACTGCCCTGGCCGCCGAGGATGGCGGCGGGATCAGGCAATAGATTCTCCGCTGGCTGGTTCCCGCGCTTGCGCTGATAGATACTCGACAAGAGCCCCGGCGTGAAGGCCAGCTTGTAGCTCTCGCCGGGCAGCGCCATGGATTGCAGTCCCCCGAGCGGCAGCAAATCAGTCAAATCATTGCGGCGATAAAGGGTACGGGTGTGTTCGATCGGGCGTCTCTGGCGTCCGGTTGTTGGCTCTTTCTCGTATACAATTTCATTATCAAACTGAAGTTGCACCTTTCCAGCAGTGATCGTGATGAAATCCGCGAACGAAAAACGTTGGCTTGACGGTGTAAACCCGGTCAGTTCATATGTGCGCGTCTCGCACGGAAGCGGCACACGGTAATCATCATCTGCGTCGATACTGTTCGTCACTTGGTTTTCCGTGTAGGTGACGAGCGTCCTGGTTTGCTTTTCTCGGTCATCCAAGTCAGTGAGTGCCGCATCAGGCTCCCGGCGTCCGTAACCGATGGAGCCTGCTTTCAGCACACTGCCGAAGGCATCGACTTCGATCGTCATCGCATGGCTGATGCGTGGGTCTTTGGGATTACGCTCATAGTGGTAATCCAGCGTCTCGCGCGGGTGAGTGAGGAAGACTGCATAGCGGTTTAGCCCCTGTGATTGCAGCAGCTCGACAGTATAGTTGCGCTCGGAAACGGTATAGGGATGTACACTCTTGTCTGTAGCATCGTCGGCATAGATCTCCTGGCGCAGAATGGAGCCTTTGAGCGCACGGCAGGCTTCGCGCTCCTCCTCGGCGCTCAGGTCGGGCGGCAAGATGGTGTCCGGCAGGAGCGTCTGTAGAAAGAGCTTGAAAGCCGTTTCATAGTTCGGGTCGTCCTTTTTTGGCGTGCCGTAATATTCTTGAGCCAGGTGGAGGCTGATAAAATCTTCTTCCAGATAAGCTCCTGTGTGGAACCAGGTCTTCGTCTGCACCGGCGGCACAAAAGAGGCTTGATCGAGATTGCTTGCCTCAGACGAGGTCGAATCAGGGGTGACCGTCCCAATCTCTTCGGTATCCCACTGCTCGACCATCCCGAAGCCACGGAACTCGCGCTCAATGCCATCGAAGTAGCCGTGATGGTAGGCATAACGCGTGACAAAGCGGTTGCGGCTGATGCGGTCATACGTCTCCACCCGCTCGACTACATGCACCGGGAAAGGCAGCCTGGTGATCCACGGACTGCCGCTCAGCTTGTCCTGCAGGTAAAACCGCGTCGAGGGAGCATAATGAACCCTTGTTTCCGCTCCCATATTGTTTTTCGTCTCAACCAGCAGGTGCGGTTTCTGCCCACCCATCAGGTCTATATAATACATCGGCTGGCGGGCGTGCTCTGGCAGCGGCGATGACCATACCAGGCAAGCTGTACCGTTGCCGAGCAGATCAACTACGGTGACGGAAGAAACGTTGTCTGTCTGTGGAAATTGAGAGAGCTGATGAGGTTCGCTCCAGGAGTTGCCCGATTGATTAAAGTAAAGCTGCACTTCGTCACGACCAAGATAGATGATGTCGGTCGTGCCGGACCCGTCAATGTCTGCGAGGCGGATACGTTTCTGCTCGAACTGATCGGGATGATCGAACCAGGGCGCATTGCTCATTGTCACCTTCGCGCCAAAGCGGCCATAGCCGAGATTGGGCCAGTAGCAAACCTCGCCATTGCGCATCCGCACGATGTCGCTCAGACCGTCACCTGACAGATCGGCCTGATAGATCGACTGCGTACCATCGGCAAAAATCAGCGCCGGGCCGCGTTCCTCGTCGCGCTCGTTGAAAACGCGCTCCGCCGTGCCAAAGCCCTCTTCAGCAAGCGAGAGATACCACGTGAAGACCTCGTTTTCGCTAATCAAAATGTCGGCGTGGCCGTCGCCGGTGAGGTCGACAAACTTCAGGTTGGGATCGTTCCAGGCAACATTCGGCAGAGTCTTGAAAGACCTGAATGCTTGCCAGTGGCCGTCATCCGTTCGTTTGTAAAAACCGCTCATCGGGCCGGAGAACTGCACCAGGTCTAGCGGTCCCTCACCAGCCAGGTCCATCAGTTGCTGTCGCCCGCCATTCAAATCGGCCAGCGAAGGTTTGGCTGCAACGAGTTCCACTGGCGCGAACCGTGCTGTGAAATCTGCGTTTCCATTTCCATCCCCGCCTGGCAGCGCGCTCAGATTGCGTTTGTAAAACCAGCCATCGGCCTGCTCAGTGAGAATACCTGACAAGCCTTCACTATCAAGATCAACCCACTGGTAATGCGACCCATCCAGACCGTAGGGAAGATTCTCGAGGCTGTCAGCATCAATCGTTCTGATCGTGTCGTCTATGTTGGCTTCGGTGTAGGTGAATTCCAGCGGAGGTAGAGACTTCCTGATGTATTTTCCTTCTGCACTGTTCCACCGATAACCCGATTGTGAGATGCTAGTAATGAACGAGCCGATGGCTATGTGGCGATACTCGAAGTCAGTGGATTTGACAAGGTAATCCTGGATTCCCAGCTCCTGCTCGAAGTGATGAAACATCAAAACGCGTTGACACAGCCGATATGTGCGCACCTCGAAACCGCCTCGATAGCTGGAGAAAGGATCCTGGCGAACCGACCAGTCCCGGGTTTTATCCTTCACGGCGCGTACGAACTGACGTCCCTCGGCACCAGCAGGCAGCGCTTCATAATGACCTTCGTCGTAGTCAAAGACCACCTCAAACAACCAGTCGCTGCGCAGGGTGAGATCTTCGCCGGGCTGTCCAGGCGTGCGATTGCCATAGTTGATCCGCTTGAGATAACGATTTGTCGAGCGGCTGGCATCTGTTCGGTTTTTCTCGTGCGCTTCGGATACATCAATCCCGGCTGAGTCCTCGGGCACGTATGTGTAGAGGATGGCATTCCCTTTGTCGTCGTAGCTTTCGCAGATCAGCCAGCTGAAGATGCGCTCTGGGTCGGCAGGATCAGCTATGCAGCTCTCAGCGGTCTTACCGTAATGGGTAGTGATGTTGTCCTTGGAAATGGATCGCCAATGCGTTTCCCCTGTCTGTACATTCGTCCAGCGCTCAATACGTGCAAACAGCCCTTCGACTCTCGGACGATAATAGTGGATGGTATAGGTTGTGCCATCGTCCAGTGTGCGGGGAGAAATACGACGCTTCCACTGATTATTCTCTTTCACCAGGAGTGGGACAAGATCCTCACTCCCTGAGAGGATGAAAACGTCCGACTCCTCGCTGTCCCGGTACTGCGGGAGGCCCTTGTCTGTTTTGCGGGTGATGGCGGGGAGCGTAAGATGCCAGCCAAAGCCAAAGGCTCCGTTGCCCGCCCCCGAGTCATACGAGAGAGAAAGCTGCGGGCCAAAGTCAGAGCGGCCAGGGCTGGTAGCGATGGGTACCGTCATGGAGCCAGTGCCCGTGACCGGGTTGGCGGCGAATTTTTCGCCAATGCTGCGAATAGCACCCCCACCTTTGGGTAAGGAAATTGTCGGCAGCGGATGGCGATTCGTGTGAAATGACTCGCGCGAAGGCAACGCAGAGAGCGCGGATTGCTTACCAGCCGTTTGTTCGTCTCCACCCAGAGCCATGAGAGCCTCTTTTCTGTTTGATGCTATGCAATCATCACCAGAATGGACTTTTGTTGTAAGCCTCATAGGAGAGTCATGACTTGTATTTTACATGTCCTCCCCGTTCCACACTCTTATAAACGCCAGAAAGGCTCTTCCTTCAGGTCCGGATTCTCAACGCAAAGTTCTTTCTCGCTGAGTATATCATAAGCGCTACAATCAGGACAAGGTGCTCTCTCTGTAATCGGGGTATTTCCTACGAAGTAGGTTGTCTCTGTAAGACAGGGCAGAGGGTGAAAATAGGATAGAATAGCAGCGAGGCCTGCGAGCTGAGGTCGAGAATTTTTGTGCTGGAGCATACTCCTCTACTCAGTATCCGAGAGAAAGCGAGTCTTTATTCCCTTCTCACCTTATTTTGGAATTGGCCCAGAAAAATGTACTCCTCGAATTTGGAAATTAACTCATCCTTGACGCAGTTGCCTGCTCAAAAGCAACCGGGCTGACAAATTGTCACGTCGAATGGAATCGGATGGGATGATAAAAGCACTCCAGGTCCTCGAACATGGCTGATCGGGCTTGTTGTCGGCTCTGGAAGCGTGGGCGATCGAGACACTCTTTGGTGAGTGTGGCAAAAAAGGACTCCATGGCCGCCTTCTCCCAACAAGTGGCGGTTCGGCTCATACTCACCTCAATGCCCAGTTCACGTAGCGCAGCCTGAGAGCGATCGGAAGGAAACTCCGTGCCTCGATCGGAATGATGCAGGAGTCCAGCGAATGTCAGCCGCCTCGCTACAGCCATGCGGAGCGCCAGATCAACCAAGGCGCCATCTTCGGTGGCTGCCATCGCCCAACCTCCCACCATACGTGAGAAGAGATCGAGGATGACAGCCAGATACAACCAGCCCTCTGCTGTTTCGACGGCTTTGGTATCGCTGACCCATTTGCTCTTTGGCTGCTCTGCCGTCAACTCCCGATTGAGATGATTGGGGGCAAATCGAGCTCGTGGATCGCTTTTGGTGGTCGGCTTGCGCGAACGTTTCGCTCCAGCTGACAAGCCCAACTGGTGCATCAGCCGCACCACTGGCTTGCGTGAACAAGGCCTGCCACGCGCTTTGAGCACCGCATGGATGGGCGGACTCCCAGAGACTTGGCGATGGGGAAGACAAAATCTGCTGGATTTCGCCTGCGAGCTTGGCATCTTCTCGACAGTGGTGGGAAGCCTTCCGGCCTTTCCAGGCATCAGAGCCGCTCTCGGAAACCTCCAGCGCTTTGCACAGCAGTGTGATCGAGTACTGCTGGCTCTGCTCGGCCATGAATTGCAATTTCACAGCTGGCCGCGCGAAAAGATGCCTCGAGCTTTTTTTAAGCTATCACGCTCCTGTCGCAGAAGATCATTCTCTCGCTTTCCCTGTCGCATTTCTTCTTCCTGTGGGGTTTGATGCCCACTGCCCGGAAAGGCTTGCTCACCTTGCTGGGAGAACAGCTGACACCAATGATGCAAGGTCCTGTCGGCAATACGAAGACTCGCGTGCAATTTGCGCGAGCGGCTTCTGACGCGATTGTGCGAGTTGGACCGCTTCTCCCTTCAATTCTCTCGTAAAAGTTCGCTGTGTCTTTTGCATGGCCTTTTCCCTCTCTGTGTTGGGTCCACTTCTTCAAGTTTCCCCTCCACTTTTTTCTGGGTCAAGACCATTGTAAGGAGGCACATTTTTAGGCTTGTTCGCTACTTTTTAGCAACTCGTTGCGCAATTCGTGGGAACGGAGAGCGTACCCAGTAATGCTCTCTTTTAGAACAGATATCCCAAGTAGCCAGGACAGGGATAATTTTTCGCGCTAAAGCTGAGCTTCGATAGCTGCCTTATCTATAACCGACCATACTTGCCAAATCTTCTCTCTCCGAAATTCATAGAAGACATTCTCGGTAAAGGAAACTCTCTTCCCGTTGACATGGAGTCCAAGGAACTTTCCCTTGGGCGTACAGTCGAATCCCAGCCGGCTCGCTATATAAGGCGGATCGCAAATCAGCAGCTGAATGTCGAAAGAAAGGTCCGGAATTTCAGAAAAGTCTCTCTCCAGCATCTCGCGATAACCTCCTATCCCGATCCGCTGACCGTTGTAGTACACGTCATCATGAACGAACTGGGAGAGCTTCGGCCAGTCCTGCTTATTCAGGCAGGCAATGTAGCCTCGGTAGACGTCGGAAAGGTCGGTTTTCATCATGGCAATTGCTCCTGTGCTTCTACAATAAAGTAGCATGTAAATACGATAATTAAATGAGGGAGTTTTGCGATAAATCATCTCTGTATGCTTGTTACAAATCAAAAGTTACTTTAAAGCAACCAAACAGCAATTAATTATACAGAAATTATCTCATTTAATTATCATATTTACAACATCTGACAGCTATTCTGACAGTAACAAGCGCGAATTCGGACGACATACACGGACAAAGACGGTAGTAAACTCTACCTCTTCTATCGAGATAACTCCGCGCACGAAAACGTGATATACTGGAGAAAAATCACGATCAAAAGGGGCATCAGGACGGCACGTGAAAGCTGTTATTTACCACTCCCATGACGACATTCGCATAGAACAACGGTCGGTTCCCGCTATTTCGGATCATGAGTTGCTTGTGCGTGTGCATGGCTGTGGGCTGTGCGGCTCTGATATTCTCAAGATCGCGCAACGGGCAGCTCCGCCTGTTGTGCTGGGCCATGAGCTAACTGGCACTATTGTCGAACGAGGGAGAGCGGTTGCCCAATTTGGAGAGGGGCAGCGTGTCATCGTCGCCCATCATGTTCCCTGTGGCAAGTGCCACTATTGTCGGCATCACAATTATTCTATGTGCGCCTCTTTTAAAGCGTCGAATATTGATCCCTGTGGCCTGGCCGAATATATCCGTGTGCCTGCGGAACATGTGCGAGAAACAACGTTGCCCTTGCCTGAGACGTTGAGCGCGGAAGAAGGATCGTTTACGGAACCATTGGCCTGTTGTATACGTGCTGTGCGGCGGACACCATTGCTCGATGGGGATTGCATCATTATGGGTCTGGGATCGAT
>WNGK01001814.1_pt1 | contig 23085 bp, 17 predicted proteins | sample 5400601 | NCBI WGS metagenome assembly WNGK01 (sample SAMN13153376, study PRJNA577476) | soil metagenome | isolation source: 60 cm soil or saprolite under Garry oak tree replicate 1 | place: USA:California | collected 2016-06-15
CCAATCAGCGGTCCAACCACCGGCTGGATCGTGCCGCCCACGGCGGGATTGCGCTGCCCCAGGTACCAATTGCCGTCCGGCGCCTGGTACAGCTCGTAGGCCAACCGGTCGAACCCGCGCACTGGCGCGCCTCGCGTGATCGCGGTGGCCACGTTCAGCCCCGGGTTGGCGAGCCACTGCGGTTGCATCCGCAGGGAGATGCCGGCGTGCGGCACCGTCAACGGGCCGGCCGGGCCGCTGTCGTTGCACAGCAGGCCGGTGCCATTGATGCTCTGTATCTGGGCGGGAAGCCAGATATCGTCCGCGCGGGTCGCCGGGTTGCCCTCCCAATAGATCAACAGGGAGTCATTCCGGTTGAACGTCTGCCGGCTGCCGTACAGCGGTGTGGATCGAATGACCACATCGAGGTTACCGATCCCTCCGCCCAGCAGGGGCGTGTTGCAAATGAACGAAAGCTGCCGCATGGCCCGGATCTGGAGCGACGTGGCGCCCATGGCGGCGATGTCGCCGTCCGACGCGTCCAGCTCGCGGAACTCCGCCGGCAGGATCGCAGCCGCCGCGCGGATATTCTGCTGCAAGTCGATCGTCTGCGTCTGCGCCAGGTACAGGCGCTGGTTGTTCACCAACACCTTGTAGACGGCGGCCGACACCATGCCCAGCAGCACCAGCGCGATCATCAGTTCGATGAGGGTAAACCCTCGACGGGCTAGAAGAGACATGAGATCTGGGTCTCCGTGCTGTCGGTCCGCCACTTGCCGAGCGTTGTCGGGTACGTGCTGCGCACCACGACCTGCCAGTGCTTCGGCCCGGTATTCGCGAATCGCCACGTGATCGAGTCCACCGGTGCCGAGCCGCGCATCAACACCTCGCTGCCCCCCGCTTGCGAGCTGCAGCCGGACGCCCGCAGCATCTCGAGCCGCCGCTGAGCGTACTGCGCCGCCACCGCCGAGCGCTGCCCGCGGCCGATCATCCGCGTCACCAGCGCCGCCGATGTCACCAGCGCCAGCAGGCCGATGGTGAGCACCAGAATCGCGACGATCACCTCGACGATCGTGAACCCCTGCTCGCGTTTCATTGCCGCACCACCTTGCCGAGCGAGTTGATCATCACCGAGTCCTGGTTCGTAGTCGAGCTGCCCGTGAGCCGTGCCACCGTGTACGACGGAAATCCGTCCAGGCTCAGGCCCCGCGGATCGTACTGCACCGAGTCGCGCGAGGCGGTCATCGTCACCTTGAACCGCGCGTACAGGTCGTGGACTCCCGAGACCGTATCGACTTTTGTGGGACACGCCGTGGTCACCCACACCGTGTTGGTCGCGAAGTGCAGCACGCCGCGGCAACCCCGCTGGACCGCTGCCGCCCGCGCCTGCGCCGCCAACGTCCCCACGGCGTCGCGCGCCGAGCGGACGTTGGTCTTGTCGAGCGTTCGCAGGATCTTCGGGAAGCCGATCAGCGTGATGATAGCCATGAGCGCTATCACGATGATCAATTCGATGGTCGTGAAGCCCGAGCGCCGCATGACAATGCCTCCAGTCGGGAGATACTCCTATCACACCCCGTGCCATACCGTAAGTCGATCTGCCGTAGCTTGTTAGCTACTTCGGCTGGAGCATAAGTTACTGCAAGACACTGCACAAGTGCAGAATACTGCACTAGTCGATGCCGTATCGGTCCATCTTGTAAAACAGGGTGCGGAGGCTCACCCCGAGCCGTTTGGCGGCCTCGCGGCGGTTTCCCTCTGCCGCGGTCAAGGCGGCGGTGATGGCTAGTCGCTCCGCGAGCTCCACGGCGTCACGGAGGGTACCGCTCCCCGCTCCCTGCTCCCCCCCGTGGGAGCGGGGAGCGGGGAGCGGTTCCTTCCGAAAATCCGCCGGCTCGAGGATGTCTTTGTCCGACAGCACGGCCGCCCGTTCGATGGCGTGCTCGAGCGACCGCACATTGCCCGGCCACGGCTGCTCACCGAGCCACGTGAGCGCCGCTTCGCTCAAGGCCACGCGGCGGCCGAGCCGGCCGGCCAGCCGGGCCGCAAAATGCCCCGCCAGGGGCGCGATGTCGGCGCGCCGCTCGGACAGTGGCCGCAGTTGAATCGCCACGACGTTCAACCGATCGAACAGATCGTGTCGAAACCGACCCGCTGCCGCCTCGGCGGCGAGATCCTTCGCGGTCGCCGCGAGCAGGCGCACGTCCACCCGCCGCGTCTTCTGATCTCCCACGCGCCGGACCTCGTTCTCCTGCAGCACGCGCAACAGCTTCGCCTGGAGCGCGAGCGGCAGCTCCCCGACTTCGTCCAGCAGCAGCGTGCCGCCCTCGGCCTGCTCGAACAGTCCCGGACGATCGCCCGCGGCGCCGGTGAACGCGCCTTTCACGTAGCCGAACAGCTCCGACTCGAGCAGCGTGTCGGGGATCGCCGCGCAGTTGACCGCCACGAACGGGCCGGCCGCGCGTGGACTGGCTCGATGGATCGCCTGGGCGATGACCTCCTTGCCGGTGCCGCGCTCGCCGGTGATCAGCACGGTGGTGGGGTGTCCCGCCACGCGCGCCACGATCTCGAGGGTCTGTCGCATCGCCGGGCTCTCCGCGATCAGCGCCCGCGACGCGGGACTGCTGTCCAACTGCGCCTTTAGTGTCGCGATGGTGTGAGCGAGGCGTTCGCGCTCTTCCGCCTTGCGAAGGGTGAGCACCACCTCGTCCGGGCGGAACGGCTTGGGCACGTAGTCGTACGCACCCTCCTTCATGGCGGCGAGCGCCGCCTCTTCGCCGCCGTAGGCGCTCATCATGATGACCAGGGCGGTACCCCCGCCCGCCTTGTACGCGCGCAGGAACGCCAGCCCGTCCATGTCCGGCATCCGCACGTCGCACAACACGACGTCGAACGATTCGGCGCGCGCCCGCTCGAGCGCGCGGGTCCCGTTGCCCTCGGCCGCCACGTCGTAGCCCGCGTCGGCCAACAGCAGCCCGATTGATTGGCGCAGGCCCGGTTCGTCATCGATGACAAGCACCCTTGTCATGACCGATCCGCGGTGAGAAGTGCGGAATGGGGAATGCGGAATGCGGAATGGGTCGGACCGCCGTCGAACCGCGAGTTCGGCAGCTGCGATCGACCCTGGCCTTTCAATTCCGCATTCCGCACTTCGCATTCCGCATTCGTTGACATCTCTACACCGCCGCCGGGAAGAACATTTTAAACGCCGCCCCGCCCTCCCGCGCTGTATCCACCCACACCACGCCCCCCATGTCGTGCACAGCGCGGGCGACGATGGCGAGGCCGAGTCCGGTGCCCCGGCCCGGCTCTTTGGTGGTGAAGAACGGCTCGAAGATCCGCTCCCGGTCTTCGGACGGCACGCCCGGCCCGGAGTCCGCGACGTAGGCGAGCACGCCCGGCTGGCCCCCCACGAACTCGGTCCGCGCGGGGCGGCTTGCGGGACCGCGCGGGAAGCTGGCCTGCTCGGGATCGCTCGAGCGCTTGAGCACCGCGCGCCGCGATTCGTAGGTCCACGCCCTCACCCCCACTACCACCACGCCGCCGGGTGCCGCGTCCAGCGCATTCAGAACCAGGTTGACGATGGCCTGCTCCAGCAGATGCGCCCGGCCGAGCATGCGCGGTACGTCGAGGGCGATCTCGAGTCTCGCCTGCACCGGTTTCAGGGCGCCCTGTGCCTCGAGCAGCCCGTACGCGCCACGCGCCACGGCGCCTGCATCGAGTGGCGCGAGCGCCTCTTCGTGGGGTCGCGCGTAGTCGAGCAGCCCGCGCACGATGCGGTCGAGGCGCTCGACCTCGCGGGACACGCCGGTGACCACCTCCGGGTCGGCACCGCGACGTCGCAGCACCTCTACGTAGGTCCCGATGGCGCCCAGCGGGTTCCCCACCTCGTGGGCGATCCCGGCCGCGAGCCGGCCGATGCTGGCGAGCTTCTCCGAGCGCACGAGCTGACCCTGCGCGTCGAGCAGGTGATCGGTCATGCGGTTGAGCCGCTCTGCGAGCGTGGCGAAGTCGCGCGTCTCCGCGTCCGGCGCGCGTCGCCCGAGATCGCCGTCTGCCACCGCGTCGGCGGTGGCGACCAGGCGCTCCAGCGGCCACAGGACCAACCGGTTCACGAGATAGCGCCCGAACACGACGAACACGGCGACTTCCAGGGCGACCAGGAGCATCACCAGTGCGAACGTTTGCTCGGGAGCAAAGCTGGTGGCCACCAGCATGGTCGCCACGCCAATCAGCAGGGCGGCGGCGGCGAGGAACGACAGGTAGAACAGCAGCTCGGTCCGGAGCGCGGGCTTGGCCGGCATTGCGCTGGAATAGGCACGATAACAAAGCGGCGGGGAAGTCCCCGCCGCTCGGTGTGGCTCCTACTGGTCCAGCAGCTTACTTGCAGGCCGGCGCGCCTTCCGCGGTCGCGATGTTGAGGGCCGGCGAGGTCGCCCCGACGAAGATCTCGCAGCTCTTGGCGGTGTTGGCGTTGGTAACGGTCGCCGTCCAGCCCGCCTGCGTCCCGGTGCCCGTCGTGATGGCGCCGAGCGTGTTGCCCGTGGTCTCACAGAACGCGATCGAGCCCGCCGGGGCCGGGTTGGTGCAGGTCTTGGTAGTCGTGTACTTGATCGAGTCGGCGAAGTACGCCTCTTCCGCCGTAACCAGGTTACGGAGATCCGACTTCATCGAGGCGAGGTACGCTTTTTCCTTCGTGTTGGCAAACTTGGGGATCGCGATAGCGGCCAAAATGCCGATGATCACCACCACGATCAGCAGCTCAATGAGCGTAAAACCCTTGCGGTTCATCTGACTTGCTCCCGTTGGAGTGCGACTATGGGCGATAGACCCTTGTGAAACCCGAATTTTCCCATTGGGGGATAAAGCAAGGCTCGTGCCCCCCATCACCGCAGGCCACTAATGTGTTGTATGACAGCTTTTTACACCAAGAGACTGATTCCGTGTGATTGCCCCCGGCTCCTGGGTCGCATCGGGTGTTTTGCAAGGCACCGGGCTGACCGCAACGGTCCTGCCACGAAAACAAGCGGCGGGGAAGATCCCCGCCGCTCGGTGTCGCTCCTACTGATCCAGCAGCTTACTTGCAGGCCGGTGCGCCTTCCGCGGTCGCGATGTTGAGGGCCGGCGACGTCGCCCCGACGAAGATCTCGCAGCTCTTGGCGGTGTTGGCGTTGGTAACGGTCGCCGTCCAGCCCGCCTGCGTCCCGGTGCCCGTCGTGATGGCGCCGAGCGTGTTCCCAGTGGTGTTACAGAACGCGATCGAGCCCGCCGGGGCCGGATTGGTGCAGGCCTTGGCGGTGGTGTACTTGATCGAGTCGGCGAAGTACGCCTCTTCCGCCGTAACCAGGTTACGGAGGTCCGACTTCATCGAGGCGAGGTACGCCTTTTCCTTCGTGTTGGCAAACTTGGGGATCGCGATAGCGGCCAAAATGCCGATGATCACCACCACGATCAGCAGCTCAATGAGCGTGAAACCCTTGCGGTTCATCTGACTTTACCCCCGTTGGAGTCCATCTATAGACAGCCTTAAAATCACGTGAAGCCGTGTATACCACCGGTGGTGAAAGCAAACCTCGTGCCCTTCGTCACCGTGCCGATCTAACATATTTTGTTGCAACGTGTTACACCGGGAACACCCGTCTTACTGGGCCCCTTGAGGCGTAGTCAAGTCGGGCTCTTTGCAAGGCACCCGGGCTGAGCGCAACGGCGCTCCGCCCGTTCAGCCAGCGCTCCCAGCACGGCTTCACGGCCGCGCCGTCCCCCGCGTGGACCGAGCAAGTCGCCCGAGTAACGAGTCCGCGACGGCGCTATCTCCCCGCGCTCGAGCCGCCGCCGCCTCAAACCGATAATAAAACTCGCACCGGCTGCACAGCTGCTCGAGCCGCGCCAGCATCGAGTCCGCGAGACCCGAGCGGCCGAGGTTGAACGCCACGTCCGCGCCCGCCATGAAAAGCCACGGCAGCTGGTTGTAGATCCGCTCGGCGATCGAAAAGGCCTCGAACGCCTGCTGCGGTTTGTGCTGGCTCAAGTAGATACCCACCATGCGGGCGGGTCCGTCGAACGAGCGGGGCGAGTCCTCGAGCTCGCTCAGCACCACCGTCAGCTGGTCACGCCATACGGGTACCCGCAGCGCGGTGCGCACGCCCCCGGTCACCACCACGAGACCGAGCACCCACGCGAGTCGCCGCGGCGCCGCTCCCCGCTCCACCCACGTCCCGAGCGCCGCCCCCGCCGCCAGCGCCAACCCTACCGACGGCAGATACAACGTCCGCTCCGCCACCAACACCCCCGCCGGATACAACAGGTTCGCCACGGGCAACAACGCCACCCCGATCCACCCCAGTCCGAACGCCTCGACCCTGCGCCCGCGCCGCCACGCCAGTACCAGCAGCGCTGCCCACGCGAGCAGGCACAACACCCCCAGCACAAACCGCCAGTCGAGCGGCGTGGCGACGAGGGTCCGCTCGGCGGGGGAGTAGTCGACACGCAGGTGGAGCGGGAACACCAGCAGCCGCGCGAAATCGGCGAACGCCGACACCGCGGTCAGCCGAATCTGGAGCGTCGACGCGCCGACGAACTGGGCCGCGACGTTGAAGACGCCCGCGTAAGGTCGAAGCACCGACTCCCGGACGATCGCATACAGTACCCCCACGCCGATCCAGCTCACCGCGTAGAGCGTTACACGCCGGCGCGACGGTCGCGCCAAGCCGACAATCCAGCCCCAGGCGATGAGTGCCGGGACCACCGCCCCGTTCTCCTTGCACAACAAGGCGAGCGCGCCCGCCAGGGCGCTCCAGCCGATGCGATCGCGCGCCAGCGCGGCATACACGGCGAGCACGGCGAACAGTGCGGCCATCAGCTCGGCGCGGCCGGCGATGTTGGCCACGGCCTCGACGTGGACCGGATGCACCGCGAAGACCAACCCGGCCGCAAGCGCCGCATTGTCACCCGCCCAGCGCCGCGCGAGCGCGGCCACCGCGACGCTCGTCCCGGCATGCCACAAGAGGTTCACCGCGTGGAACCACGCCGCGCGCGCCACGAGCCAATCGATGGCGTAGCTCGCCACCGTGAGGGGGCGGTACATCCCGCCCCCCATCTCGGGGGGCCAGTAGGAGGACGCGAACGCGCGCCGCCAGGCGCCCGGTTGCCGGAAGAGCGAGTTCCAGAGAACGATGGGGAGATCGTCGAACGCGAAGCGATTCCACAGAGCGCCGAGGTATACGACCGCTGCGCACACGGCGACCACGAGAAATACCCGCTTGGGAGTCACGGGCCCGACGCCCCCGGCTTTCGGAGACGGGCAGCGAACAGCTCGGCCGCCGCCGTGTTGCCGCGCGCCAGGGCCGCTCCCGCCTCGTAGCGATAATAGTGATCACAGCGCGCGCACAACCGCTCCAGCCGCTCGAGCAGTGAATCGGCGGTGAGCGGGAGCCCTGCACTGATCGCCGCTTCCGCGCCCGTGACGTACACCCACGGCAGCGTGGCGTCGTAGATGTCGATGGAGCGGCGGAACGCCTCGAGCGCTTTGGCCGGCTGGTGCGCGTTCAGGTACAGCACCACCATGTGGGCCGGCCCTGCGTACGAGCGGGGCGAATCCTCGAGCTCGCTCAGCACCACCGACAGCTCGTCGCGCCACACGGGAACGCGGAGCGCGGTGCGGGCCCCGCCCGCCATCACCACCACTCCCAGCACCCACGCCAACCGCCGCGTGTCGAATGCGGCGAGCGGCTCCAGCAGCGCGCCCACCGCCAACGCCAGCCCCACCGACGGCAGGTACAACGTCCGCTCCGCCACCAACACCCCAGCCGGATACAACAGGTTCGCCACTGGAAGCAGCGCCAACCCGATCCATCCCAGGCCGAACGCCTCGAGTTTGCGACCCCGGCGCCACGCCAGCACCAGCAGCCCCACCCACACCGCCAGGCACCACAGGCCGAGCAGGAAGCGCCCATCCAAGGGCGACGGCACGAGCGTTCGCTCCGCCGGCGAGTAGTCCACCCGGAGCTTGAGCGGGAACACGAGCAGGCGGGCGAAGTCCGCGAACGCCGCCACCGCCGTCAGCCGAATCGCCCACGGCGACGCGCCGATGAAGATCGGCGCGCCGTTCACGAAGGTCGACTCGTGGCGCAGCACCACCCAGCGCACCACGACATACGCGGCGCCGACGGCGACCCAGCTCGCGGCGTAGACCCCCATACGGCGACGCGACGGCCGCTCCAGACCTACGACCCAGGCCCACGCGATCAGCGCGGGGACAACGGCGGCGTTCTCTTTGCTGAGGAGCCCGGCCGCGAGCGCGGCGGCGGACCAGCCGACGCTGTCGCGCGCCAGCGCGGCGTACACGGCGAGCACCGCGAACGCCCCGGCCATCAACTCCGCCCGGCCCACGAGGTTCGCGACGGCTTCGACGTGCACCGGATGCACGGCGAAAACGAGCCCGGCGGCGAGCGCGCCGCGATCGCCCGCCCAGCGGCGGGCGACGAGCGCCACCGCAACGCTCGCCGCCGCGTGCCACAGCACGTTCGTCGCGTGAAACCACGCCGTCCATCCCACGCGCCAGTCGAGTGCGTAGGTCGCGAGGGTCAACGGACGGTACATCCCGCCGCCCAGCTCCGGAGGCCAGTAGGGCGAGAGAAACGCGCGCCAGACGCCGCTCCAGCCGAGCACCAGTGCGTTGAAGTGCACGACGGGATTGTCGTCGAGCGCGAAGCGGTTCCACAGGGCGCCCGCGTACACCGCCACCGCGCAACCGGCGATGACGAGCGACAGGCGCTTAGTGCTCACCCGTCATCTCAAACGCCAGCCGTTGGCCTGGCCAGCGATGGACCAGCTTGAGCCTCCCCGGGACGGCACCGAGCAGCGCGTCCAGTTGCGCGGCCGACTCGCCCGGGCCGCCCAGCAGCACGTGAGTCACGCCGGCCCGCTGGAAGAAAGCGAGCTGCTCGGACGGCGGAAACGCAGCGTCGCCGGCGCCGCGGTACGCATAGACGTACAGCGGGACGGTGCGCCGTCCGGTGTAGAGGGAAACCAACGGGTCGGCATCGGTCGCCAGCACGGCGTCCGCCGGGAGCGTCTCGACCCAAGGCAGTAGCTCGGCGAAGTTCGCCGAGATCCGCTGCCCCGAGACGGCCCACCAGCGGCCCGCGAAGCCCCGTGCCTCATAGACGGCGTAGCCCAGGGTGAGAGCCGTCGCCAGCACCATGAGCGGCAACCGCAGTCGCGCATGCCGCCACAGGGCGAGCGCTCCAGCGGCCCAGGCGAGCGCGATCCACGGCAGGACGGCCCACAGGAAGCGATCGGCCCGCACCGGCCACACCGCCAGGATCGCGAGGTAGACGACGAGCGTGGCGCCGATCGCCGACCGCGAGACCAGCACGATGAGCCCATACAGGCCGACGACGAGCGCCGGCACTGCCAGCAGGTAGTAGACGGGGACGGACGGCACCCACCCCAGCGTGAGCACGGCGAGCGGGCGCGGCAGGTCGAGCGATCGCGTGGCGAGCGCGCTCAGACCCGCCTGCCGGATCACGTCGCCGTACGTCCCGTAGCCAGCGGCGATGGCCGGGTCGATCCCCGCCCGGTGACTCAGCGTCCACCAGCCCCACGCGAGCGTCGCGAGCACTACTGGAAGCGCGGTGAGCAGCGCGGTCTTCGCCTCCACGCGGCGCACCACCATCAGGAAGACCACGATGCCAACCCCCGCCGCGACGCCGATCGAGCGGGCGAGCAGCGCGGCCGCCGCACCGACCCCCGCGAGCACAGCTCGTCGGGACGGCGCGCCCGACCCCGCCGGCAGATCGTCGGCGCAGACGATCGCGCCGGCCAGGAGGAGTCCGAACAGCGGCTCGGACAAGAGGGCGGTGAGCACTGTGAGGACCGGTATCGCGAGGCTGGCAGCGGCGACCACGGCGGCGGCGAGCCAGCGCGGCGCGTCAGGCCCGAGCAGCTCGCGGCGCGTGGCGTGCCACGCGATGAGCCCCGCCCCCACGGCCGCGAGCCCCACGTTGAGCACCTTCCCGGCGAGGGCGGCGGCGGCGACCGGGAGGGCCCTAAACAGCGGGGCGAGGAGCAGGGGGTAAAGGGGCGGAAAGTGCACTGCGGCCGGCGTGCCGGGCAGATTCGGGTGGACGTACCCGAGTCCATGCCCGAGGGCCCACCCTAAACCTGCGTACACGCCGTCGTCATAGAAGACGCCGACCAGGTTGCGGTTGAGCGTGAGGGCGCCGGCGAGGACGGCGAGGCCTCCGGCCGCGAGGCCAGCGCGCGCCGCGTGGGAGAGGGTCGGGACCGTCACGCCGCGGCCACCCGCTCAGCGCAACTGGACATCGTACCAGGACGCGTCCCACGGCGCCCGTATACGGGCCGTATCGGCGAGCGCCGTGGCACCAGCGCGCTGCCCGCGGAGCAGCAACAGCAGAACCTGCGCGCGCAGCGCGATGGGCTCGTAGGCCACCCGCTGCCGCGCGCGTTCGACGAGGGGACGCGCGCCGGCGGTGTCTCGCAGACCGAGCAGAAACAGGGCGTGCGTCGCATCGAGATGCGGGTCGCCGTGGAACAGAGAATCGGCGCCTGCGTACTCCCGGCGTGCCCCGGCCGTGTCGCCGAGGCCCGCCAGCACCGCCGCCGCGGACCAATGCCCGCGGTACGACTCCGGGTGCTCGGTCAGGAGCGTGAGGAGAAACGTGCGGTTGTCGCGCCACACGGGAAGCCGCGAGAGCGTGCGCCAGCCGAGGGCGACGGCGAGCGCGGCCGTCACGATTCCGATGCCCCGCGGCGCCGCCCCCCCCCACCGGCCCTGCACCCACTGCACCGCCACACCTGTCAGCGCCGCGACGAGCAGCACCGGCAGATAGAGGTTCCGCTCCGCGAGGACGATGCCTGACGGGAACGCCAAATTGGACGTCGGCAGGTAGGTGGCCGCGGATGCCCAAGCGCCGAAGCTCAGCGCGGGAGCCGCTCGTCTGGCCCACCACCCGGTCGCGACCGCCGCGCCGACGACCACCGTCCCGCCCAGCGCGGCCAGGGAGATGGCGCTGTAGGCGGGGATGACCTGCGGGCCGTAATCGGCGGAGAGGTCAACCGGCCACCCGAGCAATCCGGCGGCCCGAAGCACGGCGGGAAGGGCGATGACCAGACGCTGCCCGGTCCCGGCCCCCAGAAACACCGGAGCCACGTCGGACGTGGCGCGGTGCCCGATCAGGTACCAGGCGACCACGAAGGCCGCCGTCACGCCTCCCAAGGCGGCATACAGCCCGGCGGGATACCGCGGCTCGTCGGTGGGTCGGAGCCAGCGATCGAACACGATCAAGACACCAGTCGCGACACCGTGCTCCTTACTCAGCATCGCGGCCGCCGCACACGCGACGGTGGCGACCCACCAGCCGCGTCGGGCACACAGCAGCGCGCCGAGCATACCGGCTGCTGCGAGCACTTCCGCCCGGCCGACGAGGCCTGCCACGGCTTCCACATGTACGGGGTGCAGGGCGAAGATCAGTCCCCCGGCGACAGCGGCCGCCGGTGACAGCCACCGCTCGAAGACCAGAACCACCAGCAGGGACGCGAGCCCGTGCCACAGCGCGTTCATCAGGTGCAGCCAGCCCGCCCGACCGCCGCTCAGGGTCCAGTCGACGGCGTAGCTCAGGATCGTGAGCGGCCGATAGTACTCCCCGCCGGACGGGGTGGGCCAGTACGGCTCGTCGAAGGCGCGCAAGGCCCGTGACACCGAGTGGGCGCGAGGATTCGCCGCGACGATGGCGCGGTCGTCCTGGACGAATGTGGACCGTGCGGTCGGCAGATAAATCGCCGCGCCCGCCACGCAGACGAGCGCGAGTGAAACGCGCCTAGCGGGCACGACTGCGGGGCGGCAGCAGGTTGTAGCGCACGACGTGAATCAGCGCCGCCATGCCGTCGCGCCAGGTGATCTTCTTCCCCTCCGCGTAGGTGCGCCCGCTGTACGAGATCGGCAGCTCCCAGATGCGGGCGCGCGCCTGCGCGAGCCGCGCCGTGAGCTCGACCTCGAGGCCGAAGCGGTCGGCCGTAAGGGGCAGGCGTTTGAGCAAATCGGAGCGCACCAGTTTGTAGCAGGTCTCCATGTCGGTGAGGTTCAGGTTGGTGAACATGTTGGATAGCAACGTGAGCAAGCGGTTGCCGACGGCGTGCCAGAAGAACAGCACCCGGCGCGCCCCGCCCTGGAAACGTGATCCATAGACGGCGTCGGCGCGGCCGTCCCGGATCGGCTCGAGCAGCCTCACGAGCTCGCCGGGGTCGTACTCGAGATCGGCGTCCTGGGCAACGACGACGTGCCCCGTCGTGGCGGCGACCCCACTTCGGTACGCGGCCCCCTTGCCGCGGTTGGTCGGGTGGCGGATGACCTTGTGCACCAATCCCCCGCCCTCGGCCGCTAGCCGGTCGAGGATGTCCCCTGTCCCGTCGGTCGACGCGTCGTCGACCGCGATCACCTCGAGTCGCAGCGGGACCTGCCGCAGCCGGCGCAGCACGGCTTCGATCGTCTCGGCTTCGTTGAAGGCCGGCACCACCACGGACAGCACCAGCTCGTTCGGGAGCACCGGCTTGGTCACGGCGGCACCTCCCCGATCGCGATGAGGGATTGCCCGATCCGCCACGGGAGCAGTCGCTCCAGCCGGAACAGTGGCACCAGCGCCTCGTACCAGCGCAGCGCGCCCACGGGGATGAGCCGGCGGCGCAGTACCCGGCCCGCGAACCACCATCCCGGGACGCCCGCGAGATTGAAGTACTCGAGATGACGCACGCGGAAGCCCGCCGCGGCGAGCTTCGCCGAGAGCTCCCCGGGCACGTAGCGACGAAAGTGCCCCAGCGCCTCATCGAGGGTGCCGTATAGCGCTCGCAACGAGGGCACGAGCAGGACGAGCCGACCACCCCGCTGTAACAGCCCGTAGATGGCACCGAGCGAGGCGCGGTCGTCCTCGATGTGCTCCAGCACGTTCAGGCACACCACCGTGTCGAGGCGCTCGGCGACCAGGGTCGCGTCCACCGCCGGGAGCCGCAACCGCCCGATGGTCACATGGCTCCGGCCCGCGAAGCGCTCGCGCAACCGGCCCAGGTAGTAGTCCTCGGTGTCCGTGAGCACGAGACGCTCGCGGTCGACCAGAAACGCGGACATGTTGCCGATGCCGGCGCCGATCTCGAGCACTCGCCGCCCGACCCAGGGGCGCAGGCGCTCGAACATCCACCGGTTGTACCGGGGCGCGGCGGCCATGCGCTCGAGCGTCGCGGCGCCGAGCTGGTCGGCTGGCCCGGAGCGGCCGTTAGGGTCCACGGTTGATCCGGAACGCCGCCCGTCCGTCGCGCCATCCTTTGACTACCGTGAGCCAGCCCGGATAGGCGCCCAGCAGCGCGTCGAGCTGAGGCGCGGATCGGGACACGTACCCAGAGGTCACGATATGTGTCACCCCCTGCCGCTCGAGGTAGGCGCGCTGCTCGGCCGGACCGGGCGAGATCACCTGGCTTCCGCGGTACGCGTAGATGTAGAAGGGCACCGATGTCCGGCCGGTGTTCAGCCCGATCAGCGGCTCCAAGTCGGCGGCGATCACGGCGTCGGGAGGTAGCGTCGCGACCCACGGGAGCACCTCCTCGGCGATCGTCGCCACGCGCGCGGGGGCGGCGCTCCAAGACCGCGTGGCGAGGCCGATCCCCTCGACCTGCGCGTACCCGATGGCGACTGCCGCCGCCGCGAGCGCTACGGGGACGCGGAGAACCCGGAGTCGGCCGGCGTGCCACAGGCGGACGAGGCCCGCGCCCCATGCGAGGGCAAGCCATGGCAGCACGACCCAGATGAACCGATCGGCGGGGAAGGGCCACGCCGCCAGAATGGCGATGTAGCAGAGCAGCGTGAACCCGATGCTCGATCGGCGTGATAGCAACACGAGACCGTACGCGAGAATCACGAGCTCGGCCGCACCGAACAGACCCTGCAGCGTCGATCCGGGGAGCCAGCGGAGCGTGAGATCGGCCAGGGGACGCGGCAGGTCTCGCAGGCTGGGCCAGACGACCCCGAGGCCGGCCGACTGCACGACCTCGAAATAGCTGCCGTAGTTGGTCGCCATGCCGGGATCAATCCCGCGGTGGTGGCGTGCCACCCAGAGCAGCCAGCCCAGGGCGCTCGCGAGAACGGGAGCGCCGGCGAGCGCAGCGCGCCGCCACGGGGTGCGCCGCACCGCGAGCAAATACGCGACGATGCCGAGGCCCGCGGCGACCCCGATGGTGCGGGTCAGCAGCGCCAAGGCGGCCGCGCCACCGGCGAGGAGCGCGGCCCGATCGGGTGACCACCCGGCGGGCGGCTGGTCGGCGAGGAGCACGGCCAACGCGAACAGCACGCCGAACAGCGGCTCCGAGAAGAGCACCGACAGGATCGTCAGCATCGGGAGCGCGACCACCGCGCCGGTCACCAGGACGGGCGCGAGCCACGGTGGAGCCTCGGGGCCGAGCAGCTGCACGCTCGCCGCGTGCCACGCGACGAGGCCTGCCGCCGCCGCCGCGAGGATGACGTTCAGCACCTTGGCCGCGAGACCCGCGGCCTCGAGTGGGAGCATCCCGATGAACGGAGAGAGGACGAGAGGGTACAGCGGCGGATAGTGCACGACCGCCGGATGACCGGGCAGATGGGGGTGCACATACCCGAGGCCGTGGGTGAGCGCGTACGCGACGTCGGCGTACAGGCCGTCGTCGTAGAACACACCGACCAATTGCCGATTCAGGGCGAGCGCCCCGCACGCGAGCGTCACCGCGAACACCACCACCGCCGCCCGGCGCGCGCCGCGCGGCTCAGCCGGGGACATCGCCTTCGTAGCGGGTCAGCTTGCGATACAGGGTGGAGGGATCGATGCCGAGCACTTCGGCGGCGCGGGTCTTGTTGCCGCCCTCGCTCTGGAGCACCCAGGTGATGTAGGCTCGCTCGATCACGTCGAGGGTGGGGTTCACGTGCGGCCGCTCCGCGACGAGCGGCTCGGCTCGGCGCTCGGTCAACTTGTCGGGCAGGGCGGCGAGGTCGATCGTCGTGCTCTTGCTGAGCACCACCGCGCGCTCGAGGGCGTTCTCGAGCTCGCGGACGTTGCCGGGCCAATCGTAGGCGAGCAGCGCGCTTTTCGCTTCCTCCGCCAGCGCCTTCGGCTGTTCATCCCGCTCCTTCGCGATGCGACTCAGGAACTCCTCCCACAGGATCTGGATATCGTCGCGTCGCTCGCGCAGCGGCGGCAGGTGGATGGCGATCACGTTCAGCCGGTAATACAGGTCGGTCCGGAAGCGACCGCGCTTGATGTCCTCTTCCAGATCGCGGTTGGTCGCGGCCACCACGCGGACGTCCACCGGAATGGCCTCGGTGCCGCCCACGGGGATCGCCTCGCGCTCCTGGAGCACGCGCAGCAGCTTGACCTGGGTCGCGGGCGACATTTCGCCGATCTCGTCCAGGAAAAACGTGCCGCCCCGCGCCGCCGCGAACAGACCCTGTTTGTCCCGCACCGCGCCCGTGAACGATCCCTTCACGTGGCCGAACAGCTCCGACTCGAGCAGGCTCTCGGGCAGCGCCCCGCAGTTGAGCGAAAAGAATCCGCCGTCCGCGCGCGCGGACAGCTCGTGGATGTAGCGCGCGATGACTTCCTTCCCCGTACCCGACTCGCCCTGGATGAGCACCGTGCTCTCGGTAGGCGCCACCTGCTCGGCGAGCTTCAGCACGTCCTGAAACGCCCGCGCCTTGCCGAGCGGCTTCACGAGTCCGGAGCGCTCGCGCCGACGGATCTCCTGCTTGAGCTGCTTGTTCTCGGCCTTGAGGAGGCGCTGTTCCGCCGCCCGCCGGCAGATCGCGACCAGGTCGTCGTTCGAAAACGGCTTCTGGATGTAGTAGAAGGCACCCTGGTTCACCGCCTGGATCGCGCTCTGCAGCGAGGCCTGCGCCGTCATGAGGATCACCGGGGTCTCGGGGTCCTGCTCCCGCACCGCCGCGAGGATCTCGGTGCCCGAAACGCCCGGCATCTTGATGTCCGTGAGGACGATGTCGGGTGGGCTCCCCTTCAGCGCCTCGAGCCCGGCTTTCCCGCCCTGCGCGGTGCTGACGTCGAAGCCTTCCCCCTTCAAGAGGATCCGCAGCACGTCCAGGATCCCCATCTCGTCGTCGACGACCAGAATCGATGGCTGCTGGCTCATGCTGCTTCCTCTTTCCGCCGGGCGGCGGGGAAGTAGACCGTGAATGTCGTCCCCTGCCCCGGTGGGGAGTCCACGAGCACCAGCCCGCGGTGCGCGTCCACCGCGCGCTGCACGATGGCGAGGCCCAGGCCGGTGCCGCCCACCCGACCGGTCACGAACGGCTCGAACAGGCGGGCCCGCAGGTTCTCGGGGATGCCCGGGCCGTTGTCGCTCACGGCGAGGGATACAGGGCTCTCGATGCCGGCGCCCCCCGGCAGCTCATGCGACGCGGGCCGTCCGGTGCGCACCACGACCCGCGCGCCCGAGCCCGTGGCCTGGACGGCGTTGAGCACCAGATTCGACACCACCCGATGCAACAGGTCCTCGTCGCCTTCCATGGGGGTCGCGTCACCCGTCAGATCGATGACGGCGTCCTCGGGGCAGTCCGGGTGCTCGCGCACCAGGCGGATCGCCGCGGCCGCTACGGTGCGCAGGTCGAGCGGCCGGCACTCCGTGGCACGTACGCGGGAGAAATCGAGAAACTCCGAGAGCAGGCGCGACAACCGGTCGGTCTCGCGCACCACCAACGACGTCAAGAACTTCTCGTCGGCGTTCACGCGCTTCGCCCGTCCCAGCTGCTCTACCGAGGAGCGGATCGACGCGAGCGGGTTCTTGATCTCGTGCGCCAGGCTCGACGACAGCTCCGCCACCGCCTCGAGCCGTTCCGCGCGCAGGTGGAGCTCTTCGAGCCGTTTCGAGTCCGAGATATCGGTGAAGATCGCCGTGACCCGGGGCTCGCCCGCCGGCTCGACGTCCAGCGTCGTTGTCGTCACGCCGATCGGGAAGGTGCGATCGGGACGCCGCACCGTGGCCTCGACCCGCATCGCCCGTACGCCCCGCCGCGCGGTTGCGGTGATCGCGGCCCAGAACTCGGGCGCGACCTTCGCGAACTCCGGCATGATCGGCCGGCCACGCCACTGCCGCTCCTTGAATCCGAGGATTTGCTCGGCCGCTGGGTTGCAGTACAACAGATGACCCGCCTGATCCACCGTCACGATCCCCGTCGGGACGCTGCGCAGCACGTCCGCCGCCTCCAGTCGAGCCTGGCGCAACTCCCCCGCCAGCGCCTCTCGCTCGGCCCCCATCACCGATACCCGGCTCGCGAAATAGGCGGTCACCGCCGCCACGGCCGCGAACACCAGCAGCTGCAGCCCAACCTGGGCCGTCATCGGCGTGGTGTGTCCGTAGAACACATCGGCGAAGTAGACGATGCCGACGAGCGCCGTGATCAGGCCGGTGCTCGCGGGCGGCATCAGGACCGCCGTCACCGCGATCAACGGGACGTACAGGGGGGTCAGGTCACTCTGCGGACCGCCCGTGATGTGCACGACCGTGGTGATCAGCGCGACGTCGAACAGCGCCTGGCCGTACAGGAACGTCCGGCCGGGCGGGCGGCGCGACAAGTGGGTGTACCAGTAAGAGGCGATCGTCACTACGACGGCCGCGACCAGCACGAACGACGTGACGAGCAGGTCCAGGGGCGCCGCGACTGCGAATTTGAGCGCCGCCGCCAGGTAGATCGCACCGGCGACGCAGAGCCGCCCGGCGTACACCGATCGCAGCAGACTCTGCGGCGTCGGAAGGACCGAACCTCGCCGGTCACCCGTCAGCCAGGTCACGAGGCAGCCGCAAGCCGAAAGTCGTAAGCCGTAAGGACGTCCCCTCTGAAGACAGGCGCAAGCCGAAAGGCGTAAGCCCCAAGGCAACCGCAAGTTACACCCCTTGCGGCTTTCGGCTGGCGGCGTGGAACTATTGTTGACGGTGTCGCAAAGTGCAAGAGCAACGAGGGCGGCGGCTCGCCGAACACGCGCACCAGCGCCGACTGCACTATCCTACGGAATGCGGCCGACACTCCCTGTTCTTGCATGGCTGACGGTCGGAGGGCTCGCGGTCGCGAGCCCGGCGCCGGGACAGGCTGCACTGACCCCCGCCGACTCCGCGATTCTCAACTCCCAACCGCTCAAACGCCTGGTGCTTGCTCCGTCGTTGCTGCGGCGCCTCAATCTGCTCGCGGCCGGCCTCGACCGGGAAGTCGTCCTGTGCCTGCAGGGCACGGTGGCGGGAGACACGGCGCTGGTGCGGGAGTTCGCGATGCCCGACATCGTGCACTCGAGCGTCGACGCCGTAACCCCGGTTCCCTGCCCGCTGGCCACCACGCTCGCCGTGTGGCACAACCATCCATGGGTCGGGCCGGACTCGAGCTTCGGGATGAAAACACCGGAAGACCTCTGCTCGCTCAGCCAGCCGGACCTGCGGACGGTGGTGGCGGATTCGATCCCGTTCGCCGTGGTGAGCGTCGGACGAACGGCCCAGCCGATCATTTGCTGGTGGCGGCGCGTGCAAGCGGTGGTGAATCGCCACGTCAAGTTCCTGCCACGTTTCCCGCGGCAGTGGCTGGAGCTGCCGACTCTCGGGGGAGCCGCGTCGGGCCCCTAGCCGCGATCCGACGTCACTCCGGCGGCTGCACGATGATCTTGCCTCGGGCGCTCAAGCAGGTGAGTCGGGTCCGGCCACCCGCCCGCAACCGCTCCGGGACGCGGTGCGCGCGTAGCGCCGCGATCACGTCCGTGGCCGTATGCTGCGCGAGCACCTCCTGCGTGATCAACAGCGCGGACGCACCCACCGGACCGACCTGGAACGTGTAGACGGGACTCGAGCCTTCCCGCCGCACCTCGATCGATGCGGGCCGCAGCTCCGCGCCGACCCATCCGAGCAGGTCGCGGATGGTCCGCTCGGTCCCCACCGCGCCCGCGAGCGCGTGCCCTTGCTCGCGCGCGCCCTCCAGGGCCGCCCACCGGCTGGCGAACCGCGCGATCGCATCCTGCACGGTGTCGTCGAGCGAGAGCCCGAACGGCATAGGGTCGTAGGCCTCGAAGAACTCGCTCACAATGCCGAGCGTGAGCGGCAAGAGCTCTTCCATACGCCGGCTCACCGCGCTCCATACCGCCGGGTCTTCGGCCACGAGCCGGGACAGGAGGAACAGGCCGTAGGCCATGTGCCGCTCCTCGTCGGACTGGGCGTGCTTGAGGCCCTCCCGGAATCCGCGCATCGCGTCGCCGCGCGCCAGGGCGGTCGAGAAGACGTGGTATCCCGCGTCGCCCAGCACGCCCTCGCCGACGAGGCTATACGTCACCAGGGCTTCGGCCTGGGCGGCCGGGGACGGATCGGCCAGGAGCCGGTGCATCGCGTCGGGGAGCCGCTCGGCGAAGAGGCGCCGGAAGCTCGGCGTCTGATAGCGCTGGAGGTCCCCGGACTGGCGGCAGACTTCGTCGAGCACGCGGCGGAAGAACTCGGTGTGCTTCGCTTCATCGGCGAGGAAGGTGGTGAGGAAGAGCTGCTCCTCGAGGCGCGCTTCGCGCACCACGGTCATGATGAGCGGGAGCAGGTCGCGGGTCATGCTTTCTTCCGCGGCCTGGAACAGCACGGTGAGGCGCAGCAGCACGTCGCGCTCGGCAACGGTGAAGCGCGCCCAGTCGTCGATGTCCCGCCGCAGGTCGAGGCTCCGCGGGTCCCAGGCACCGAGCCGCTTCGCTTCGTGGTACAGGCGCATCGGGACGGTGTCGTGCCGCAGCGTACCCGTACGGGCCGGCCTCGGCTCCCGCGGGTCGGGCGTGGGGGAGGCGTCGGGCGCGTCGGGGGCGTCGGGGGCGATCATCTGCGGCACTACTGCACCGCGTTCACCATATCGAAGATCGGGAGATACATGGCGATGACCATGCCGCCCACGATCACGCCCAGCACCACGATCATGATCGGCTCCATGAGCGAGAGCAGCGCGCTCACCGCCGCATCCACCTCGTCGTCGTAGAAGTCGGCGATCTTCGAGAGCATCTCGTCCATGCCGCCGGTCTGCTCACCCACCGAGATCATCGAGATCACCATCGGCGGGAACACCTTCGACTTGGCCAGCGGCGCGGCGATGGTCTCGCCGCCGGCGATCGAGGCGCGGGACGCCATGACCGCGTTGTGGATCACCATGTTCCCGGCGGTGCGCGCCGTGATTTCGAGGCCGTCCAGAATCGACACGCCGGAGGAGATGAGCGTGCCGAGCGTGCGCGTGAACCGCGACACGGCCGACTTGCGGAGCACGTCGCCCAGCACCGGCAGCTTGAGCAGCAGCGTGTCGATCTGGAGGCGCCCCGGGGCCGTTTTGTAGTAGCGCGTCAACCCGAACACCCCGGCCCCGATGCTCCCGATGATGGCCCACCAGTACTGCGTGAGCGTGTGGCTGGCGCCGATCACGATGCGGGTCGGGAGGGGCAGCTGGAGGTTGACGGACGCGAACATGTTTTGGAAGGTCGGGATCACGAAGATGAGCAGCACGGAGATGGCGATGACCGCCACCGACATGATGACGCCGGGGTAGATCATCGCGCCTTTGACCTTGCGCACGATCGCGTCGTTCTTCTCGAGGAACTCGGCGAGGCGCACCAGGATGGTGTCGAGAATACCGCCGGCCTCGCCCGCCGCCACCATGTTGACGTACAGGTCGCTGAACGCCTTGGGGTGCTTGCGCAGCGCGTCGGCGAGGGTCTGGCCGCTCTCGACGTCATATACCACCTGTCGGGTGACGTCGGCCAGGATCTTGTTCTCGGTCTGCTGCGCCAGGATGTCGAGCGCCTGCACCAGTGGCAGGCCCGCGTTGATCATCGTGGCGAACTGGCGGGTGAACACGACGACGTCGCGAGTCTTGACGCCGCTCCCGAACTTGAGGCTGAGCTTGAACTCCTTGGGCGCCGCGCGCACCTGTACGACGACCATGCGGTTCTTGCGCAGGTGCGCGATCACGTCGTCGCGCGACGGCAGGTCGATCTTGTCGTTGACGAGATCGCCCTTGAGCGTGCGGGCGGTGTACTGGAAGACCGGCATGGCTTACTCCCTCCGGGCGCCTAGCGGCGGGCCGCGACCTTGGCCCCACCCTGCTGCTGCGGGGCGGCGGTCGGGGACATGATATCCTTGTCATCCAGCGGCGGCTCGCCGATCATCCGCAGGAACTCGTTCGGCGTCGAGGTCACGCGCAGGCACTCGTCCTTCGTGACCTCGCGGCCCACGTACAGCTGGTAGAGCGCATCGTTCAGAGTCTGCATCCCGTGCTTCTTGCCCGCCTGCATCATCGATGGGATCTGCTCGATCTTCTCGTCCCGGATCAGCGCCCGCACGGCGGGGGTCATGATCAGGATCTCGCACGCCATCACGCGCCCGCGGCCCTTGGCCTTCTGCAGCAACGTCTGGGTGATGACCCCCTCGAGCACGAACGAGAGCTGGGCGCGGACCTGGGCCTGCTGGTGGGACGGGAACACATCGATGATGCGGTTGATGCTCTCCATCGCCGAATTGGTGTGCAGCGTAGCGAACGCCAGGTGCCCCGTCTCGGCGATCGTCAACGCAGCCGCGATCGTCTCGAGGTCGCGCATCTCGCCCACCAGCACGACGTCGGGGTCCTGCCGCAACGCGTATTTCAGCGCCGCCGCGAAACTGTTGGTGTCGGTGCCGATCTCGCGCTGGTTCACGATACAGCTCTGATGGCGGTGGATGAACTCGATGGGGTCCTCCACCGTGATGATGTGCCCCTTCAGCTCCTTGTTGATCTTGTCGATCAGGGCCGCGAGCGTGGTGCTCTTGCCCGACCCCGTGGGCCCCGTCACCAGCACCAGGCCGCGGGGCTTCTCCGCCAGTTTCGCCACCACGCCCGGCAGCCCCAGCTCCTCGAAGGTCCGCACGTTGAACGGGATTTGCCGGATCACCAGCGACACGCAGCCGCGCTGCTTGAAGCAGTTGCCACGGAACCGTGCCAGGTTCTGGATCCCGAACGAGAAATCGAGCTCGTTCTCGGTCTCGAACCGCTTCTTCTGGTTCTCCGTGAGCACCGAGTAAGCGATCGACAGGGTGTCCTTGGGCGTGAGCACCGCTTCCGCCGACGAGTTCACGATGTCCCCGTCCACCCGCAGCTTGGGACGCTCGCCCGCCACGATGTGCAGGTCCGACGCGTCCCGCTCGATCATCTCTTCGAGCAAGGTGCGGAGATTCACCGACTGCGAGGCGCCTGCGGTCATGCCGCTGTCTCCTTCACGACTTCTTCGAGGGTGGTGATGCCGCGCTTTACCTTCAGCATGCCGTCCATCCGCAGCGTGAGCATGCCGTCCTTCACGGCCTGCTCCCGCAGCTCCTCGGTCGATCCGCCCTTCAGGACCATACGCCGCACCGCGCTGGTCATGGCCATGACCTCGTACAGCCCCTGCCGGCCCTTGTACCCCGAGCCGCTGCAGGTGTCGCAGCCCGCGCCCTTGTAGAGCGTCAACTTTGCGGCTTCGGCGGGCGCGATGCCGAACGCGTGGATCTCTTCGGGCGTGTAGGTGTGCTCCTGTTTGCAGTCGGAGCACACGCGGCGCACCAGCCGCTGCGCCACGATCAGGTTGACCGCGCTCGCCACGTTGAACGGCTCGATCCCCATGTCGATCATGCGCGTCACCGTGGACGGCGCGTCGTTGGTGTGCAGCGTGGAGAGCACCAGGTGGCCCGTGAGGGCCGCCTTGATCGCGATCGAGCCGGTCTCGAGATCGCGGATCTCGCCCACCATGATGATGTTCGGATCCTGCCGCAGGAACGCCTTCAAGGCCGCCGCGAAGGTCATCCCCACATCGTTGCGCACCAGGACCTGATTGATTCCCATCAAGTTGTACTCGACCGGATCCTCGGCGGTCATGATGTTCACGTCGATCTGGTTGATGCGCGACAGCGCGGAATACAGGGTCGTGGTCTTGCCCGACCCCGTGGGACCCGTCACCAGCACCATGCCGTAGGGATTCAGGATCGCCCGCAACAGCTCCTGTTCGGCCTTGGGCTCGAATCCGAACTTGGTCAGATCGAGCGTCAGGTTGCCCTTGTCGAGAA
>WNGK01006985.1_pt1 | contig 23085 bp, 18 predicted proteins | sample 5400601 | NCBI WGS metagenome assembly WNGK01 (sample SAMN13153376, study PRJNA577476) | soil metagenome | isolation source: 60 cm soil or saprolite under Garry oak tree replicate 1 | place: USA:California | collected 2016-06-15
CGTTCTCTTCCTGCGTGCCGTAATCTTGCTCAGACATAGTTTGCCTCGCATATATGACTTTGATTATTCAATTATTCCACTAGAACTTTTTCGGGAACAAGGCCAGTTGAGTTATACGTTGTTATTGGCATAGTATAGCATAGGCTTGAAGGTTTCGTTTGTCAGCTTTCATGGCTGGGGCAAGCCCAGCCACTACTATACACGATGAATCAGCCTGTGAAGGCAGTATAGTAGTGGCTGGGCTTGCCCCAGCCATGATGTTTATTTAGCCTCGCATCTGCTTAGACAATAGGGAAAGCTTATGCATTTTTCCGTATAGAGTTAACGGTGAAACGAGGTATGGAATCACTCGACGTATCTTGCATACTCTCAGGCGGAATACGCACCGCGTAAAGTCTATCAAAGCCCTCTGAGTAATCAGGGGGGATTAATTTGCTGGCGGTGATGTAAATAGCTGCATCAGGAATTCGCTCTTTCCCTGTACGCTGCTGATTGCGCTGGCGACTGCTTTTCGTATCTGGCTCAAAATAATACCCCATGACCTTTGCTCCGTATTGATGACCCAACGCTATTAATGATTGGCGATCCTGAGGCGTAGGGTTCGTATTGTCCACAACGACAGAACGGTTTTCCTGCAATGCGGCTTCGACTCGTTCTAGTTGCTGCTGCTCTTTATTTTTTGCTTTGCTTCTCCTGAGCAGGTCTTTACTGATAAGCTCATGAGTTGACGCGAAATGCGTACGGTAGAATGTGCTTTTACCTGAGGCTTGTAGGCCGATGAGAATAACGATTTCTAAAGTGTTTGATCTCATGAACTGATTGTAGCATAAAACTACTGAGGCCAGGCTCTACCTAGCCTTGCGCAAAAGCTTCATCCTCTTCGAGCAGGGGGTGAATTCTGTATTCGAGTTGAAGTTGTTTGAGCAATTCAATTGCACGCTCGGTCACCAGGCTCAACGGGACGGCAAGTACTTTGATAACGGGCTTACCTTCGTGCAAGTCGGGGATAGCCGCTTTTAGTTTGTCCAGTTGATCCAGGTTCTCCTGGTAGATATGAATCTCAAGCTGCTTTTCACCCGGGTGCTCCTGCTCAGCGTCCTGATACGCGAGTCCAAACAATATATCCCTATGGTCGGACAACCAGTATAGCAGATCTAAGGCCTCTTGTGGACTGAGTTCCACGCTATGATCGGAGTCGCCGAAAATCGCTACCTGTTTATGAATGAAATCGAACCTTGCCATGAGTTCGCCTCACTTTCTGCAATCTGTTCAATGAATCTCTCTACTTCTCGCGTGTAACATAATGCTGCCCAGGCGAGACTTTGCATCAGTTTGCCTTTCTTTGGGCGGCAATCTACAATTACATTGTATAATAATACATTGGAACTGGCACCCTCAACAGGTGCCAGCAAAATGTTGTAGGGCCGATTGTGTCGAGGAGAGACCATGCGATACGACCAGATACGACCTTGAAACTACCTGGCACTACCGTACTCTACAAAGATGAGGAGCAGAAATGACAGCAATCGAGACAAATCCCCAGGTGCAGCAGTGGACACAGCTTGCCCAGCAATTGCGTGTAGATAGCATTCGCAGCACGACGGCCGCGGGCTCAGGGCATCCCACTTCATCCATGTCGGCGGCCGATTTAATGGCCGTATTGATGATCAGTTACATGCGCTACGACTTTGACAACCCGAAGCATCCGAACAACGATCACCTGATTTTCTCCAAAGGACATGCCTCGCCTTTGCTCTATTCGATGTTTAAGGCAGCAGGAGCAATCAGTGACGAGGAACTGTTGACGCTGCGCAAATTTGGCAGCCGTCTCGAGGGACACCCGACGCCGGTATTACCATGGGTCGATGTGGCGACCGGTTCACTGGGCCAGGGATTGCCGATTGGCGTTGGCATCGCCATATGTGGCAAATACCTGGATAAATTGCCTTACCATATCTGGGTGCTCTGCGGTGATAGCGAAATGGCGGAAGGCTCGATCTGGGAAGCCTTTGATCACGCCTCTCACTACCAGCTGGATCATCTCGTGGCTATCATCGATGTCAACCGCCTGGGACAGCGCGGCGAAACGGAATTGGGCTGGAACACCGCCGCCTACGCGGCGCGCGCCAAAGCCTTTGGCTGGAATGCCATCGTCATCGACGGGCATAACTACGACGAGATCAACAACGCCTTTGCGCAGGCTTCACAACATACCGGTTCTCCGACCGCCATTATAGCCAAAACGATAAAAGGCAAAGGCGTCTCCTTCCTGGAAAATAAAGAAGGGTGGCATGGTAAAGCCCTTAGTAAGGAGCAGGAGGAGCAGGCGCTCAAAGAACTTGATCATGTGCGCAGCAAGGTATTCCCCGTGCAGAAGCCGGAGAATCTGCAGCCAGCCCCGGAACCCGAGAAGAAACCGTTGGAACTGCCAAAGTATGATGGCAAAGAGGCCGTGGCCACGCGCAAAGCCTATGGTGACGCGTTGAAGGCGCTGGGTGCAGCCAATCCCGATGTTGTCGGATTGGATGGTGAGGTCAGCAACTCCACCTATGCCGAAGAGTTCGCGAAGGCCTACCCTGACCGCTTCTTTGAGCAGTATATAGCGGAACAGCAGCTTGTCGCGGCGGCGGTGGGTATGAGCGTGCGCCACAAGATTCCCTTTGCCTCGACCTTCGCGGCGTTCTTTACCCGTGCCTATGATTTCATCCGTATGGCGGCGATCTCTCGCGCGAATATCCGCCTGTGTGGCTCGCATGCAGGTGTCTCGATTGGCGAGGATGGTCCCTCACAGATGGCGCTGGAAGACCTGGCCATGTTTCGCGCGGTGTATGGCAGCACAGTACTCTATCCCTGCGATCCCAACCAGACTGCCCAACTGGTAGCGCAGATGGCGGACCACGACGGCATCGTCTATATGCGTACCACCCGCGAAAAGACCCCCGTCCTGTACAGTCCCGACGAACAGTTTACCGTCGGCGGCAGCAAAGTGCTACGCTCATCGGACAATGACGAAGTGACCATCGTCGCAGCGGGTATTACGCTGCACGAGGCTCTCAGCGCGTATGACCAGTTGAAGAGCCAGCGCATCAATGCGCGTATCATCGATGCTTACTCTGTCAAACCCATTGACACGGAAACGCTTTACGCTGCTGCGGATCAGGCGGGGAACTGCGTTGTCGTCGTAGAGGATCACTGGCCCGAAGGCGGGCTTGGCGAGGCGGTGCTCGAGGCGTTCACCCAGCGTGATGGGGCTTTACCGAGGATCGTCAAGCTGGCGGTGCAATCCATGCCCGACTCCGGCACTCCTGCTGAACTGATGGAAGAGGCTGGTATCAGCGCCCATCATATTGTGCAGTCGGTGAGGGCGCTGGTAAGGAACGTGTAGGCTCGTAGACACATAGGCGCGTAGGGACTCTACCATTTGATTTTACTTATCCGTCTCTGCTATGTTATTAGATACGATGCAAAACATAGTAGAGACGGAGATTTGTTTTGAAAGAAACTCTACAACCTGGTTCCGCGAGAGGTGCCTCAGTGGAACAACCTGCTCCGCAGGGTATTGGCATGGCGGTCGCCTTCGATTGGGGGCTGACTGTACAAATCCTGTTAACGCCCATCCTGACAACCTTTTTTGGCAATTCTAACGCATATACATTACCCGTTGGAAATCCACTGTTAAAGAATGTGCTTTCGTTTGTTATAGCGTGGCCTGTCGCCATCGGCATTGCGTTTTTTGGCCAATCGCTGCGGCTTGGACGACGTTGGACCCGTAAGATACAAATTGGCGTGAATGCGCTGCTGACGCTTGTGGGCATTGCTTCCATCATTAGTTTATACCGGGGAATAAGGGCCGGGAACTACTGGCCTCTGGTACCATCTGTCCTCTTGCTCATCGTATCTCCTTTGATAGCCTGGCGCTTGAGTCGTCCTGCATCGGCTCGCTGGTTCGCAACCGTCACAAAAGCCGAGGCGCGTAAACGGCATGGTGGGGCGTGGGGGTGGATGATTGCGCTCTGGGCGATCGCCGGTGGTGTGCTTCAGACCATTGCTTCGATGAGATGATGCTAAATTGCAGAGAAGCCAGGGCGAGGGCAAGCCCGTGCCCTGGTTCGTGCTTCGTATAGGGTACGGGCGAGGCTTGCCCTCGCCCTGGTCGCTTGCGCTATAGCGTCCGCTAGCTCAGCTTCGCTTGCTGCATAGCCTCATACGAATCCAGGATGGTGAACTCTTCCAGGATATCGATGCTGCGAAGGGTCTCTTTCACCCCTGCACTTGCGCCCACGAGGTAGATTTCCTCATCTCACTGCCTGCAGGATAGAATCCTTTGGTAGGGACGCGATTGATCGCGTCCATCCACAATTACATGATTGGCTGCGGGGTCCTTGCCGTCTTTTTCTCGATCTCAGCGAGAAAAAGGGGCATGAATTCTTCGACGACGCCGGGATGTCTACCAGAGATCAGGTTGCCATCCACATACGTGTCAATAAGTTGATCGCCATCGAAGACCAGGATGCCACCGGCGTTTTCTACATCACCCATGATGTTGTGCGCGCAGGTGACTTTACGGCCATTGAGTATTTCGGGGGTCGCGCAGAACAGCCAGAGCGAATGGCAGATAGTACCGATCTTCAGGCGGCCATCGTCCATAGCCTGTACGGCTTTGCGCAGAAACTCTACTGAAGGGGCTGTGTTGGGCCGACCTGGTTTCGGATGCTCCTGGTAGCGCAAGCGATCCATCGCATATCCCCCGATGAGGATAACGGCCGTATAATCAGCCAGGTGAACAGTACTGACTTCCTTGCTAACAGTGACTTCCTGGGTGAAATCGTTGCCTTTGAAGGTGAGTTTGTCCTGGCCCCACAGATGTGTGATATATTCGACCTCATAGCCATGAGCAGGAAAGAACTCGTTGAACCGGCGAAACTCGGTTTCGTCAAAGTGCGCTTCGATGAGTACACCGATTTTGCCTTTGACCTGAGATGACTGGGCTGCCATAGTATTCTGGCTCCTTACTTACGCTTGATCAGTTCCATCAATTCTGTCCTTTTTTCAGGACGTTGACGGTCAGTAATGGATACGCTCCTGGATGAGGTATCGCTCTTTTAGTATAGAGATGTGAAAAATAGTCAACTGTGGATGAGCATTTCGTTTGGATGAACTGAAACTCTTCAACTCTTTTCCTCGTGTCTGTCACTACATACATATGGAACACATGACGAGGAGAAAAAATATGCGCTGCAAGAATGCTTCTTTGATTATCAACCCCAGGATGGGAGAAAATGTCACCAAACTGCCAGGGGTCATAACTGTGCTAGCGGCGGCGGGTTGGAATTCAGATATCGGGATCAAGCTATACGGCGGACATACCTTAGAGCTGGCAACTGAGGCTGCCAGGCAGAAACATGACCTGGTGGTCGCCTACGGTGGTGATGGCACCCTGAACCAGGTGGTGAATGGCGTCATGAATACGAAAGGCCATCGCAGTAGTGTGGGCGTCATTCCGGGCGGTACCGCCAACGTCTGGGCCGGTGAAATCGGCGTACCTACCGATCCGGTGAAAGCCGCGCTCACGCTGGTCGATAGCCAGGCTCGCAAGGTTGATGTCGGGCATGTAGAAGTAGAAAGCCTGACCTTTCCCACTACTTCGGATAGTAATGTCACGGCTGCTTCTGCTGATGGGGCTGCTCCATCGAAAAATACACGCAAGGTGAAAGCTACTTCCAAAGCCCGGCATCACTTCTTGCTCATGGCTGGTCTTGGCATTGATGCCGCGGTCATGAGTCATGTCCCCAAGACGCTCAAGTACCGCATAGGTCCACTGGCTGTTGGCGTCTCAGCCGCCGAAGAGCTCCCCAAACAGCATCCTTTCCCCATAGAAATACGCGCGGCAGGTGAGGGACGGAATGGTGCCGTTTTGTGGAAAGGCGAAGCGATACAGGTTGTCATAGGCAATACGCGCAAATACGCTAACATCGTAGAAATGACCCCCAATGCCTATATCGATGATGGCGTCCTCGATGTGTGCGTGATTACGGCGGGTGATCCACTTACGACCTTGCAGCAGATCACCGCACTCCTGTTACGTCGCAAACCCGACAACCTGACTGCGGAGTACTTTCATGGCGCGCATCTTACCATCAGCGCGCCTGCCTCAGTTGCCATGCAGTTGGATGGCAGCGCCGTCAAGCTGAAAGACTATCTGAGCAAATCTGACCGCAAAGCGCTGCAGGAAGCTGGCGACACTGAAAAGGTGCTGGTCAATTATCGCTTCGATGCCATGCCCAGGGCGTTAGATGTAGCCATCCCCAGTACGTATAATAATGCATTGTTCGAGCACACTGAAGGCCACGGTAAATCTCATGACTCGACAGAGCTGGGCGAAGAACAGCAAAAGGCAGATGAACAGGCGGAGCAAGATACGGAGCATCAGAATGAGAATGGTAAGCAGGGCGAAGAAGGACAGGGTGAAGTGCCCGAACTGGTGACTCGCTTAATGCAGCAAGGGCGCATAGTTACGGTGGTGGGGACAAGTCGGAACCCCTATAAGAAGCAGCCGACCTATATTATCGCGGGTGGCACATCCAAAAAGTCCACCGGAGAGACTAAACCTGTCGCAGTACGTATTGATAAGCAGACAGAGGTTCTACATCGTTCGGGTGAATGCGCTCCTCTTGCCGCTATTGAGGGATTACAAGAAGGCGCGGAGATCATAGTTGAGGGCAAACAGAGCAAAATCGGTGTGATTGCCGCGAAGCGTGTGGTGATTTAGAGACGCATTCCAATCGAAGATAGGAGCGATGCTGGCGACCATAAGATCTGCCTGTGGTCGCCAGATTCTGTTATAATGCGGTAAAAAAAGAGGAAGAGTAGCATGAGCCTGGGAGACGAGTCATTAGAGTGGCATTCGATACTAGATGCCTTGAAGAACATCCCTGTCGAAACCGTGCGGGTGACATTGGGACAACGAGGTACAGTAGCTTATACCGATGGAGCGTGCATCCAGAACCCTGGCGGACCAGCCGGTTGGAGCGTGATACTGGCCTCTGTAGATCATGTTGATGGTGAGCATATCCGCGAGGGTGCGCCGCGTATCGAATGCTACGGCCATATTCCCGCATCTCCAACTACTACCAATAATCGCGCTGAGATTGCGGCTGTGCTTGCCGGGTTGTGTCTCGCGCCGCGCGACCAGCCTTTGACGATTCATAGCGATAGCGAGTATACCATCAAAGTAGCGACGGGTGTCTTTAAAGTGAAGGCCAATTCTGACCTGTGGGAGTTGTATCGTGTGCTGCTCAAAAAGCGCGTGACTCCCCCAACCTTTGTATGGGTGCGTGGCCACGCGGGACACGCGCAAAATGAACGCGCCGACGAACTGGCCGGGCTGGGTGCCTGGAATAACGACGTGGAGGCCTATCGCAGGTGGCAGCAATCCAACGCGCCTGAAGCGCGCAGTGGTCTACAGAGCGCGGAAATGACCGAGTTGCGCCAGCAGGTTCAGAAGCTCAAAAGCTATTTCGATACTCTCGCGCTGGACAGCCCTCGTGTAGCTGCCAACGAACGCTCATTCATCAACGATATGGCGAAGCGCCTGCAAAAGAATAATTTCGCCCCGACGGAGAAGCAGGTAAACTGGGTAAAGGGCCTGAGCAAGAAACATAGGGTGTAAAGCTAGATTTCTTGAAGCGCTAATCAGATAAAGCATGCGCAACAAATTGTAACCCCCCGCGTCTATATGAGTGAGGTCTACCTGTGAAGCGACGTAATACCGTCGAGGGATTTCAACGAGGCGTTCTCCGCTCGTCCCGCCTGACTGCGCACAGTACGCCTTGCAGCTTGCCTGACCGCGTAGCGGTAGAGGCGCAGCCTCGTTGGCAGGCTGGCTTGGTTCACGCGCAGTGGCGTTGGCGGGACGGATAGGTGCCGAGATACCCGTGGTTGGAGTAGACGATATGTTTCCGTTCCCACCCACAGCTTTGCTGATATTTGGCAGCCTGGTGACTTTCGGGGTCATCGGCGGCTACATACTGTACCTGCGGTCATTTTTCAGGACACTTGATGTAAGGAAGCATGGAAAGCGCGTGTCTGCTACTGTCACAAAGATCAATGCTGAGCTTGTGCTGCTCACAAAAGGGGGATACACCACTTCATATTTTGTGCATGCTACCTGGAAAGACCCTGAAACGAGCAAAGTCTACACTTTCAAAAGTGCAGCCGGGGGCATCTATCTCCCGATCAACCATCCGCCCGGCAGCCCCATCGATGTGCTGATTGATCCCAAAAACCCCAGGCGCTACGAGGTGGTGTTGCTGTTTGAAGAGCGCAGTTATGTGTGATGCCGAATATTGACTTCTCTTGTGGATAAGGCTACACTGAAATCCGCAAGCAACAATGCAGCAAACGTTCCACGAAAGAAGGAAGTTCTCCATGCCAGCTTCAAGCACGCGCGAAATCCGTATCGACTTTAACCGGCGAGTCCCCATGCGCGATGGTATTACCCTCTCGGCTGATGTCTATACACCTGCCAACAGATCAGGAGAGGCGAAGCAATTCCCGGTTATTTTGACGCGCACACCTTATCTCAAGCTGAGCGAGGGTATGCTTGGGGTTGCCAGGTATTTCGCCGAGCGCGGCAGCTCGTATCCAGGCGTGATCCAGTGGCTGGCGGCGTTGCAACAGCCGCCGCACCTGCGAGCAATGGTGGTGCGCGTGGCTCCATCTGATCCTTTTGTGGAGACTCCGACCGGGCTGCCGTCACCTATGTCGCTGTGCTGGCTGCACTATGTGAGCGGGCGCTACAACCAGTTGATGGAAGCGGTGGACTGGGAAAGAGTTTATGAGCATTTGCCCCTTGTTACGATGGATGAGCGAGCAGGGCGTGACATTCCGTATTGGCGCGCGGAGATCGAGCATGCCCGGCTTGATGATTTCTGGGAGCCTCTCTGCTACCAGCATAAATTTGACCGGGTCGCTGTGCCTGTGCTGCATATTTCAGGCTGGTATGATGATGAGCAAATTGGCACACCACTCAATTTCATAGGCATGAGGGACCATGGCGCGACTACCTCGGCGCGCGATAGCCAGCGCATGATTATGGGTCCATGGGGGCACGTGGTCAATACCCTATCAAAGCTGGGCGAGGTTGACTTTGGCACCCAGTCGTTGATCGATCTGCGCGGCGAAGAAATTCACTGGTTCAATCGCTGGCTGAAACACTATAGCTTTGATGACAGTATGGAAGAGGCTCCGGTACGCATTTTCGTAATGGACGCGAACGAATGGCGCGATGAATATGAATGGCCACTGGCGCGCACGCGGTGGACCCCCTTTTACCTGCACAGTGGTGGGCAAGCCAATAGCCGTTTTGGGGATGGCGCACTTTCAACCACGCCGCCGGAAGCCGGTGAACCAGCAGATCAATACCGCTATGATCCCGCACGTCCCGTCCCATTCATCACCGATCCACGGTCCACGCAGATAGGCGGTCCCGACGACTACTCGGCCATCGAACGCCGTGATGATGTCCTCGTTTATATGACCGAGCCACTGGTCGAAGATATTGAAGTGACCGGGCCGATCAAGGTCGAGTTGTATGCAGCCTCCTCCGCACCTGATACAGATTTCATGGCGAAACTGGTCGATATCTGGCCCAGCGGCTTTACGCAGCGTCTCTGCGATGGTATGGTGCGCGCGCGTTTCCGTGAGGGCAAGGTCTTCAAACAGGGCCATCGTATCGGCCTGGAAATCGCCTCAAGTGCATTTCCCAAGTTTGACCGCAACTTGAATACTGGCGTGTCGCTCGGCATGACAACGGAGATGGCCGTAGCAGAGCAGCACATTTACCATGATGCGGAGCATCCGTCGGCAGTGGTACTGCCGATTATACCGCGCGAAGGTCTACTTTCTCATTAAAAGAAAGACAACACCGGCAATCACCCCTATTGTCACCACTGGGATGAGGATAGTTGCTATTGCCTTGCCTCTACTGAGGCGGTGTACGGCCATGATTACAAAGACCTGTAGCACAATACCGTAAAGACTCAAAATGGAGTTGAGTATTCTTCCTACGCCGGGGATCAAGGCCAGAAGTTTGCTGAGTATTCCAAGGGGAGCTTGAATGCAGAGGGAAGAATTACAGAGTTCCAGGAAGGTTCCTTGCCCGCCAAAGTATCTAGCAAGCAGATGAACGATGCCCATAAGCAGAAAGAAAAGCAGCGGTACGATAACGACCAACCCATAAGAAGTAGCGAACGCGAAGAATCGCAGGAATGCTGTGCCTGTTGCCGGCGGCGATATGAGATTCACGAGTACTCCAAGCGCTGCGTCTAGAATGGCCCAGGTAGTTAGCTGTATCCAAACAAGGCTCCAACTGGCGTTACCCTTATCTCTGCTATATGTTGCAACCGATGGCCTGAGTAATGCATTGAGGTAGTAACCAGGTAATTGAAGAAGATCTTTGCTGAGGGAAAGAGTTACGTTACTTCGTTTTCCCGAAGAGGCCTGATCTAAAGAAACAACATGCTCTACGCTTGTCCCCTCTTGATCTGTACTGAGTGTCATACAAATGCTCCTTTTACGATCAACCGTCCAGCAATGGGTTCATTATACTGTTGCCAGCCAAATACTGTACTATCAAATGATTATTGCAGCGATGATAGCAGTATCTCATCCAACACTCAACAGTAGTAGGAACAATGGATGGCTTGTATCATACACCTTCATTTGACAAGGCATTAACGTTTCTGCTACCTTACGCATGCGAAATACAGCATGAATAAGGATGATTCTCTGCGTGGAAAAGGTCGATCAAAACCGTAGATGGCATAGGGCTATGGTCTTTATGCTTGTTGGGTTCATAATAGCCTCCTGCGGTTCCGCCAGCACACAAGCCCCATTGGTGCGACTCGCTCCTGAGGTTGCGACAACTACTCTTCGTTCATTGGCGCAGGCGCGGCATTTTTCTATTGGAACAGCGGTCGACGTGGATGCATTGCAGTACGAACCGCAGTATAGTGAGAACCTTGTACGTGAGTTTAATATGGTGACGCCGGAAGTCTCCATGAAGTTTGATGCGACCGAGCCGCGGCGTGGTGTCTATACCTTTAGTGAAGCAGATAGCATCGTGGCATTTGCTATGGCGCACGCTATGCAGGAGCGCGGTCACAATCTCGCCTGGTATCTGGCGCTGCCCGCGTGGCTCACTACAGGTAAGTTCACCCGAAATGAACTTATGACAATTCTCCATGACCATATTTTCGCGGAAGTGGCGCACTACCGTGGGCAGGTCAACATCTGGGATGTGGTGAATGAGGCTGTGAACGACGATGGCAGTTTACGAAACTCGATCTGGCTGCGCGGGATAGGGCCTGACTACCTCGACCTGGCTTACCCGCAGGCTCGCCTCTTTTATAATGATTACGGCGGTGAGGGATTGGGACCTAAATCTGACGCTATCTATGCGTTGCTGAAGAGTTTGCTGCAACGAGGCGTGCCCATCAATGGAGTGGGTCTGCAAATGCACATCAGCCTCGATAGCTATCCGAAACCGCAAGATGTATTGGCGAATATGCAGCGACTGGCGGCCCTTGGCCTGGAGGTGCAGATCACCGAGATGGATGTCAAAATTCAGGACGACGCGCGCTCGATGCAAGTAAAGCTGGATGCACAGGCGTCCATCTATCGGGATATGTTGAGTACCTGTCTTTCAGTCGAAAGGTGCACGGCTTTCGTCATGTGGGGGTTTACCGATGCGCATTCGTGGATTCCTGCCTTTACCGGACATCCCGATGCGCCCTTGATATTTGACAAGGAGTATCGCCCTAAGGCCGCATATTTTGCCCTCGTGGGCGTGTTGGAAAGCGCATCAAGCAGGTAATGTACTGAAATCACTTCGCGCTCCATATCTGCGCAATCTTCTTATACCCCCCCGGTCACGATGCGCGAATCGTCCGGCGCCCAGGCTACGCCAAAAATCGGGAAGGTATTGTAGGTATGGAGGAGGTTTCCGCTTTGCACTTCCCAGATATGCGTGTTCACATCGTTGCCGCCTGATGCGATGTAGGAGCCATGATGCGACCAGGCGACGGCATTCACCAGTCCGCCTGTATGTTTGGTATAGGTGAGCAGAGTGTGACCCGAGTCGGATTCCCAGACCTGCGCGGTGCCATCGCTCGAGCCAGAGACGATGTGTTTATCATCTGGCGACCAGGAGATGGAACGGACATCGCTGGTATGGTTTTTATAAATGAGCAAGATATGTCCATCCGAGGCGCGCCACACCTGTGCGGTTCCATCCGAGGAGCCAGAGGCTACGCGCTGCCCATCGTGTGACCATGCAAGCGCGAACACACCATCGTTATGGCCCGTGTAGGTGAAAAGCGCATTGCCGCTTGCAGCATCGTATACCTCAACTGTGTTATCGAAGCGCCCGACCGCGACATGTTTGCCATCCGGTGACCAGGCTACAGAGTCCACGCCCCAGGTTGAGCCACCGTACACCGCAGTGCGTTGACGACTGTTGATATCCAGGGCTTCCGCCGTCCCATCCTGAAAGCCTGTCAAAATTTGTTTGCTGATTGGCGACCAGGCTACCACTTTTGCCCAGTCATTTGACTGCGCGGGGTTGATATGGCTGCGCGTAGAGAGCAGGCGCTTTCCACTGCTGGCTTCCCATACTTGCGCGGTGCCATCACTTGAGCCGGAGACGACGTACGTTCCATCAGGCGACCAGTCTACCGACCAGATATAATCGCTATGTCCCTGGTAGGTGACGAGTGCAGAAGAAGATGGCGTTGCAGTCGAACCAGAAGCAATAGGGGAGCCACTGCCGCCAGGGATTGTGGTCGAGCCTGGACCCTGGGAAGTCGTTGACGTTGATGAGGAGGATTTCTGAGAGAGTAGGTACCATGTAGCCCCGCTGCTCGCTGCCGCTGCCAACACTATTCCGGCAACCACGGTGCGGCGAGAGAGAGGACGTTGTGGTTGTGCCTGTCGTTGCTGTATGGATGGTATGTTTCCTTGCGGTGCTGGCTGCTGTGACGGCCTGTAAGTTGAAGAATAATTTGAGAAGGTACGATAATTGCCGTTGAAACAGGCCTGTTCCAGGGCGAGCGCAAAGGCGCGTGTATCCTCGAAACGCTGGCGAGGGTCTTTTTGCAGTGCTCGCATGACCACCTCTTCGATGGCGGCCTGCGTTTTGAGGTGAATATGCTCGCCAAGATAGACCTCGGCAAACCCTCCCTGCCCCAGTTGACGGATGAGCCGATAATTGCCCAGGCGCTGCCCAACGTAGTCAACCTGGTCTGCCATACCTGCTCCCTCTTAAAGAATTATTGGTTGCTGGGTTGAGTGTAGAGGAAGAGAGCAGTGTATGTCAAAAAAGTAGTAGGTATGTCTTATGTGTGGAAGATTGTGGGTGGGTTTCTTTACCAGGAAGAGCCAGAAGATCTGAGTCGGACGCCCACAAGGGGCGTCCGACTGAGGACTTTGTTTACCCGAAGAAATTTGTCATCAACTCCGAATTGCTGAAACCGCAGGCATTTTCCAGGCAGCCCAATCCCCACAGTCGCTCGATGGTGGCGAGCAGCGAATAGTGATTGTAGGGGGTAGCGCTCACAAATTGCTCTTGATCTCGCGAGGTCAGTACCAGGGCTGGCGCATTGGAGCCGCCCAGAACGTGGTCATCGACACCAATCGGGCTGTGGCAGCAACCATTGGCGCTTGAGTAATCATTTTCGTCCCACACGATGACGAGGGCTGATTTTGTGTTTCGCCATACACTGGATTCGGTGATCTCGTTCACAGTGTCGCGCAGGTAGTTATCACCGAGTTTGATGATGCTGTGATCCAGGCCAGAGGCAGGGAAAGCGCAGTCAGGTAAATTCAGGAACGTCGCATTTGACGTGGAAACGCCGTGCATGTCGTGGCACTGGTCCGGGCTAATCCAGACGAAGTTGGGGACATTCCTGGAGTCAAGGTCACCGTCAAACTGCGTGAACGGGACAATCTTCTCCATACGCTCAGGATTGTTGCGAATAGCGGGGAAGTACATGAACGGGTCGTGCTTCTGGGCATAGAGCTTAATTGGCACTGTCTGTCCGTTCACAGTTGTGTAGGGGAAGTATTCGCCTGTGTAACCGGTGGAGGGCATGGCTTGCATGTACGCCTTCCAGCTCATGCCGTGCGCCTCAAGCTGATCGACGATGGTAGTATCGCTGAACCAGTGGGGCGTGTTGGTTGCCTGCGTGATTTCCGCAGGTGTGAGCCATTCCTGGCCGTTGGTATACCCGGAGGTCGGGCCAAATTCTTGTGGCGCGCATGTCACAGTCGAGCCTGCCTTGCAGTCATCCCAGATGTGCTGGAAATCGCCGGAGATGGCGGCCAGGTAATTGGGAAGGCTGGGGTGGGTGACGCCAAAATAATCGGTCGCTACAGCTGCTCGGCTGGCCAGATGGTTGGTAAATGGAGCGTCGGCGGTATTGCCAAATATCTGGTTCGTGGCGTGATTCTCCATCATGATGATAAAAATGTGCTTGAAACCACTATCATCACCATGAGATTCTGCGCTTACTGTACCGGCGCCACCTACAAGCATCAGGGAAATAAGCAGCGCGAACGCTATCGCTGCCCTTCGCACACGTCGCATAAAGCCTCCTGTATTTGCAGAGGTAAACGAACTGTTGGGAGCATATCCCCCTTACTACTGTAAAACAGGTATGTTATGTCTTTGTAAAAGACAGGTTAAAAATAGAGTCTTTCTACTCGCTTGACAATGCCCCTGCTCATAGGTGAAGATAGACATGTAACCGTAAGGGCTAGCGAAATTTAGCACAGCTTCATGCAAATCCGAAGGAACAGACCTATGACCACCACCAGAAAACGCACCGACCCCGATGTAGGGGCGCAATTCATTGCGCCCACTGTTGCAACCACTCAAACACCTGCACTCGCCCGTAATCCCGGCATGCCCCTCGACATGGACTGGGTGCGGCAGGCGCGTGTCAATCGCAGCGCGGTTGAGCGACGGGCGGCGACCATCCCAACGCGGCGCACTGTCAAGAAAGAGTGGCAGGTTGCGTGGCTCTTGCGGGCCATTACCTGTCTTGATCTTACCACGCTGATGGGGGATGATACGCCAGGCAATGTGCTGCGCCTATGCGCGAAAGCGCGCCGCCCGGTGCGCCAGGAATTGCTGGATGCGCTTGGTGTCGGCAACATGGTTCTAAAAGTGGGAGCGGTCTGCGTCTATCATAACCTTGTGCCTGTAGCCGTTGAAGCGCTGCGCGGGTCGGGAATACCCGTTGCCGCCGTCTCGACTGGCTTTCCCGCGGGTCAAATCTCTTTCGAGGAGAAGTTGTTAGAGATCGATTCATCGGTCAACGCGGGCGCAGCCGAGATCGATATCGTCATCTCACGCGCGCATGTGCTGACGGGCAACTGGCAGGCGCTCTATGACGAAGTGCGAGCGTTCCGCGCGGCCTGCGGGGACACGCATATGAAGACCATCCTGGCGACGCACGAACTGGCGACATTGCGCAATGTGGACATGGCCAGCCTGGTGTGTATGATGGCTGGGGCCGACTTTATCAAGACTTCCACTGGCAAAGAGCCGGTCAATGCTACTTTGCCGGTCGGAGTCGTGATGGTGCGCGCCATTCGCGAGTATTTTGAACGCACCGGCTACAAAGTGGGCTTCAAACCCGCCGGCGGCATCCGCACCGCCAAACAATCGCTGGACTGGCTAATTTTGATGAAAGAGGAACTGGGTAACGATTGGCTCAATAATACGTTGTTCCGCATCGGAGCCAGCAGCGTGCTCTCAGATATAGAGCGACAACTTTCGTACTTTGCCACTGGTCGTTATGCAGCGGCGCATTATAACCCGATGGTTTAGCTGGGAGGCGCAACATGAACATCATCGACATCTTTGAAACTATGGAATACGGTCCCGCTCCAGAGGCCGCCGCTCCAGGACTTGCCTGGATCAAAGAGCATCAGCCCTTTGGCCTATTTATCAATAACCAGTGGGTCAAGCCTGCTAGTGGAAAGTATATCGACAGCATCAATCCGTCCACCGCAAAGCCGCTCACACAGGTTGCCGCTGCCAACAGCAAAGATGTCGATGCCGCAGTCGCCGCCGCGCGTAAGGCGTTTGAAACGTGGGGCAAGACGCCTGGACATGTGCGCGCGCGCTATATGTATGCCATTGCGCGTCATATCCAGAAGCATTCGCGCTTGCTGGCCGTGTTGGAATCGCTGGATAACGGCAAACCAATCCGCGAGACGCGCGATATCGACATTCCGCTTGTCGCGCGCCACTTCTACTATCACGCTGGCTGGGCGCAATTGATGGAGCAGGAATTGCCCGGCTATGTTCCTGTCGGCGTGGTGGGGCAGATCATCCCCTGGAACTTCCCACTGCTCATGCTGGCCTGGAAAATTGCTCCCGCGCTGGCAATGGGCAATACCGTTGTATTGAAACCCGCCCGCTACACCTCGCTGACCGCCCTCAAATTCGCGGAGATTATCCAGGAAGTGGGCCTGCCTCCTGGCGTCGTCAATATCCTGACGGGGGAAGCTTCACAGGTTGGTGAGGCACTGGTGCGCCATCCAGATGTCAATAAGATCGCCTTCACCGGCTCGACCGATGTCGGGCGCAGCATTCGCCGCGCCACCGCGGGTTCCGGTAAGAAACTCTCGCTCGAACTGGGCGGCAAATCCCCGTTCATCGTCTTCGATGATGCCGATCTGGACAGTGTGGTAGAGGGCGTTGTCGATGCCATCTGGTTCAACCAGGGCCAGGTGTGCTGCGCCGGTTCGCGCCTGCTCATGCAGGAAGATATCGCAGAGCGTCTCGTCGCCAAACTGCGCGTGCGCATGGAACACCTGCGCGTCGGTGATCCGCTCGACAAAGCGGTGGACATCGGAGCTATCGTTTCACCGGGGCAACTCAAAGAGATACAGCGCCTGGTGGATCAGGGCGTCGAAGAGGGCGCGGAGATGTGGCAGCCATCTTGGGCATGCCCTGCCGAGGGCTATTTCTTCCCCCCCACGCTGTTTACGAACGTCTCTCCCGCGACCACCATTGCCCAGGTGGAGATCTTTGGCCCTGTGCTGGTAGCCATGACCTTCCGCACGCCAGCTGAAGCTGTCGCACTGGCGAATAATACGCGCTACGGATTGGCGGCCAGCGTCTGGAGCGAGAATATCAACCTCGCGCTGGATATCGCCCCCAAGATCAAAGCGGGCAGTGTATGGATTAACTGTACCAACCTGTTCGATGCGACCAGTGGCTTCGGTGGCTATCGCGAAAGTGGGTTTGGACGTGAGGGCGGCAAAGAAGGACTCTATGAGTATGTGCGCCCCGCCTGGGAAGCAAACGAAACTGCAGTCGAACTTCCTATAGCCAACGAATCAACATCTTCCAATGGAGCAAAGCCTCGATCACATGAGGAAGAAGGTGGGGAGATGGAAGATGGAACGAACGGGTATCGTGCTACTTTGCCAGCAATTGACCGCACGCCAAAAATGTTTATTGGCGGCAAACAGGTGAGGCCGGATTCCGGCTATAGTCGCGATGTGTATGATCCACAGGGGCGTGTGATTGGACAGGTGGGTGAGGGCAATCGCAAGGATTTACGTAACGCGGTAGAGGCGGCTCATGCTGCCAGTGGCTGGGCCACTGGCACAACGTATAACCGGGCGCAAATCCTCTATTACATCGCGGAGAATTTGTCAGCGCGCGAAGATGAATTCGCAAGGCGTATTGTGCAGCAGACCGGGCGCCTATATGCCGGTGCATCAGCAGAAGTGCAGGCGGCGATCTCGCGCCTATTCAGCTATGCGGCATGGTCGGATAAATACGAGGGTGCGGTGCATCGTCCGCCACTGCGCGGCGCGGTGCTGGCGATACCTGAAGCCATCGGCGTGATTGGCATGGCCTGTCCAGATGAGTATCCACTGCTCGGTTTCGTCTCGCTGGTCGCTCCAGCTATCGCTATGGGAAATACAGTGGTGGTCATTCCATCGCAGCAGTCACCCTCGAGCGCGACGGATTGTTACCAGGTATTGGAGACCTCCGACCTGCCATCGGGCGTGGTCAACATTGTGACGGGTGAGCGCGATACGCTCAGCCAGGTTCTTGCCGACCATGATGATGTAGACGCCATGTGGTACTTCGGCCCGCTTGAAGGCTGCAAGCAAGTTGAACTGGCCTCGGCTGGCAATATGAAGCGCACCTGGGTCAGCTATGGCCATACACGAGACTGGTTAGATACTATGCAGGGCGAGGGCGAGGAGTTTCTGCGGGAATCGACCCAGGTGAAGAATATCTGGATACCGTATGGGGAATAGAGGTTTACCCTCTACGAGGTTGACTGCCCGATAGCAACACATTGTCTATGTGGAATACCCCCAGGCTGATCAGCGCTGAGCGAACATCTCCCAGCGCCTGGATTACGAGCTTATGCGCCTCGACTTCGCCAATGATGGGAGCGCAAAAATACTGGCAGATCGAAATAAGGGCTGCAAAACCTTCGAGGAGTTCTCCGCGAGGGATACGGTCAAATTTTGAGATATCGGTCACTTGCAGGTAGCCTGTAGGGGCGATTTGTAGCGAAGCGAAAGCCGGAAATGTGGAGGAGCAATCGTCGAGAATGTCGCGCAATACGTTCATGGCTTCTACGGGGCCGATGAGGTGCGCGACGGCCATCGATACCCGGCGCGTGCCTTCGACTAGCACGCGCCACTCTTGTGGTGTGATGAGTTGTTCAGCGTTCTGTGAGCTAACAACGACCCCTTCGACAACACGAGGGGTCCTGGGTGCGGCAACGATCCCACGTCTTTGCAAATGCAAGATCATCGCATCAAAGGCCTGTTCCTGCTCCTCGGTAATCGTCTCACCGGTAGAGGGTGCGCCGCGCTCAAAACGCATGATTGCGCGTGTCCAGCCTTGAAGATCACCCAGCGTAGCATTGGCATCCCCGCAATTGCTGATAATGTGTACCAGTTTCCCCGCGTGAAAATAGAGATGCGCTACACCGAGGCGATCTTCATTGCGGAGCGTGAGGCGACCAAACGCTCTGGAGCGGCGGATAGTCACGACGATATTTGCCAGGTCACGCAGCGTGCCTTGCCAGGAAGAACGATGTGGATTAGCCTGAGCCACAATACATCACTGACCCTCTCTTAAAAAATGCGTGGAAAACAAGCCCAGGATGGTTTCTGGCGGCTCGCCTTTGTTCATGCATCGCCAGGTATGCTACTCAGCCAATAATACAAAGAAATAGAGTTGAATGTCAAGGGCGATCTAGCGGAGAAGCCCCTTCCCAGGCTGATTGGTACGATCAAAAACTCCACCTATTAGTACTGTTTTGGCCGTTTGGAGCTAATAAGTATTGCAGGATATTCGTAATAATTACAGAACGAGGTGTAATTACCCTCAAAACATCGAAGGCAGCGGCTCATGCTGCCGGTTAGGTTGGTTGATGAATATAGAACATACTTCTAATCTGCACTTGCACCCCTCTCGTCCGCGATACCTGGCGGAAGTAACACTGGCATTATTATTTATTCATGATACACGGGCTTCTGGTCGTCTTTCTCTGCGCAATAGTGAACGCTTCGGGATTGCCCATCTTTATTTTCATGAAGCCCGTCTTATTCATGTTACTGGCGATAAACGCGATAGTGAAGGTATTTTGCAAGATCTGTTAAGCTGGTCGAAGGGCAGTGTACGCTTCGATGCTGGCATGTTGGTGCAGTTTGAAAGCATCACCTGGCAGCAGGCGCAAATTTTCGGGCGTTGGCTTGCATTTTTAGAAATGCGTGGCATAATGCAAGGGATAGCGCACACCCGTTTGAATGGTCTTGCGCGCAACCTTACGGCTCTTCTTCCAGGAGAACCAATTGCACTTCCAGATGAGATCGAGCATTATGAAGAGTACGAGGAGGCTGCGCGTGCCCGCCAGTGGCAACGTATTAATGAGGGCGTGCAAGAACTCCTGGAGCGTACCATGAACCGGGAAACTCGCCAGCAAATCATCCAGTCTGTGCAGGAGACCGTAGAATCGGTAAAGCATACGGTAGGCCAGAAGGTGGGGCAAGCCATTTCACAGGCAACATCTTCCCTGTCCCCTCTGCCGCCGGAGCTACAGGCCCTTTCTGTTCGTCCTGGACGCGCGTATCCACCCACTACACCCACTACAGTCGGCCTGAGTCAGTCACCCCACCCCTTTCAGGAGGGCTTGTATCCGAACTCCACCGCAATTCGGCATACCTCTTGAGGCGTGCCGCTTTGGTCTCAACATCCGATACATCAGGGGCAACTGACAACTGCCCCGTTCTCACCCAGTCCTGCCGGGTGAGGAGCGTTCGCATCGCGAGATTGCGTGCACCGATGAGATCTGCATGCAAGGTGTACGGCTGGCCTGTGCGTTGCCGGTGAGGACACTGTCCGTTCTGACACACGAACAGTAGGCCGTTGTTCGGTCGGTTCTGCTTGCTGGTGTAGCCGCACAGTGGACAGGCCTGACTGGTATACTGCGCATCCACCTTAATAGCAAGCGACCCTGCAAGCATAGCTTTGTAGGCGATCATGCTGTGCAGTTCAGCAAACGCCCACTTGGAAGCATGGCGATTGGCCCGACGCGCTTTTTTGGAGACGGGTTCTGTGCCTTTCCCGTTCTTCTTGTGTTGTCGCTTGCGTCGCTTGGTGCGCTCACGGATGCCGGTGAGCTCTTCCAGGCCGATCAAGGTGCGTGGGTGCACGGTGACGATCGATTTCGCGATGGTATGGTTGACTTGCAGTTTCAACCGTCTCTCTCGTCTGCCGAGCGCGATCATGCGCCGGGTAGCGGAACGAGTGCCTTTCTTCTGCAAGCGTTTACGGAGTCGGGCATAGTGGTCAGCACGTGCCCGTACTTGTTTGCCTGAGTAAAAGTGACTGTGGTTGGTCATGGTCGCGGTAGTCGCCAAGTAGCGCATGCCCACATCGACCCCTGCAACATGAGGGAGTGTTTCCGGGGTTGGCTCAGCAATCTCCACTTCCAGCGAGACCAAAACATAGAACTGCTTGTGCGGCTTATCGTACCAGAGCTTGGCCCCGCCAATGGTTGCTCCGTGTTGGATAAGAGCCACATGCCGGTCGTAGCCCTGATAGGAAAGCACGATTCGTCCCTGCAGCGTGAGGACGCTCACCTGTTGCCCTGTCTTGAAACTGTAATCATGACCGTAGATGTAGGTCAGGGTTGGCGAGACGTACTTCGGTGGCTCGTCCAACCCCTTATAGCGTTTCTTGGTGTGTCCTGCCTTGCGATGCACGAGGTTCTGCTTGAGCTTCGTCCACAAACCTTTGTAGGTCGAGGCTACTTGGCGAGGGACACTGCACGCCATCTGCGAGGGAAGCTTGAACAACGTGCGGATATCGCGATATGTCCCCTGCTGCAAGCGTTCGGTGTTCGATGTCTTGCCATGCTCGAAGGCATAGCGGCTGACGTAGTTGAGCGCATCACGGTAGGCCAACTGGGTTTGCCGGAGCAAGTGCTGCTGCTCCGGCGTCGCTACCAGTTTGAGTTTGGCGGTAATGATCTGCTGCATCGTCACTTCCTCTCACGTGACCTACTGCACGACTAGCAGGTGAATGCGTGCCGGGTCACTGGGCAGTGTCACCCCATCCGACCACCAACCGATAAACCCTATCTCGATACTGCTCACCTGCCCGCTTTCTTGCTGCGCGATGAGACGCCGCGCCTGGACGGTCGTCTTGCCCGCGATGCGTCCCACCAGGTGAGACAGGTCAGCCGCGCTGATGTGGTAGCTCCAGGTGCCGTGCGCCTGAACGAACAGCGTGACCAGACTAGAGGGTGAGGTCGCCTCGTGCGTGACGATCGCGCTGAGCTTGCCCTGCAAAGCATACCCTGCTCCCAGCCTTGTCGCTTGCCGGGACAGCTTCGCCAGGGCAAGCCGCTCCACCGCCTGCGCGTCATAAGTCTCTGCCTGACAGGTGACAGAGACGCTCACGCTGACCTGTGCCGCTTCCCTGCCAGCCGGGTGATCGGGCGTGACCATTGGGGTACACACGAGCGACTGGATTGCCTGTTCGTTGGGACGTATCTGTCCCTGGAGGCTCATGCGGGTGGACTGGGTGAGCGTGGCTACCAACGGGGTCTCCAGGGTGCTGATATCCTCTGCTGTCACCAACGGGTAGTCCCGCGCATCCTGCCCGCCCACAAAGGCACTGTTCTGCACGAAGACGTTCTCCCGGCAGCAGGCACCCTGTACATCCCCCGCCGCGATGTTGCCCTGTGGTCCTACCTGTACCGCCTGTGCCGGGACGCTCACCTGTCCCTCACTGGGAGGCATTGCGGCGGGAAGCAGCGCGTCCTGCTCGGTGACGATCTCTACACCGTCCATACCGGTGAGTAACGTCCCCGCCAGGATGAGTTGCGGGGTGAGGGCGGCATTGTAGAACGTGACCGTGCCGTGTCCAGCACGTGCAGGCTGATGGCCTACTCCGGTGGTCGCATGCGTTGCCGTACGGGTGGGACTGGTCACCGACAAGAGACGTGCGGCAACCTGCAAACGTGCCGGGTTGGGCACACCTGTTGGAAGCGCGGTGATGGTGAGGTTGGCTGAGAGGGTGTCCTGCCTCGGCCTGATCGTCACCGTCGCCTGTGGCGTGAGCCAGGGCGCGACCAGCGCGAAAAGCATAACCAGCACCCACAGGGCAGTGATTCCTCCTCCTGCCAGGTGCACCCGGCGGCGCGTCCAGTAGATTGGCAGATCAGGCACAGGAGTCGCCGCGATGACACTGTTGGCTACGGCTACGGTCTCCTGCTCCTGCTGTTCAACAGGCACAGGTGGGACGGTCTCAGCTAGAGGTGGGACGGATTCAAGCGCTTCGGTGGGTGCATCCGGCGCAACCAGTGCCGCCGCCGGCACTGGCGGCGGCAGCGCATCCTCATCGGGGTCAAACACGGTGCCATCCTGCAAGAAGATGAGCGGCGGCGGCTCAGGAAAGAGCATCGGGCGCTGCTCGTGGTGCGGCATCTGGCTCAGGATGAGCGAACCCGTCGCTGTGCGTCTGCG
>WNGK01005007.1_pt1 | contig 23082 bp, 27 predicted proteins | sample 5400601 | NCBI WGS metagenome assembly WNGK01 (sample SAMN13153376, study PRJNA577476) | soil metagenome | isolation source: 60 cm soil or saprolite under Garry oak tree replicate 1 | place: USA:California | collected 2016-06-15
AAACGCCTCGGATCGAGATCCCCCTCCGCCCCAAAAAGTCTGCCCGAGGCGTTTCCGATCAAGGCTAGCGACAATTCGGGACTTATTGCGCAGTGGCTCGACCAAACATATCGAGCGCAGTCACTTCAAGTGGTTTCCTCACCGTGAGATGGACCTTTGTTTTTCCTATACGTCAAAGAAAACCAGGATATTGAGAGATCAAGCTTTCTGGTCTTTGAAAATTACTCACCGCGGCGTTTTCTGAGCCACGAGGCAACGTTTAACTCAACCCCGAAGGAAACTGTATTAAGGACGCTGTACGCGCTGTAGCTGTAGCCGGCGCTCAAATCCACTGAGCGCGAGAGGTTGTAGTCGAGTCCGAGGTTTACCCCGTCGTCCCGCGTCAGGCTCACGCCCCCTTTGGTTGAACCCGAGGAGCTTTTCTTGCCACGCACGAAGATCTGTTGCGGACCCCAGGGAAGTATGTAGTACCCCGAAGCACTAACACTGAACTTGTCACCCAGGTCCAGCTCGGAGCCGCCCTCAAAGTGCGCCAGCGTGCCGAGAGAAGTATAGGGACGCTTCAGGAATCGGGTGTCAGGAACCGAGTTGGCAACGCCGGCATCGAGAAACGGAGTAAAGAGATCAAAGCCGTGAGCGAAATGATTGTCCCAGTCAAAAGTCACGCGGCCAGTGCTCAGCCCCTTGGCAGAACTCGCTACGGGAAACGCTCCATTCAGACCCGTGCTGAAATCAAGTACCGGCCCCTTCCTGGAATATCTCAAACCTAAGGAGGGGTTCCCCATGCCCGACGCAGAAGTCGTGCCGGTCTTTGAAGAGTATGAAGATGATGGATTGACGAACAGATATTGCACGCCCATATTTATCGAGAAGTGTGGATTGAAAATGTAGCCCACTGTCGAGTTGATATCAGTTATAAACCCATCGGTATCGGCGCTGCCTTCATAAGTCTCCGTCAAGGTGAAGCCCTTCTCCTCAACCGCAGGCTTGGTTGCCGCCGGAGGCACGGCCTGAGCCGGCGAGGAAGCCGTAAACGAGAATGAACAAGCGAGAATCGCCAGCAGAAAAAAGTGAACCTTCATTATCAGTGCCCCCTTTGGCAGGTACCTCTGGCGCGCTAGTCGCCCGGTAATGGCCAGACGCCCAAATCGTTGCCCTTCTTCTATCGGGTCCATTGGCGAATGAGCCACTATTATTATGCGGCTTGGAGAAATAGCCCAGTTACCATGGTGCAATGACTGGTTGGCGGGTTGATCTGGAGGAGCCGGAGCGGAGATCGGACAGGCTCAACGTTTCCAGCGCGACAATAATTTGCTGGGCTTTGGCAGAACTATTTGGTTACGGGCGTTGTAGTGTTTCGGCCGAGGCGAGAACCTTTGCCTATGTGGTGAAGTGAGGGGGTAAATCGAACTTTCGGTCAGGTACCCAGGTTTCTTGCGGAAGCCGGAGTTACACCTTAGCCTGAAGCCTGGAAGGAAACTCGTGAAATCAAGCGGATGGTTGCATACTTTCGCCATAGCAATACTGGCGCTAAGCACCAGCGTGGTTCTTGCCCAAGAGGAAGGTCATGGACATGGACGCGGTCACGATAAACATGGCAACGAAGACGAAGATAATGATCGAAAGGGTAACAAAGAGCACGGCCATAAAGGCCATGGGTATGATGACCGCGATCACGAGATTATGCATGGCTGGTACGAGGACCATCGTGGAAACTTGCCGCCTGGACTCGCAAAGAAGGATCGATTGCCGCCTGGCCTGGAACGGCAACTGGAACTTCGTGGCACGCTGCCGCCCGGTTTGAGGGGGAGGATTTATGCTGTTCCGGTCGATCTTGAACGGGAGCTGCCTCCGCCTCCTCCCAATTGCGAGCATGTCTTTATTGGCGGACACGTTGTGCTCCTGAATCGCAGGACGTTTGTGGTAGTAGATGTTTTCCACCTGGGGTTCTAGCCAGTCCTGCTCCTCCTGAATCGTCTAGCAGTCGGCAGGTGAATTTATCCGGTCCAAAAGAACGCGCCAATTTCGCCGCGGCGAACGTGACACTTGGCCAGTGGACTGCAACCCGTTCTGCGAAGTTGCACGCTCCAGTGACGCTTGCGACCGATTCTGGTCGGATCACGGGCTTAACCGCCCACAAAGCTACTTTGATCGAGCCGAAGTCGACCACCATCTCCGCAGCGACCCCATCCAGTCACGCGCATGATTTACCCGGCTTGAGAGTGCGGAGCAGGCTTAGAATTATCCCCTTAGGGAGGCCGCCATGGTCGATAGGCTACGAGCAAACATTACCAGGCGCAACTTTGCTGGAATGTGCATCGGCGTGGCAGCTGCGTCCGGCACCGCGTTCGATTCTGTTTCGCAAGGTCGTGGCGCTCAGTCCATCTCCAGCTCAACTGCAAAGACTGCTATTGACCAAAACCCGATCCGGCGCAGGGGCACCGGTTTTCGTGCGCTGGATGCTTCGCGGGCCTCCCCGGGCTTGACCCTGTTTTCGCCGATCGAGGGTGACGGCATGGTCTACCTCATCGATCTCACAGGGAAGATCGTCCACACCTGGAAGATGCCTCACCCGCCGGGCCTCTACGGCTACTTAACTGATAAAGGTACTCTCTTCTACAACGGGAAAATTCCGAACGACACGTTCCTCGGCAAAGCGCCTTTCAAAGGCGGCGCCGCTTTGGAAGCGGATTGGAAAGGCAACGTGCTCTGGGAGGTGCGTCACCCCAACCATCATCACGATGGCAGGTTGCTCAAGAACGGGAATGTTCTTCTTCTGTGCGCGACCGAACTTTCGAATGATGTCGCGAGAAAAGTCCAAGGCGGGCGCCCCGGCACCGAGGAAAAGGGCAGGATCTGGGCTGACTATCTGGTAGAGATGACCAAAGATGGACGAACCGTCTGGGAATGGCGCAGCTGGGAGCATCTCGATCCGGCGAAGGACGTAATAACTGCAGTACAGGATGAACGCTCGGAGTGGACCCACGGCAACGCCGTGATGGAGCTTCCTGACGGCAACTTGCTTGTCAGTTTCCGTAAAATCTCGACGATCATCAGGATCGAGCGGCGAACCGGACAAATTTTGTGGAAGATGGGCGCGCCGCCGCTATCAGGCCAGCACGCGCCCACACCGTTGCCGAACGGCAACATTCTGATCTTTGACAACGGTCCGCACCGTTTGGATGAGAGTTTTCCTTTTTCGCGGCTCATCGAAGTAGATTCCTGGACAAGTGAAATCGTGTGGAAGTACGAAGAGGGAATCCGTTCGAACTTCTTCAGTCCCCGCATTTCCAACGCTCAACGCTTGCCCAATGGGAATACCCTTGTCAATGATGGATGGTTTGGACGCTTTTTTGAGGTGACATCGGACGGTGAAGTCGTTTGGGAGTATGTGAACCCCTACTTTGGTCCAGCGAGCAAGCCTGCGAAAGCACAGAACAACAATGTGTTTCGTGTTTACCGCTATACCGATGAAGAGATCGCAAGAGCACGGGCGGCGGTGTGAAGAGCAAGACTCGCTCGATTGCGATGCGACCCTGACTTGCGCACGCGTTCGCCCCCGGAGAAACGGCCTGAGAGTCGCCGAGATTCCACTCGTCAGACATCTCAGGTCTTCACTTCAATCACTGTCACTAAACCCGCAGCAAGTCCCGTTGCGTCAAATTGCACATTTCGTTCGGCCTTGCGATTCATTGTGGGCGAGTGACGAGCAAACCTTACCTTATCCGATTAGGTAAGGTTTGCCGACGATCCAGGACTAACCAAAGAACCATGTCGCGCGGTTCCGAGCTTACGCCACTTCGCTTAGGGCGGATGCGAGCGTCATCCGCTGAAACCCGAGAAGCGTTCCGTTCTCTCTGGCTGCGGTTAGGCTTGCAAGACCACCGGCAGTTGTGCGGCATCCCAGGCGGCGAGGCCTCCTGCCATCTCGATCAAATGTGTGATTCCATGTTGATGCAGGATGCTGGCGGCGATCGAAGAGCGGTAGCCGCCCGCGCAATGGACGGCGATGCGGCGGTCGCGGGGGATTTCGGCGATGCGCTCCTGCAAATGGTTGAGCGGGATATTCACGCTGCCCTCAATATGTTTGGTCGCCCACTCGCGCGGATTTCTGATATCCAGCAGTAGCGGCGGATCCGCGCTCGCCAGTTCCTCTGCCACCATCGGGGCGCTTATGCGCTCGGTCGGCCAGACTAAGTCCGGTCGTCCGGCAAGCGCTTCCATGCCTCTGTGCAGGTATCCTTTGACGTGATCGAAACCGATACGGCCCAGCCGCAAGGCGGCTTCCTGTTCGCGTCCCGGCTCGGCGATGATCACGATGGGCTTGGCGCGATGGAGTACCGTACCGGCCCAGGTGGCGTATTGCCCACCCAGTCCGATGTTGATGCTACCGGCCAAGTGACCCTTGGCGTACTCGGTGGGATCCCGCACATCGAGGATCTGGGCGCCCGCGTCCCCCATGCGAAGGACGTCGTCAAGATCGATGGGATGAAGAACCTGTTCCAGATTTTTGTCTAGCGTGGTGCGCTCGCGAGTATTAAGGATCGCATCGTAGGTGAAATACGCCGGAGCGTCGGGCTGGTCGGCCGTCACCAGACGAATGAATTGCTCCTTCGACATGGGCTGCAGGGCGTAATTCAACGCCGTTGGTCTCCAAGGGAAGAGACTGTATCGGAGGAAAGCTGCTTCCCACATAAGGAGCCGGCGCCATGGGCCGGATAGACAAGCGTCTCGTCGGGAAGCGGTAAGAGCTGGCTGTACAGCGAGTCGTAGAGGCGTGCGCCGAGGTCGTCGGCTGTCCACCCGAGCGAAGCCCGCAGGTCGGGGCGGCCGACATCTCCGATAAACAGAGTGTCTCCCGTGAGGACGGCGCACGGTTTTGTGGAGTCCCTTTTGAGATCGAAGGCCAGGATCGAGATGGACTCGATGGTGTGGCCGGGGGTTTCGAGGACTTGCAGACGCAGTCCCGGGAACTCCAGCGTATCGCCGTCCTTCATCGCCACGAAAGCGTATTCCGCTTTGGCGCGGGAGCCGAGATGGATCGTCGCGCGGCAACGGTCGCGTAGTTCCAGATGGCCGGCGACGAAGTCCGCGTGAAAGTGGGAAAGGAAGACGTGGCGGATCTGGAGGCCAAATTTCTCGGCATCGGCCAGGTACTGCTGGATATCGCGCTGGGGGTCGACGATGATGGCGGTCGAGCTGGCCTCGTCTCCGAGCAGGTACGAAGCGTGGGCAAGGCAGCCCAGGTAGTACTGTTTAAGAATCATAGGAATCTCTATTGTCTACCGCAGCGCAATTGGAATTATTTTGGTTCGGCGACGACGCGGAGGTAGGGTTTCAACGTCTTCCAGCCGCCAGGATATTTCTGCTTCGCTTCGTCGTCCGACACGGCGGGAACGATAATGACGTCCTCGCCCTTCTTCCAATTCACAGGCGTCGCCACCTTGTGTTTGGCAGTAAGCTGCATCGAATCCAGAACGCGAAGAATCTCATCGAAGTTGCGCCCGGTGGTCATCGGATATGCGAGCATTAGCTTGATCCTCTTATCTGGACCGATGATGAAGACGGTGCGCACGGTGGCATTGTTGGCGGCAGTGCGGCCTTCGGACGTATCGCCGGCGTCGGCCGGCAGCATGTTGTAAAGTTTGGCTACGTTGAGAGCCGGGTCGCCGATCATCGGATAGGTAACCCTGTGGCCCTGAGTTTCTTCGATGTCCGCAGCCCACTTGCCATGACTGCTCACGGGATCGACGCTCAGGCCGATGACCTTACAGTTGCGTGTCGCGAAGTCAGGTTCGAGTTTGGCCATATACCCTAGTTCCGTTGTACAAACAGGAGTAAAGTCTTTCGGATGCGAAAACAGGATCGCCCACCCATCGCCAATCCATTTGTGAAAGTCAATCTCGCCTTGCGTTGTTTGAGCGGTAAAATTCGGTGCTTCGTCGTTGATGCGTAAGGGCATCTGCGTTCATCTCCTTGGCCGCCGATGCGGATTCAGTCCGGCGTGAGAGGGAATTATAGGCCAACGGTTCGGTGCTGGTGTCAAGCGGGACCCCGCCAAGCGATGGGATCAGGACAGAACAAGGTAATGGAAGGATGCCCGATCACTCGGGAGCAATCGTGTGGCGGCTCGAGTTGAATGCAGGGGGATGGGATCTCTGCAGGTAGGGAAACCGAACCTATTCTGACCGAGTAAGGTGTCGTTGAACGACAGACACGAGCACTCACGAGAAATCTGATGCATTGGAATCGCGAGACGGGTATATAGTGTGGGAGCCTGTTGAAAGCTAAAAGGGGATTCTCGGATGAAGAGGCCTAGAAGGTCTATCCGGATGGCTGGAAGGCGCCCCGGCCCCTATTCTTCGGGTTGTGCCTCAGCCGAAGGCACAGGCGTCGCTCGCCTCAGGGAAGGGCGAAGATTTCAATGTAGCAAGCGCCCTCTCCAGAGGCCATAGGCAGACATCATGAGTTCACCCATCGTCAGAAATTTCATGAAGCAGCAAGGATTTGCTGAAGAGCCGGACTCCGTCTGTGACATGCACTTTTCCGGGCTGTCTTTTCAGCCCATTTTCTTCTTTGTGCTTTCCGTGATGGTCTGGTGGAATGTCGCGTTTCCGAAGTGGAATCCCTTCGAGATGTTCTACAACCGCGTCGTCTCCGCGCCCCGCGGAAAGCCGCCGCTTAGTCCGGCCCCCCCGCCCCGCCTATTTGCACAGGGGATGGCAGCGGCTTTCATGCTCTTGGCAGGCCTCGCGCTGATTTCGGGCTGGATGATTGCAGCTTGGATTCTCGAAGCATTTCTAGCGATTGCGATTGCGGCGCTGGTCTTTGGGAAATTCTGCTTGGGTGCGTATGTCTACCATCTGCTGCGCGGAAACATTTCCTTCGCCAATTCCACTCTTCCTTGGGCTCATCCTCGAACGTGATTTTACAATGGCGGACCTTAACCACCTGATTTCTAATTACAGCAATGCCAGGACAACGCATTTATCTTGACTTCAATGCCACGACTCCAATCGCGCCCGAAGTGGCAGCCGCGATCAATCAGGCACTAACGGAACCATTCGGCAATCCATCCAGTGAGCACTGGGCAGGGCTGCCCGCACGGCAGGCTGTCGAGAACGCGCGGGCACAAGTAGCGGCATTATTGCAATGCAGTTCGGACGAGGTCGTATTCACCGGCGGCGGAAGCGAATCCAATAATCATGCGCTGAAGGGTTCGTTCTTCGCCAAGGGCGGGCGGGACGGACACATTATCACTACTCAGATCGAACACCCGGCGGTTCTCAACCCGTGCCGCTTTCTTGAACGACAAGGAGCATCGGTAACCTACCTGCCGGTGGATCGCTTCGGCCAGGTCGATCCCGACGATGTCCGGCGTGCACTGACGCCTCGGACCGTGCTTATTTCGGTGATGCATGCCAACAATGAGGTCGGGACTCTTCAGCCCATCTCCGAAATTGCTCGTATTGCGCATGAGCGCGACATCCTCTTCCACACCGACGCAGCGCAGTCGATAGGCAAGATCCCTGTGCACGTTGATGAGCTTGGCGTGGATTTGTTGTCGCTGGCTGGCCATAAAGCCTATGCGCCGAAAGGCGTTGGCGTTCTTTATATTCGCAAGGGCGTTCTCCTGGAGCCGCTGATTCATGGAGCCGGTCACGAATCAGGCCGCCGCGCTGGGACCGAAAACATCCTGCTCAATATCGCTCTGGGCGCGGCTTGTGAGCTGGCGCACTCCTGGGTGGGGGTGGAATGGATACGTCAACTGCGCGATCTCTTCTGGGAGTTGCTGCAGGCGCGGTTCGGCAAGGGAGTGGTTCTGAATGGCCATCCGACTGAGAGGTTGCCCAACACGCTGAACGTCAGTTTCGTGGGGAAGATTGGTTCGACAATTCTAAGCGGCATGGAAGACGTTGCCGCTTCCACGGGCTCCGCCTGCCACTCCGGGTCGGTAGAGCTTTCGCCGGTATTGAAGGCCATGCATGTTCTGCCGGAAATCGGCATGGGCGCCATTCGCTTCAGCCTTGGTCGAACAACGACGCACGAAGAGATCGAACAAGTCGTTTCATGCCTATAAGACATATCCATTCCAGTAACGAAATAGGCAGCTGTCCTCGCCAAGACCAGGTTCCGGCTGTAAGCTGTTGGGCATAGGGTGCATCCGTGGACACAAAAACACATTGGGAAAAGGTTTATACGACGAAAGCACCCAACGCGGTCAGCTGGTACCGTACACACCTTGAAACATCCCTGGCACTGATCGAGCGAGCAGTAGACGCACGCTCAGCTTCCATCATTGACGTTGGTGGCGGCGAATCAACACTCGTTGACGATGTGCTTCTTCGCGGATACATCAACATCACTGTCCTCGATGTCTCGCAGAGCGCAATCGACCACACGAAGAGCCGCCTGGGGTCGGCTGGGGAGCAGGTGCATTGGCGTGTCGCCGATATCACCAAAATCGAGCTGGAGCCAGGTGCGTACGATCTCTGGCATGATCGCGCCGTATTCCATTTTCTTACAGATCGAGAGCAACGGGTTGCTTACGTCCGGCAGGTTGCCCGCTGTGTCAAGCCGGGCGGTCACATCATTGTCAGCGCGTTTGGCCCTGAAGGCCCTGCGAAATGTAGCGGACTCGATGTGATGCGTTATGACGCCGAATCGCTGCACCGCGAGTTTGGCGGGCGTTTCCGCCCGATTGAGAGTTCCAAGGAAGTGCACCAGACACCGTTTGGAACCACGCAGCAATTCCTCTACTGCTACTGCCGGATTGACTAAAGCCTCGCCGCGGTATTTTTGCCCTTCGCCAACTCCCGAAAACTCCAAATCCAGAGATGCAACTACTCCTGACGCTCTTGCCGATATTGTTCCCGAGTGACGGGCTTAACTGGCCAATCGTGATGCCCGCGCGGGCATAACTCAAGCAGTTGGAGAGATTTAAGGGCGCGTGCACAGATTGGACCAGTTAAGCCGAAAATAACCGGCCAAACTTGCTCCACGCTTCCTTCAGACCTCGTTTGCAGACGAGTGACCTCGCTGCAGCGATAGCCCTTGCGTTTTGCTACCCTTCACCTCCATCAGGTTGGGGGAGGACTTTCACCTCCAAGCTGTTGAGCATGCCCAGCACACAACGAAGCCGCTCCGCGTGTATAGACACAAGGGTTCGGGACTGTCGGCTTGAAGAAGGGATGGCGCCGGAGGTAGGATGATGCACATGGCTGGAAGTCTTACATCGATGAGCATCAATAACAACCTTTTGGCCAAAGTCTCCATCTCGAAAGGCTTTTCAGGCAAAGATCGATTGAATTTCCATAGCACCCCGCGTCCGCCGCACCCGCGAGCGGCTTCCTTCTGACGGCTTTATCGAACGCGCGCCCCAGCCCTCTGTTCCGTCCACTCTTCTTGTGAGGCGCGCCTCCGATAAAGCACTAATGTTTATGGGGACCCATCCGGAGCCATTACCTCCGGATTGCTAGTTACTCGTCGTGGGAGCGAGTCGATCCCTTCGCAAACTTAGATGGCACAGGCCCACCCTAAAACTAGAAAAGGGGCGGACCCCGATCCGCCCACTGGCCAACTGGCCAACCGCTTGAACCCACTCAGATCTGTCCGAGCCCGCCGTCAACGTTGATTTCCACACCAGTGATGTAGGACGCATCTTGCGAGGCTAAAAATGCTACGGCTCCGGCGACTTCTTCAGGCTGTCCAAAGCGCTTCATCGGAACCTGTGCAATGATCTCCTTCGCAAATTCATCGATGGCCTCCTTAGGCAGCCCGGTTCTCCCAAAGATCGGTGTAACGATCGGCCCGGGCGCGACCGTGTTGACGCGGATGCCGCGCGCCGCCAGCTCCGCGGCTGTGGTTCGGGCTAAAGAACGCAGCGCTGCTTTGGTTGCCGAGTATGCGCTCGCCCCCGCCGTACCGGTTTGCCCCGCAACGCTGGTATTCAGGATGATCGACGCGCCATCATTCAGCAGCGGCAGGGCTTTCTGGATCGTGAAGTATGCTCCTTTGATATTGATATCGAAATTTTCGTCGTAGATGCTTTCCGAAGTCTCGGCAAAGGGCGCAAACTTCGCAACTCCGGCGTTCACGAACAAGACATCAATTTTGCCCAGTTTCCGCGAAACCTCGGCGTACAGGTTGTCCAGGTCCGCGAGTTTAGCGACGTCTCCCTGCACCGCCACCACGCCGTTTCCGATGGTTTTCACCGCTTCGTCCAGCGTCTTTCTGCTTCGGCCCAAGATGGCTACTCTCGCGCCTTCTTCCTGCAGGCGCTTGGCCGCCGCCAGTCCGATACCGCTGTTACCACCGGTCACCACCGCCACTTTTCCTTCGAGCCTGTTCATAGCATTCTCCTGCCTTTTGCGGAATTGTCTGACTGAGTCTCAGAATGCGTGCCGCCTGTGTCTCAGCCTGATTTACACGTTTAGATGACTATCGAAGTCTTCGGATGCAGGTTTTCTAGAATGCTTGCCGGGTAACCGGTTTGCTGTATGGCAACAATGCCAATGACTTCGCTACACTCTAGATCGACTATGAACCGCTCTGAGGTGGAGAAAATATCGAAAGCGCTGGCGGACAAGACCCGCCTTAGAATCTTCGAGGCTATCTCAGCAACCGACCACATGAACTGTGGCGATATCGTCTCTATGCGCGGCGTCACGCCCGCGACGGTTTCTCACCATCTGAAGATTCTCAGCGAGGCAAAACTCATTTCCTGCCGCCGCGAAGGGCAGTTCGTCTATAACCAGACCATTCCTGAAACCATCGCAGCCTACACGCGCGCGCTTACGAAAATCGCAGGGATGAAAGCAAGACGACGCCGTTGAAGTTTGGAGACGATACTTGCGCCTGGACGGTCCTTCCGCGTGCCACCTCATCCCCGCAAGAATAAGGTTCTGGGAGTGTCTTCTGCAAACGGGAAATGATCGCGGAACTCAGCTTTCCTAGAAGGTAAATCGTCTCTCTCCGTGCTCCAGTGCTTCACTCTCGCTCCAGAAACGGGTTTTTCGAGGAAGTTGACTGGATTAGTAACGAGAAGGTCGGCTTGTCGGAAGTTTTGCTCGCGATTGCGGCCTGATCACGGCAAGTCGCTAGCTATGCTCCACGAGGGACTCTTCAACCGCTGGCGAGAAGCCGCTTCGAAGGGACCGGGCAGATCAGCGCCGGACGGATCCGATCTCTCTTAAACCTGAGTAAGCTGATTTGAGGATCATCTGTGAATCGCAATGACCACACGGGCAGGACTGGTTCCGATTATCGCGAATTTCGGCCCCCTTTGGGGCTTGCAGAATATTTCCTTTGCTTCTGGACTCAGACGATACGTTCAACGGTTGAATTCGAACAGCGGGTCTTACCCGACTGCTGCGTCGATATCCTCCTCATGAACGAGGTCCCGATGGTGTTTGGTCCTTGGACTAAGCATTTCGTTGTTGCTCTTGCTCCCCATACAAATATCATTGGCGCACGCTGCCATCCTGGACTTGCGCCGACCCTCCTAGGCATACCTGCTTCGGAGCTACTTAATCGGTCCGTGCTGCTTTGCGACATATGGGGCAGCGCCGAAACCGTTCAGTTTGCGCGGATTGCTGACGAACCCAATCTTTCAGCACGGGTGTCGGCAATGGGGGCAGCCCTACTCGGCCGCGTGGCGAACGCCAGTCCGCTCGATAAAGCGACCAGAGCAGCCATCCAATGGATCGCCCGGCACCCGCATGGGCGAGTTGAGCAACTAAGTCAGTGGCTCGGTCTCAGTAGGCGGCAGATTCAGAGTCGGTTCACCCTGGCAGTGGGTTATGGTCCCAAGCTATTCCAGTCCGTGCTCCGTTTCCAGCGTCTGCTGAATTTTGCCGCGAGGGCAGATGTTCAGTGGAACCTTGCTCAGTTTGCCGCTGACGCCGAGTACGCCGATCAAGCGCACATGACCCGGGAAGTGCGGCGGTTTTCGGGCAATCCACCTCGTATGTTGCTTCACTCGCCGCGATGCGCTCTTCGTCTATCCGGTCTCATTCAGACTATGGGCGGCTCCGACCTTTAAAAACCCTGCTTGTCCGATTCATTCAAGACCAGGATGCATACGTCATTCTATCTTCGGTTCGATGCTGACTCGAAGAGAACTTCTAGCAGGCTTCGCTACGGTGTCGTTTTTTCCTCTTGCAAAAGGAGAATCTCAGACCATGGACCAGCGCATCAGCCTCGTGACCCTTGGTGTGAAAGACCTTGGTACTTCGAAGAAATTCTACGTCGATGGCTTCGGTTGGAAGCCGGTATTTGAGAATAAAGAGATCATCTTCTTCCAAACAGGCGGGATGGTTTTTGCGCTGTTTCTGCGTGATCAGCTCGCCGCAGATTTTCAGGCGGATCCGGCAACATTCGGACGTGCGCCCGTGGCCTTGGCATATAACGTCCGCACGAAGCGTGAAGTGGATCCGCTTGTTCAACGTGCCGTAGCCGCGGGGGCGACGATTTTAAAGCCGCCCCGAGAAGCATCCTGGGGAGGTTACTCCGGATACTTCGCCGACCCTGATGGTTTTGCATGGGAAGTGGCTTGGAATCCAGGGTGACGATTAGCGCCTGACGGCAGTGTGGAGTTTCGCCAAGGCGTATAGGCAGCGGCTCGACGATTTGTTTCGGAATTCGGAGGAGCACGATTTTTGGCCTCTGCACTTCAATGGGCTGCCCGGAAGAGGATTGTTTTGGAATCATACTGAACGTGTTACGGTCGAATCGAACAGTGTTGAGTTTTTCCGGCAGCACCACGCTAGGTTTTTGGACGACTGGAAGACGCTCTGTCTTGACGCCCAAGATTCGAATTAAATCCGCGCCACAGCCGTTTTTTCATCCATCGCGTTCGCCAATAGCAGGGTGGCTCCGCAGAAAAGCAGCGTGTCGAAAAAATAGTTCAGCACAATCACGTCTGTGGGCGCTCGGAGGAGCATCGGCAGGTAAATCCCCAACACCGTCAGCAGAATCGTGAGCCCTAAAGACGTGGCTGCCATGCGCGTTTTCTTATTCACGAGCAAGCAGACGCCTGCGACAATCAGAATCACGCCAACAAAATAACTCAAGAAAATTCGCCCGGGAATCCACTCGGGAGTGAGTTTTTGCAGCGGAACTCCCGGCGCGTATGCCGGGTGCAGCAGATGCGCCACTCCATAGAATAGCGAAGGAATGCCCACGAAGAATCGCGGAAAGGCGGCCCGTGCCGTGATCGGCCGTGCGGGCGCCGGCTGTCTCGGCCGAGTGCTCCACGGCGACATCGCGAAAGCGAAAGCGCCGCCGCTGAAGGCAAGTTCTCTCAGCGCCAGGGCCCAAAAAAATCTGTTGCGTGGGTGCGCAACGACGGCTGGCATGTCCATTACGAATACGAAGATCAGCAGCGTCATTCCGACCAGAGCCGCTGCCAGCCGTGCCTGGACGAGAACGGCAAGACTGAGCGCCGCGCAAAGAAAAGCAAGGCCCACCAGATAGACCCAAAAGGTATGCGCGGGAATCCAGCGTGGAACGAGGGCCGCAATGTCCGCCGTGGCGGTGAAATGCTCGGAACCAAAAACGGCCGTGGAAATGGCAAAAAACAGTCGGCCAAACGGCATGATCTTGTCGACGCCATGTTCCTGCGGCAGTTCCTTGAGAATCTTGATGAAGCCGATGATAAAAGGCAGCGACGCACAAACATAAATCCAGAATGCCGTCGCCGGAATGCCAAATGGCGCGGCAGCCAGAGCAAGAAGTCGACCAGTCATCACGGGATTCATCTTGCAGTCTGATTATCGGCGCATCTGTGCCGTCGTCGCTGCTGAGGAAAGCACAGTTGTTCCGGCGCCCAGGACGTGACCGTTGTTCTCCTGGACCAGCACGATCAGGTGCAGCTTGTCGCGCTGCCACTCCTTCTTTAACTTGAGTGAGACTGTGCGTGAGAAGGCACCGTTTTTCAGCCTGCCGAGGTCCTCCAGAGAACGTACTACGGCATTATGATGCAGTGTCTTCGAGCGGTTCTCGCCGGCTTTGACTTCGGTCGTCAAGCCATCTTCCGTGACGGCCAGCAGTACCTTGCCCGTGGCCTTATCGTTGGTCGTGTGTGCCGTCACCATCACAGAATCGGTACTTGCGGATATCTCAACCTCGACTGGCTTGGGCTCCGCCGCCGCACGGCGGATAAGTCCGATGACTTTCTGAGCGCTGTTGCCGACAGTTTCATATTGGCCGTCAATCACGCTCTGCGGCGTGTAGATGGATGGAATATGAAACTGGGACTGGTAATCGCGTTGGCGCTCGGTATAGCGAGCGTCATCAAAGCGATCATGCCAGCCCTGCTCGTCCCAATACGTCACGTGAAATGAGAGCGGGATGATATTGAGATCGGCTAACGCCGCTGTTGTGGAATGCTGCGCCATGGCGCTCAGCAGATCATCGGCCGGCGGGCAATCGGAGCAACCTTCCGACGTGAACAGCTCGACCACAACCGGTGACTTCGGCTGTGGATTCGGTTGTGAAGCTGAGTCCTGCGTAATCCCGGTGACATGGATCGCGCAATAGAACATTAGCGGTGCAAGGGCCAGTACCCTCATTCGTTCCATTTCTCCTCAAGCGCATCGAATGTGAGCGACCCCTGACCCGGCGATGGTGGTTTGGCCCGCTGCCTTGCCAACAGTCCACGCCGCTCCGCCCAACGTCCGATCCTGCGGCGGGGCATCAAACGATCCCGAACTCGGCCAGTTCGCTGAGATTCTTTTTGTAAGTTCGTGTGACGGTGGACTGCTTTTCACCCTTGATGCGAATGGTGTATTCGCCAGTTGAGCAAGGTCGAACCTCTTCCACACAAGCTGAATTAACCAGCACGGAGCGATGAATGCGAACGAAACCGTAAGGCCGAAGATTCTCTGCTATCACTGAAATGGATGCTCGCAGTAGATCGGAGCCCGATTGCCTCCGTACCACAACGTTATTCCCCTGCGCCTCGATTGCAATTATGTCGGCCAGGCTGACAAACAGAATGCGCCCCTTGATCTTGATGGCTATGCGCGGCGACCCCCGTCGCGATGTTAATCGCAATTGCCTGTGGGCTTCCGCCAATGCCTCCAACTCTACCGCCTTGTCTGCCGGCGCAGCATCAAACGCTTCCCCAATTCGCTCATGCGACAACGGCCGCAGCTGCACGCGATTGACGGAAGCTCTCTCATTACCTGCTCGGGCATTACGGTTGCGGGACGTAATCAGCTCTGCGGGCTGAAGCTGCTGAGCCGTTTGTCGAAGACGGCTGATGAGTCCAATGCTGGAAATTGCGGACATGGGCCGAGGCTAATGCCAAGAAGTGGTATCGGTCAATATCCACTTTGCACGGCAGGAATATGACCATTTATGATTCGGCAATGAAGAAAATCTCCTCCGCGATCTCTCCCCTCTTAAAGATTGACCGACGCTCTCCCAAGGCGCTCTACCGTCAAGTTTATGACGCGTATCATACCGCGATTGGTGAGCGCACCTTGCGCTCTGGGCAGCGAGTTCCATCCACGCGAACGCTGGCTGCCGAACTGGGCACGTCGCGTATCCCAATCGTCAATGCCTATGCTCAGCTCCTGGCAGAGGGATACCTGCAAAGCCGCGTCGGCGCCGGGACCGTCGTCTCCCGGGCGTTGCCGGATGAAATCATTGCGCCGGAACCAGCCCATACGCGAGCAGCCGCGGGCCGGTATCCAACCCGAACAACGGGCAGTCGCAATCTGCAAACCTCTCCACTGGAAAGCTTCGCATGGCCGCGCGCTTACGGCGCATTCTCCGTCAGCCAGGTAGATTTTGGACACTTTCCCCTTCGGGTATGGAGCAGCCTGATAGCGCGACAGTGCCGAAATGCTTGCGCTACATCCCTGGATTATGGCGACCCTATGGGATCGCAAGATCTGCGGGAAGCGATCGCCACGTATCTCAGGACCGCGCGCGGCGTGCGTTGCGAAGCCGGGCAAATCATGATCGTCAGCGGCTCGCAGCAGGCGCTGGAGATGACGGCCCGCGTGCTTCTTGACCGGGGCGACCGGGTTTGGATGGAGGAGCCAGGGTACCGTTTTGCGCGGAGCGTTTTTGGCATTCATGGGTGCCACATGGCGCCGGTTCCCATTGATGGCGAAGGGCTGAATGTGGCCGCAGGCATAAAACGCTGCCCGAGGGCGCGGGCAGCTTTCGTTACACCTTCGCACCAGTATCCACTTGGGGTGACCATGAGCGCTTCGCGGCGCTTGCAGCTGCTCGATTGGGCCGAGAAATCCCGATCCTGGATCATCGAAGACGATTACGACAGCGAATACCGTTATGAGAATATGTCGATTGCTTCCCTGCAAGGTCTCGACCGTTATTCGAGGGTGGTGTATGTAGGAACTTTCAGCAAAGTTCTGTTTCCCGCGTTACGAATGGGATACATGGTCATTCCTCCTGACCTCATCCCTCGCTTTCGGGCGGTTAGGATTGCGATGGATATTGGTCCACCGGGCTTTCACCAAGCCGTGCTCGCGGATTTCATTCGCGAAGGCCACTTCGCGCGCCATCTCCGAAGAATGCGCCTGCTATACGGCGAACGGCGAAGCATCTTGATCCGTTGCATTGGCGAGGAACTGGGGCCCCGGGCAGAGGTGTTCGGAGGCCCGGCAGGTATGCATTTATCGCTCAGCTTGAAAGGGATTTGCGATCGCGAGATCGTTGCCCGCGCCGCCCGTAACAAACTGTGGCTGGTGCCGCTGTCCTCATCATATGCAGGCAAAGCGTCGCGGCAGGGCTTCATCCTGGGGTTCGGCAGCACGGCAGCGGAACAAATACCAGCAGCAATCCTTCAGCTTCGAGAAGCCATTCAGTGACACCACCTCGCCGACATGCGCCTTCCGCAAGAACCGCGTGACACTCCTGTTGCAGAAGTGCGAATAGTTCGTCCATGTGATTCAGTCTCGTGAGGAAGGTGACCGGATTGATTCGGAACCAGGTCTTTCCTTTGAGCTCCGTTGTCGAAATCCAAAAGCGTCCGCTTTGCTCAATGCGGCGTGCCACCTCGGCATGAAACATTTTCGAGGCTCTCGCAGTCAGCTCCCTGTTACTGAAGCGAATACACACTGCTGACATCGGCGGAACGCTCGCTGGCTCAAACTCAGGATCATTCGCGGTCCAGGCTGTAAAGGTGTTTTGCGAGGAGCACGTTGCCTCGTCAACCCAATCGCCGATCTGGCGGGTACCGTATCGCTTGAAGCTCATCCATATTCCTCAGGCTGCGAAATCGGCGCGACTGCTCAGATCCATGTAGGTAGAACTGGCAGCGCTCGTCCGCTCTACGATGCTCGGAACCAAAAACGGCCATGGGAATCGCAGAAAAAACAGTCGGCCAACGGCAGTTCCTTGAGAATCTTGATAAAGCCAATGATGAAAAGCAGCGATGCACAAACATAAATCCAGAAAATGGGTGTGTCCCGACTTGCAAAAAAACAGAGCCCAAATCCCTTGACACGACCGACGTCGTTATCGCGCTGGGAAAAGTCTGGAAGAGGAGGAACCGAAGATGAGACGGTGAAACTTCTTGATGGAATCCAGCGGGTGTAAGTCCCGCCCGGTCACAGTCGATCAGACAGGCCGGAAGCGAGTGTTGCCATTCACCGGGCGACTGGTGGGTGCGAAGCGCACACAGTAAGGAAGCAGGCCGCGAAGATTCAGCTCCGAAAACTCGGCTCGTTGCGATGCCGACGATGTTAACAAAGCGGAAGGCAGCATCCGGACGACCGATAATGCGAGGTTGCGCCGGGGTCGCCGGAGTCCCTAGCTCGGGGCATGCTTCCAAAGGAATTTCCAGGAACACAGGAGAGCTCTCCATCTCCTCCTCACCATGGGGAGGTACCGGCCGCCAAGGGAAACCGGAGGCGACCGGGACAAATGGACGAGCAGTCTTATGAACCCGTAGTACCGGTGAAGGTGGGGAACCGCAGGGCTTCCGCAAGGAGCGGCCACGGCACCCACTGGAGGGAAGGGGGAGCAAGCGGACGTATCTGCCGAAGGAAACATAGGCGAGACTCAGAACTCGAAAAGCTCTGTCCACAGAATTTCCTGAGCAGCCATGATGATCTCCTCGCATGGACGCGTGCATGAACATGGCCGTCAGGATCGTGATCCAATGGTGGCCAGAAGTAATTTGCGCAGGGACCACCGACCACTGGGTGACGAACGCTTCGCCGTTCATCAGCTCGAGCACTAAAACGAAGGCGTTCACCAGGATGATGAAAACAGTGACGACGGGAATGCTCGCCGGTCGCCGGGACGCATCGCTTAATGGGGATCAGGCCTCCCATGTTCTCCTCATTCCTGACAGGACACGTAGCTACATTAGCGAATCACGCTGCCTTGCCCCCTGACAGCGATGCTAGGTCCGCCGCCGCCTTCCGCACCGCCACCGACAGCATCAGCCGGGTCACGCCACTGACGATCAGGCTTACTCCCACCAACGTTCCTATCGCCCAATTGGAACTCGAAGGCCACTGCAGGTAGATCATCAGTCCCAAGACGAGCGTAATGATCCCGTCGACGAGAACCCAACTGGAGCCTCCAATTGCGCGCATCTGGAAAAATAGGGCAATGTCAAAAATGCCCTCAACCAAAAACAGCGATGCCAACACGAGTGTGAGCGACGCCACGCCCAACGCCGGATGCGCAATCAGATAAACGCCAAAGAAAACGTATGCGAGCCCGACCAGCAATTTCCAGAGTACGCTGCCCGCTCTATGGGCGTAAAAAGCGAGAGAGAGATGGACCGCGCCGGCCAAAACGATGAGCCAGGCAATGACCGTGTTGACTGCGACGGCGGCGAGAGCGGGCGATCCCACCGCGAGCACGCCAAGGACGATGAGCGCAACCCCGCACAAGATTGACCATGTAGAATCGTGTCGCACGGTGTCGGACGGACTTTGCTGCGTCATTGAAGCCTCCTCAAATGGACGGACAGAGTCTACTCCTCAAAGGCAGTATGGTGTACCCGATTTCTGAGCCGAGTTCCTGCGTCCGCCGCAAACATTGGTGCAGAATGTAGGCTTTGGTTTCCCGCTGTGGCCCCAAGCCCCCAGCGGCGCGGGCGCACACGAAACCACGGCAGCGATCTCAAATGAGAAAAAGCCGCTCTCCGAAAGGTATGTGCATGATAGCGAGAGAACAGAGTGCAATCGCCGCTGCTACCGTGAAAACTGATGGATGGCTTTGGTAGATGGAACGCCTTGAGGCATCTAGGCGGCTTTCTCGTCGTTTTCCGTAAGATCCCATAGGCCAAATGGCAAACGCCGAACAACCTTTACTTCCTCGTCGCTTAATTCCTCAAGGGCAACCCGAACGGTACCGTGTGGAGCATTCATGAATCCAACGTCTGCGTTGTCCTCACTGCAGAATTCCAACCCGCTGCTCGCAATCCTGTGGGCCGGATTCACGACTTCTTGTCTACAGGCACAATCTCCTCGGGTGGACCATAACCGCGATCGTGTGCCTGATTCGAGACCGCATATAGCTTCAGGTCGCTCGAACTCCATCGACTGGAAATAGGTGGCCTCCGGCAGGCACAGTACAGCGTCCATTCATCTGCGAATCCTTCAGCCAGCGGCATCAAGTACGACCCGTTACGGTACGGGCTGAAGCCAGGCAAATATCGAGTCAAGCATTTTGGGCACTCAACGCAATGGCGAACACGGGAAGCCATGGCATGTGTCGGTGAGCTCCTTCGAGGGGAACTGGCGGCCTCTCCTTCCGCGCCTCCTTTTTCAACACCCACGGGATTTTTCACCAATTGACCATCATGGCAGGCGCACGTGGATGACCGCCCGCACTTACTGATAGGCCCTAAATTTGCCTCCAACAAACTTTCAAGCCTTCCTCCGTCAAAGTGGTAATCACGACTCTAGGCGTAGCTATGCCCGTACAACTGGATCACGATATCAAGTGGAGAGCGAACGTCTTGACGCTGCCGGCCTCACGACGCTGTCGTATTACTTTGTAATTAACGGCCAACCGCCGCGCCACAAACTGCAGTCTTTCATCCATGACCGAAACACTCCTTCCAAGGCATCCACTTCCCCCCCTCAAAAGGGGAAAAAGTGTAATCTACGTGTCCGGTACGACCGGTCACCTATGTGTCGGGTCGGTCACCAACAACTTGTAATTCTGGCCTCCTGCTGGGGCAGCCAAAGGGGGCACCCATTCGTTGCTGACGGATTCAGGCTGATTCTTTTTCTCTTCTTTTTCTCTTCTTTCTCGGCATTTTGAGCGGCATTGGTTACGGCTTCGACAGCTTGGGTGACCGCATCCACTCGCTCTTCCCACCAGCTCTTGCCGTAAACATTCTGGGTCACGTCGATATTCGCGTGACCCATGTTGTCCCGCACAATCTCCGGCCTTGCGCCTTCGCGCAGCATATGGCTGGAATGCATGGTGCGGAAGCTCCGAAAATACCCTTTATCGCTCGAATCGGCCGAGTCCGAATCTCTGCAAAAGCTGTTTGCCAACATTCGTGGGCAAATTGGATTTCGGGTGTGTACGTGCGACCTCTGCAACCGACGTGCCTATGCTTGCGTTTACAGGGGTTGCCAGAAAGGCGTGGATGTCGCCCGCATCCGGCCCGCTGAGCACCGTTGCCATGCCCGAGATTTGTCCGCGCTCGTTGATCTTGTTAGCCATGGTTGCGAAGAGGTTGGAACTTGCAGGAAACAGCGTGTTAAGGTCGGTCATCACGCCGTCCTGCCAGATGAAGCCATGTGACCAGTTGAAGCCGGAGTCCAAGGTGCTTCCCACCACTTGGCCCCGGTTGTTGATGCCGGTGGCTAGGGCGACAAAGTCTCCCGGCAGAGTGCCGAGGTTTGTGATTGCGCCGTTCTGCCAAAGAGCGGCATATTGGGTTGTGCCGTCAGGGCTGCCGACTGTCCCAACAATTTGGCCCTGGTCGTTAATGCCGTAGGCGATAGCGCCACTTCCGAGGTCAGGAAGCGGGAAGGCACTGCCGTTTCCCCACAATACGGCGTGATTCACCGTGGTGCAGGTTCCCGAGTAGCCTACGGCTTGGCCTTGATCGTTGATCGCGAATGCGACCCCGTCTGGATCGCTACCCACCGTAGGAAGAGGTTGGGCTTTGCCTTTTTCCCATAATACCGGCGATATAGTCTGGTTAGGTGGGCATCCGGAGTCAGTGACAGTCGTTTGCGCAGTTCCTGCGATTTGCCCGCCGTTATTGATAGCGCTGGCCAACCCGTTATTTCCGCCCAGCGTCGGGAGAGCGCTCATGTGGCCGTTTTGCCAAAGAAACGGGCGACACGTAAGCCCTGTGCCGAAGGTGCAAAAGTCTTCGCCGTCCGGATCTGGAACAGATGTTTCGGCGAAACCGACCGCTTTCCCGCGGTCGTTGATCCCGCCCCAGTTCATCCAACTGTTCGGTCCTCCAAGCGTGCCGAGGTCGATCTTGAGTCCGTCGATGTTTACCACCGCGTGGCCTGTTACAACTTTCGCGTTGATAAAATTCGAGACCGGGTCCATGAGCCCATTCATGGACAACGTCCAGCCGTGATTATTGAGGGCCATGGCACAACTCAGATTCCAATTGTTCAGAACGCCCAAATCGGTAACTGTGTAGCTCGTTTGAGCGACCGCATCGCTGAAGCAAGCCAGAACAATCGTCGTAACCCACGGTATCCAGAAATTCCGCAACTGTCTAAAAGTGTTCATATCTCCTCTTTTCCTCCGGTAAAGTCGTGTTGCGCCTCCGGTAAAGTCGTGTTGCCGAGATGACTGGCGATTTACGTCAGGTACCGCTCGGCGCTCAAACTGGCGGCATGCGCTCACCCCTCCGGCGACCGCCTGTCACTGGCTGACAAACGTTGCGGGTGCGTTCGCGTAGTGCTGATTTGGAACAATGCAGGCCGAGGGCCGTCTTTGGAGGAAAATACGTGAGGTTCCAATGCTCAGGTGCGTGTTTCCGGACTAGAGAGTGACGAATTGACTAATTATAGAAACAAAGTAAAACAAGCTCACTGATCAATTCGTGCGGATATCAGTAGAGATCGCAGGAGATGCTATGAGATTCGGGAGGCGGCAAGAGCATTTACGTCGACAATTGCAGTCGTAACATGCATACTGGTTGGTATGTTAGCAGGTAGAAACAGACCGAGACGCAGCGGGGCCACACCGCGCAATTCAGCGCGCACACGAGGGCGCTTGTTGCAGGCTGCCTTCCAGGAGATGCATCGCTCAGGATTTCGGAGCGCTGACCTGGATGCCATTCTGGCCACAGCAGGCGTGACCAAGGGCGCGCTGTACTACCACTTCGATAACAAAGAAGCCCTCGGGTACGCGGTAGTGGACGAGGTCATCGCAAGTAGCCTTCACCAGAAGTGGGTGCAGCCTTTACGGAACGCCAAGAACCCCATCGACGTTCTGGTCCGCATTGTTAAGTCCGAATCGCTGAAAAGAGAAGACGTTCAGCGTGGCTGCCCCTTGCTTAACTTGTCTCAAGAGATGTCAGGTCTTGATGAGGGATTCCGCAGAAGGACGGCAAAACTTTTTAGGGACTGGCACGACGCCATGGCGGAGGCACTGCGTGAAGGACAGAAACGTGGGATGGTAAGGAGTGATGTAAACGCAAACGAAACGGCTACTTTCCTGATCGCGGCGTATGAGGGTTACGTCGTTTTAACAAAGAATTCGCAGGATCCCCGGACGATGCAATCCGGCCAAGGAAGGGTGAGCGGCCAAATCGAGTCACTGCGCCCGGCGCGCGGCCGGGCGCGAGCGGCAGGCCGAGACTAGCCCGCCGCTTTCGTGAGGGTTGCAACATGCTTCGTAAATACCGTAGTGCAATCACGGCGGCTTTGCGCGAGCAAGAGATGGTGGGTTCGCCCTAATGCGCATGTTGTGTTGCTCTCTGCCAGCATACATACCGGTATGAAGGTACAACGATCAGTCTGTGATTGCCGCATCATAGGTTTGAAGGCGTATTTAAGTCCGTATCGCAGGGGAAAATCAATGAACAGAAGGATAGTCAGGACGATCGCAGTAGGAAGCTTGGTGCTGGTGGTCGTGCTGAGCACGGCG
>WNGK01002199.1_pt1 | contig 23074 bp, 25 predicted proteins | sample 5400601 | NCBI WGS metagenome assembly WNGK01 (sample SAMN13153376, study PRJNA577476) | soil metagenome | isolation source: 60 cm soil or saprolite under Garry oak tree replicate 1 | place: USA:California | collected 2016-06-15
TCCCTGGGGATCGCGCCCGGCCACCATGAACTGGCCCAGTGTCCCACTGCCCGAGCCCCATTGCATAGCCGGTCATTTCGCGTGCCTTGTACGCGACCCTATACAACTCCCGCGCCCAGCCGGGGCCGGGCGCGGCATCTGCCGGCCCGCGGCTGTTCCGCTGCTTCGGCGGCGCGGCCGCCACCGATCAAAGGGAGCCGGCGCTGTCGCATCCCGCGCGCCTTAGCCGACCGGGACGGGCCGGGGACATTAGCGGACCAGGTAGTCGAACTGGCTGTCCTTGACTCCCCGGGATGAACGCGGTGACCTCGGCCGGGTCACGCCGGATCCACCGGGCGCGCACACCCCGTGCGGCACCCGCTGCCGCTGGCAGCACGATACCGCCCGCACGTGCATTCGTTCCGTTCAATCGCATGTACCTTGCGGATGCTCTCACAGCTGTGCTTGCGCCTGCACGACCGAGCGCGGCAGGATAGTCCTGCGCGCCACCAGTCACCGACCCTGCGAAGATCCCCCCGTTCATCCGGGTGCCAGCGCTGGCACCCCGCAGGCGGCGCCCTGCACCGGCACTAGGAACCTGCCACGTCTACCCCAGCTGACCTGACCTGCGGAAGGTGGGCGGAAAAGACATTTACGAGGCATATAGAGAAGCAGCGCGACGTGTGCAGCCAAGCAGCGAATCCTGCCCCGAGGGCGGGACATGGCCGGCGTATGCGGGGCATGACCCGGAAGCCGACGGGAGGCCAACGGTGAGGCCATCCGTTCCGACGCCGGTTTCTCCTTCCCAGCCGCAAGGACAGCACATGGCGGACGAGTGGCCGCTTCGGAGCTACCTCGAACTCGGCGCCTTGCCCGGCGCGGTGCCGTGCGCGCGCCTGCATGCCAGGCAGGTGCTCTGGGAATGGGGCCTAAGCGAACTGATCGAGACGGCCGAGCTGCTGGTTTCTGAATTAGTGACTAACGGCGTGGCGGCATCCCGGGCGATGGAGTCGGCCTTGCCGGTCCGGCTGCGATTGTCGAGCGACAAATCAGAAGTGCTCATCGAGGTGTGGGACGGAAACCCGCGACCTCCAGCGCCAAGAGACGCCGAACTCAGCAGCGAAGACGGCCGCGGGCTGTTCCTGGTAGCGACACTGAGCAACAGGTGGAGCTGGCACGACTTGCCGGAACGGGGCGGCAAGGTGGTATGGGCAGTGTGCGCCATGCGGGTGCCCTGACGTATCCAGTGTGCGGGCGCCCTGACGTATCCCCGGGGGCCGGAGGAACTTGGCGGGAGGTTCTGGGTCTTATGGGATGTGCACCCTCGCCGTGAAGAGATCCAGCTGGTGCAGCGTGCCGTCGGGGTTCTCGCCCGCGGCGTTGGAGTTGTCTGACCACGCCGGGTAGAAGAGGTTCGACTGGAAGGCTGCGTGCGTGTAATCGCCGTAGTCGAAGAAGCTCTGCGCATCAGGGGCGCTGAACGTGCCCGCGCTTACCCGGAAATTCGGTGCGAACGTCACCCCGCCGTCGGTGGAGTACGTAGCCCATATCTGGGCGTCATCATTTGGGATCCCGTCGGTGTCACCCGGGCCGCCGGTGCCGAGATCGTTGCGGCAGTCATACCAGGAAATGGCCACATCGCCAGTGGCCTGGTCGACGGCGATGGCCGGGTTGAACTGGCTGTTCGCCGTGTGGTCGTCGTTCAGCCGGACCGCTGGCGTCCACGTCGCCCCGTTGTCGTCGGAGTACTGGAGCATGATGTCGGTGTTGTTGCTCTCGTTTGGCGTCTCCTGGGTCCAGATGGCGTATACCCGGCCGTTATGCGGGCCTCCGCTCCGGTCCCATGCCAGGTTGGCCTCGGCGTCGACTGACCTGTCTGGCTGCGCGGGGATGTAGTCGAACCCGCCGACTCTGCTGTGGGCCAGCAGCAGCGGATCGGCGAACCCGCCCGGCTGCAGCCCGTTGGCGTCGACCGCCGTGTAGATGTGCGAGCCGCCCTGGCCGTTGGTCTGGTCCTGGTAGGTCACCATGACCTGCCCGTTCGGGCCCACGGAGGTGTCGCCATAATCCCCTCGCCCGCTGGACGTGGGCACGCTTTCCGGAGCGCTGAACGATCCGAACTGGCCGAGACCGCTAACGCTGGCACCGAAGGCCTGCACCACGGTCGAAGGGAAGCTGGTGTAGCTGACCCAGACGCTGTTCGGCCCGGCCGAGATGGACGGCTGATCGGCCGAGATATTGGGGTTGTTCGACGGCGGCCTCAGCCGCTTGGGTGTGGCACCGGCCGGAGCCTTGCTTCCGGTCGGCGTGGTAGGCACGATCTCCGCGACCTTGGTGAAGCTGAGCCCGCCGTCGGTCGAGACTGCGACAAGAACATTGCCGTTGGTGTTGACCAGATAGGTCATCCACAGATTCCCGTACCGGTCCCACGCTAGCTGTTGATCGCAGCAGATCTCGCCCAGCGGGGCGCCGGTGCCGATGACCTGCCGGGTCCAGGTTTTACCGCCGTCGAAGGAAACCCCCTCGAACAGCCCGCTAACCACGTCAGGAAGGGTGGACATAGTGACGATGTTGGACGAGTTGACCGGGTTGATGGCGATCGCATCCTCGGCCTCGTTCCCGTGCACGGCGCTCGAGTCGAAGTTAGGCGGAGCCGGCTGGGGTGCCGCAACCGCCGGCCCGGCCATCGATGCGAGGATCGCGACGGCCACGATGGCCGGCGCCGAAGCGGTCAAGACCTGCAGCATTCGTCGGCTCACATCGACCTCCCGGCGCTGGACAGTCGCCCAAGGCGGCCATATTACGACGCAGGCCAACAAAACCGGTCAGGTCTGGCCGCATTGTTTTGAAAAATCTTTCACAGCGACCCCGACGAGCAGGAAAATCGGCGGCCAGCACCGGACCCGCGAGTAAGCGCCGCCGCAGGGTGTGCCGCCGCCGCCGCAGGGTGTGCCCGCCGGCGCCCGGCGTGGGCCATTAAGTGGCACCTGTGCTGTCCGCGTGTCACCCTGTCGTCGTGCCTGATCTGGTCCCTCCGACGCTGGCTGTGCGAGCTTCGTTTCTGGCCGGCGAGCGTGCCGGGTGCGCGGAAGATGGCACGTCCCTGTCGTGGCTGGACAGCGCCGCCGCCGATTTCGAGTCCTTCGTCGCCAGCCGCCGGAAGACGCGGGAGATGTGGGGCGTTCCCACCACCGAGCTGTGGTTCGTGAGCGGCCCGGTCTACTTTGGCACAGTCATGATCCGGCACAGGCTGACGCCAGACCTGCGCCGCGAGGGCGGCCATATCGGTTACCACGTCGTGCCAGCGCACCGGCGTCGCGGACATGCGACAGCGATGCTCGCGAGCGCCTGCGAGCTTTGCCGCGAGCGCGGCATGCGTGCGCTCCTGCTCACCTGCGCGGAGGACAACATCGGCTCACGCCGGGTCATCGAGGCAAACGGCGGCGCGCTGGAGAAGGTAACAGACAGCATTTGCCATTACCGGATCAGGCTCTGATGCGACCTCTTTACCCGCGGTCCCGGCGGTGCGCATCGAAGCGGAAGCCGGGCGTGCAGGCGCCGCAGACACTGGCAAACTGGGCCCGGGATGATGCCAGCGAATGAGGCCAGCCATGCCAGGTTGCTCCGTCACGGGTTCGCGCTTGAGTACGCCACGCTGGGCTGGAACGTGGCCGGCGTCGTCGTACTCGCGCTGAGCGCGATAGCCGCACGGTCCGTGGCACTGGCAGGCTTCGGCCTGGACTCGCTGATCGAGATCGGTGCGTCCACCGTGGTGATCTGGGAATTGTCCGGCACCGGCGAGGCCAGGCAGCGTCGCGCGCTGCGCCTGATCGGCTATGCCTTCGCCGTGCTGGCCTGTTACCTGCTTATCCAGTCCAGCTGGGCGCTGATCTCGGGCCACCGGGCAGGCCACAGCCCGGCCGGCATCATCTGGACTGCGGTCACCGCCGTGGCCATGTTCGGCCTGGCTGCCGGGAAGAGCCGCGTCGCCAAGGCCCTGGACAATCCGGTCTTGCGCACCGAAGGGCGCGTGACCCTGATCGACGGCATCCTCGCCGCGGCGGTCCTCGCCGGTCTCGCCCTGAACGCCACGGCCGGATGGTGGTGGGCCGACCCGCTCGCCGGATACGTCCTCGTCTACTACGCCGCCAGGGAAGCCCGCGCGCAGATTTCATGATCCCGGAGAGTTTTGGGGCGGATCGCACCCACGACCCTCCGCGATCACGTGGGCGGCCCGATTGCGGAGCTGCAGAGCGGCCGTTGCCGCCGATGCGGCTGCGGCCGGTGAACAACGAGTCATTCGTCACCGCGTCGGACGAGGGCGAGGCGCTCATCAGCTTCGTTGAGTTCCCGCACGGGCACCCCGGCTATCTCCTCGCCGGGCGGGCGGGCGCTTGATGCCGCATGCTGGGCGGGCGGGCGCTTGATGCCGCATGCGGGGCGGGCGGGCGCTTGATGCCGCATGCGGGCCGGGCGGGCGCTTTGGCCGCATGCGGGCCGGTGAGTCAGCACGGGAGGCTGCGTAAAAAATCTTGTCGGTGCTGCTGCCGCCGGTGAGCGCGCGGCGGCGCGGGCGGGCGGCCGTGACCAGAAGACGCCGGGAGGATGACCAAGATTTTAACTTTGGCCGCCGCGGGAACCTGCCGTCTTGGCTACGTTGCCCTCTCCCTGCGGCAAGACCGGCAAGAAAGGACGCCCCAGACTGCCCGAAATGTCTTATGCTGTTCCGTTGATCCTGTCACTCGGTAGCCACTCCGTCGCACGGCCAGGCAGACGGGCAGACAGCCAGGTAGACTGCCCGCGCTACGGGATGCCGTGCCTGGACGCCACGATCCAGTCGGCCCCTGGCCCCCACGGCAGCGGTCGCGGGCTGCCCTTCACTGGCTGAACCTGATGGGAGTCGTAATGCGCGTTCTGGTTCTTGGCGGCGATGGCTTCTGTGGCTGGCCGACCTCTTTGTACTTGTCGGATCGCGGTCACGACATCACCATCATTGACAACCTGAGCCGGCGGAAGATCGACGTCGACCTTGAGGTGGAGTCGCTGACCCCGATCCGGCCGATCGGCGAGCGGATCAGCGTCTGGCACGAGACTTCCGGGCGCGATATCGGCTACGTGAACCTGGACCTGGCCACCGAGTACGACCGGCTGGTCGCCGTCCTGAAGGACCTGCGGCCGGACGCGATCGTGCACTTCGCCGAGCAGCGCGCGGCGCCGTACTCGATGCGGTCCACGCACACCAAGCGGTACACCGTCGACAACAACGTCCGCGCCACGCACAACCTGCTGACCGCGCTGGTCGATACCGGCATCGACGCCGCGCTTGCGCACCTGGGCACGATGGGCGTCTACGGCTACGGCTGGTCCGGGACCGCGCCGATCCCGGAGGGCTACCTGACCGTGAAGGTGCCGACGCCGGACGGCGAGCTGGAGCGGGAGATCCTGCACCCGGCGAACCCCGGCTCGGTGTACCACATGACCAAGACGCTGGACCAGCTGTTGTTCGCGTTCTACGCCAAGAACGACGGGCTGCGGATCACCGACCTGCACCAGGGCATCGTGTGGGGCACCCAGACCGACCAGACCGGCCGGGACGAGCGGCTGATCAACCGGTTCGACTACGACGGCGACTACGGCACCGTGCTGAACCGGTTCCTCATGCAGGCCGCCATCGGGCACCCGCTGACCGTGCACGGCACCGGCGGGCAGACCCGCGCGTTCATCCACATCCGGGACACCGTCCGGTGCATCGAGATCGCGATCAGCAATCCGCCGCAGGCCGGATCCCGGCCGCAGGTGCTGAACCAGATCACCGAGGTGCACCGGGTGCGCGAGCTGGCCAAGCTGGTCGCGGACGCCACCGGGGTGGACATCGCGTACCTGCCGAACCCGCGGCAGGAAGCCGAGGAGAACGAGCTCGCGGTCCGCAACGACCAGTTCCTCGCCCTCGGCCTGAAGCCGACGACGCTGTCCGAGGGCCTGCTGGAAGAGTGCAGGGACATCGCGGGCCGCTACGCCCGCCGCGCCGACCCGACCAAGATCGTCTCGCGCTCGGTGTGGCGGGCCGGGATGGAGACCTCGGCCGACCTGCTGACCAGGGTTCCCGCCCAGGCCGAGGTGCCGGCCCAGGCCGAGGTGCCCGCCTCGGCCGAGTAACGGCGAGCTGCAGCCATCGCCGCCCGGGCGGCCGTCCCGGGCGGCGAGGAAACGCCAGTGGCATGGCGGGCGATGCTGCCCGCGGGGAGACCGCGACGCGGGACAGCCCGGGCGCCAGGTCAGTCATGAGCTTGTCCTCGGCAGGGAACAGGTTCTCGCCAGGCCGCTTTGCCACGGACAGCGCGCCGAGCACCGTGCCTTGATGGCGCACCAGGGTGAACCGCTCGGTCCCGTCCGCTCCGCCCACCCGGCCGTCGTCGAACGCGAATCGCTCCGCTCGCAGTGAATCCGGCGGCCCGGACGCCCCGGCCCGGAATTCCATACCGGTCTTCAGCCAGACATCAGCGCGATCGGCGCCGGTTCCCTCCGCAAGGATCCGGACCAAACGGGGCAGCAGGTCCTCGGTCGCGTACGTCCCGCCCAGTTCCCCGGCGAGCTCGCTGAGTGCCTCGTACGGGTAGCCCGCCGCGACCAGCGATGCCGGTGAGGTTCCGTGGCCCGGGTTGACAGCTAGCGGCGGGCGATGCGGATACTGGAGTTCAATCCCGCAATCTGCCAGTAAACGAGTGATCCTGGTGTCAGGACGCGCCTGTGTGCATTGCGATAGCGGGCACCGGACGGACAGGCGAGTGCTGGAGGCGCGGTGGCTGACGAGGTCCCTCCGGTTTCCGGCGGTTTCGCGTTAGGCGCGCAGATCGCCGGCTACCGGCTGGCCGAGCAGATCGGCTGGGGCGGCATGGCGGTCGTCTACCGCGCGCACGATATCCGGCTTGGCCGGTGGGTCGCACTGAAGATCCTGGCGCCGGAGATCGCCCGCGACGAGTCGTTCCGGCAGCGGTTCATCAGCGAGTCCAGGGCGGCGGCGGCCGTCGACCACCCGCACATCATCCCCGTCTTCGAGGCCGGGGATGCTGGCGGAGTGCTGTTCATAGCGATGCGCTACGTCGGGGGCGGGGACGTCCGGAAGCTGGTTCGCCGGCTCGGCCCGCTGGATGCGGCGCGGGCAACCAGCATCATCAGCCAGGTCGCGTCCGCGCTGGACGCGGCCCACGCCGCTGGCCTGGTACACCGCGACGTCAAGCCGGCCAACATGCTGCTCGGGACGGTAGCGGGCAGCGGCCGTCCGGACCACGTCTACCTGTCCGACTTCGGGCTCAGCAAGCAGGCGCTGGCGACGGTCGGCCTGACGCAGACCGGCCAGTTCGTCGGCACGCTCGACTACATGGCGCCCGAGCAGATCGAATCTCGCCCGGTCGACGGCCGGGCCGATCTCTACTCGCTGGGCTGCGCAGCCTTCGAGATGCTGGCTGGCCAGCCGCCGGTTAACCGGGGCCAGCATCTCGGACGGCTGTTTGCCCAGCTTGCGGCTCCGCCGCCGCCGCTGACCGCGCACCGGCCCGACCTTCCGCCGGCGATCGACCAGGTACTGGCACGGGCCCTGGCCAAGTTGCCGGATGATCGCTTTCAAAGCTGCCTCGACTTCGCGGCATCGCTGCGCGTGGCCTGCGGGCTCGAATGGGACGCCAGCGGGCAGCTGCGGTCCGGCCCGCCGGGAGCCGCAACCCAGCTGGCCGGGCCCGTGCGGCCTGGGGCAGGTCCCGTGCGGCCTGGGGCAGGGCCCGTGCGGCCTGGGGCAGGGCCGACCGCGGTCGAGCCCGGGCTGGCATCGCCGGACCGATGGCCTGCTGGCCAGGGTTCCAGCGGGCCAGGGCCACCTGGGCCAGGGCCACCTGGGCCAGGACCGTATGGGCAGGGACAATACGGGCAGGCGCGATACGAGCAGGGACCGGGCGGGCAGGCAACGTACGGGCGCGGCCCGGACGGGCAGGCAACGTCCAGGCAAGAGTCGTACGGGCAAGAGTCGTACGGGCAACGGTCCCCCGGGGAAGGGTCCCCCGGGCAAGAGTCGTACGGGCAACGGTCCCCCGGGGAAGGGTCGTACGGGCAAGGGTCGTCAGGCTCTGGGCCGGTGACGCCGTACCTGCCGCCAGTGCAGTACTCCCAGCAGGCGCCGCGCGGCCGGTCACGTAGCTGGTCATTGGCCATCGCGGCAATCGTCGTGCTGATCATCCTCGGCGTGGCCGGCGGCGTGCTCGCCTACCTGCGGCAGGCCGGCCCGGCACCGACGAGGGCCGCCGGGCGGTCATCACCCACCGCGACCGCCAGCCAGGCCGGCCACGCGAGATCCGCCAGCCCGGCCGGGACGGTGAGGGCGTACATCGCGGCGATCAACAGCCATGACTACATCAGGGCCTGGAGCCTCGGCGGGCGCAACAGCGCCTCGTCCTACCCGGCCTTCAGGCAGGGCTTCAGCACCACGGCGAGGGACACGCTGGCCATCGAGTCGGTCAGCGGCAACGTGGTGACCGCGCAGCTTACCGCCCGGCAGACCGACGGCTCAGTGAAGACCTACCACGGCACCTATACCGTCGAGAACGGCGTCATCACCAAGTTCAACGTCCGGCAGACCAGCTGACCCGCCAGCACCAGCCAGCCCCCGAGCCACCTCGGCGGCAGCTGTTTCATGATCACCGGACCGGCAGCACAGGCGCCTCCCGCGCTCGTCCTATTACTACGGATGATCCGGGGTGCTTGGACGCGCGAATCTTCCGTGATCAACAAACCCCGGAAGTGCAAGCGAAGGCTTGCACTAGGCATCCGCCCCGCCCTCGCCGGAAAGATGATCGCCGATCTGCGCACGGAACCGGCAGGAGGGCCACAAATGTTAACCACGGAAATTCGCCGAGTCACGCAAGCATCATGCTTGTCAGAAACAGCAGGAATCCCACCAGGGAGATTGCCCCGATCACTATCGCGGTAGTGGCGACGCCATCGCCCCGCTCGCCGGTCTCCCGGATCTGCCTGCGTGCCATAACGCCGGTGATGACGGCGGCGGCCGCGGGGAAGCCAGGGATCAGCGAGCAGATCAGCGCGACGACGGCCAGCGAGTTCACCGGGCGGCGTGGTACCACGACCGGAAACGGCAGCTGCGGTCCCGCCACGTGATGCGGCATCGCGCCGAGCGGGCCGGCCGGCAGGTCGGCGGTGAGCGTGGCAAGCTCGGCATAGGTCCGCGACCTGTAGACCTGTCCGGACCGCTGCTCGAATTCGTCCCAGCTAAGCCGGCCTTCGGCGAACGCCGCCTTCAGCACGTCGATCGCGCGATCCCGGTCGGCGGTTGAGGAGCGCATGGACCCGTGCCCGCCGCCGGGCATGCCGTGTCCAGGCTCCAGGGTCATCGGCCTCTCCAGCGCGGGTCAGGGGGGCGGCCCGCTCATGTCACGATATGTCCACTGGGCCGGCTCGGCCGCAGCGGGGCACCCGCAGGCCGGTTCGGCCGCCGGCTCGGTTCAGCCGGCCGCCGCCGGGACGGCCGCCGCTGTTCGCTACTGCCACTATCGCGGCGGGCGTTCGTGCGAGAGGCTCGTGTCATGAGAACGAGCAGCCACCAGCTGTCATGAGAACGAGCAGCCACCAGCCCGCGCCGAGGCCATGGCTGGCAGCCGCGGCGGTGCGCGTCACCCGCTGGATGGCCGGCCTGATCGCGGAGTGCAACGAGGCACAGCGCAGGCTCACCGCGCTGCGCATGGCGCCGGACATGTACATCACCGACTCCGACCGCGCGCCCGACACCTACGCCGAGTTCCTCTTCCGCACGTCCGGCTGGCTGCGACACGAGCCGTCGGCCCGCGGCCGGGGCCGGGCCGGCTGAGGCCAGCCCGGCCGTGCCGGTGCGGAGCCAGCCGTTCATGACCCCGGGATTTCTCGGTCACCGTGACTGAGCAATCCCCGCGATCATGGCGCCCGGTCAGGACGCCAGGTGCTGGCCAGGAAGGTCACGAGCGACGAGATACCCACGATGTCGACGCCCGCAGCCCACAGCTCCGGCTGGAACGCAAAGCCCGGCGAGCACCATGTAACCGCCATGGGAACCGCCGTACAGCGCGGCCCTGGCCGGGTCGGCCCCGCTTGCCGAGATCGCCCGGCTCGACCGCCTGAAGCAGGTCCTGGACCGGTAGCGCCGCGTGGCCCGCACCCCGGAGAATGGGCATAGCCGGTTGCCGACGGCCGTCATCGGCAAGCCAGCCGATGAGCGGGCCAGGGCGGCTGGCCGGCTGGGGGAGGGGCGGGATGCAGATCAGGGATGTTTCCTTCACCAGCGACGGGATCACGCTGGCCGGCCACCTGCGGGTGCCTGAGCACCCGGGGCCGCATCCGGCAGTGGTCTTCACTGGCCCGCTGTCTGCCGTAAAAGAACAAGTCACCGGCTTGTACGCGGAAAAGATCGCGGCAGCAGGCTATGTCACCCTGTCCTTCGATCACCGCAACTTCGGCGCCAGCGGCGGCACTCCCCGCCAGCATGAGGACGCGGCGGGAAAGCTGCACGACCTGCGGGACGCCGTCACCTTCCTGACCGGGCAGCCCGAGGTCGATCCCGCGCAGATCGGCTGCTGCGGAATCTGCCTGGGCGGCGGCTACGCGCTCAGGTTCGCGGCGTTCGACCCGCGGGTCCGGGCCGTGGCGGGCATCGCGGGCGGCTACAACTCCCCGGCGGCGATGCGGGACGCGATGGGCAGCACGCAATACCGGGCGCAGCTCACCATGTTCAACGAGCTTGCTCAGCGGCAGCAGGTGACCGGCGAGGTCGAGTACTGGGCCGCCGCGGACTCCGGCGATGGCCGGCCGGTCGTGATGAGCGGGCAGGAACCCGCCGACTATTACTGCTCGCCGCGATCGGCATCCCCCGGCTGGGTCAACCAGCTGTCGGCCCTCTCCGTGCTCGAGCTGATCACCGTCGACCTCGCGGCGGGCGCGGACCTGATCTCGCCGACCCCGCTGCTTCTCGTGCACGGCCGCAAGGACGACTACACGACCCCGGAGCAGGCGGCAGCGGTGTTTGACCGGGCGGGCGAGCCAAAGAAGCTGGTCTGGCTGGACACCAGCAACCACATCGACTTGTATGACGTTCCGCAGTACGTCGGCCCGGCCGTGGACGAGGCCGTCGCGTGGTTCTACGGCCATCTGCGCCCGCGCTGACCGCGTGCGGCCTGCGGGCAGCCCCGCAGGCGGGCGGCCCTGGAACTAGAGCCCGCCGCGGCCGGACGCGACTTCATCATCCGCCGCGGCGAGCTAACTCCGGACGCAGCCACGGACGGCTCCGTAGGCTGGCCAGATGACCAGCAGCCCGACCGCCGCGCGTGAACTGCTGCGCCGCTTCCCGGTCATGGACGGCCACAACGACCTGCCCTGGGCGCTCCGCGAGATGGCCGGACGCAGCAAGGACCCGGTCGATCTGGCAGGCCCGGTGACGGGTACCCATACGGATCTGCCGCGGCTCGCGAGCGGCGGGGTCGGCGCCCAGTTCTGGTCGGTCTACGTGCCGGCCGAGCTGGCAGGCGACGCGGCGGTCATCGCCACCATCGAGCAGATCGATCTTGTCCGCGACATGATCCGCCGGTACCCGGCCGCCCTGGAGCTCGCGCTGACCGCGGCCGACGTCGAATGGATCCTGGCCACCGGAAAGGTGGCCTCGCTGCTCGGCGCGGAAGGCGGGCACTCGATCGGCTGCTCGCTCAGCGTGCTGCGCGCGCTGCACGCGCTCGGCGTCCGCTACCTGACCCTGACCCACAATCGCAACGTGCCCTGGGCCGACTCGGCCACCGACGAGCCGGCCGCAGGCGGGCTGACCGCATTCGGCCGCGAGGTGGTCAGCGAGATGCAGCGGCTCGGCATGCTGGTGGACCTGTCACACGTCTCGGCGGGCACAATGCGCGATGCGCTCGGTGCCGCTCAGGCGCCGGTCATCTTCTCGCACTCCTCGGCGCGTGCGCTCTGCGACCACCCCCGCAACGTGCCCGATGACATGCTGGCCCGGCTGCCGGCCAACGGCGGCGTGTGCATGGTGACGTTCGTCCCCGCCTTCGTCTCCCAGGTCTGCCGGGACTGGGAACTTGAGTTCGCCGCCGAGATGCAGCGGCGTGACCTCGACAGCAAGGAGATGGCAGGCAGGAAGCAGCTGCTTCCCGAGTGGACGGCCGGTCATCCCCGGCCTGCGGCGACGCTGGCCCAGGTGGCCGACCATGTCGATCACGTGCGGGAGGTGGCCGGGATCGATCATGTCGGCATCGGCGGCGATTATGACGGCACCGATCAGCTGCCCGACGGCCTGCAGGACGTGTCCTGCTATCCCGGCCTGATCGCCGAGTTGCTAGCCCGCGGCTGGAGCGAGGCGGACTGCGGCCAGCTCGCCAGCGGCAACATCCTGCGGGTCATGCACGAGGCGCAGGCCGCGGCCAGCACGATCTCGGCGCGGCAGGCGCCCTCCCGGGCGCGGATCGAGGACCTGGACGGGACTGCCCAGCCCGCGGCCGGCTGACGGCGGCCCGCTGGCCTGCGCCTGCTGGCCGCGGGCGCTTCGCCGTCATTCCCCGGCCTGGGCGAGGCGGCGGAGTGCCTGACGCGCCGCGGGACAGTAGCGTGCAAGCTATGCGACTGGGTGTCTTGGACGTCGGATCGAATACTGTCCACTTGCTCGTCGTGGATGCCTATCAGGGCGCCCGGCCGGTTCCCGCGTACTCGCACAAGGCCGAGCTGCGCCTGGGGGATCATCTGGACAGCGCCAACCGGCTGTCTCGGGAGTGCGCGGTCCAGCTGCGCTCATTCGTCGACGAGGCACTGCGCGAAGCCGAGGACAAGGGCGTGCAGCAACTGCTCGCGTTCGCCACCTCGGCGGTTCGGGACGCCGTCAACGGCGACCAGATGCTGGCCCGGATCCAGGCCGAGACGAAGGTCGACATCCGGGTGCTGTCGGGGCGGGACGAGTCCCGGCTGACTTTCCTGGCTGCCCGGCGCTGGTTCGGCTGGTCCTCTGGCCGCCTGCTCATGCTGGACATCGGCGGCGGCTCGCTGGAGATCGCCTCAGGCGTGGACGAGGAGCCTGGCGTGGCCGTGTCCCTGCCCCTGGGGGCTGGTAGGCTCACCCGCGACTGGCTGGCGGGTGACCCCCCGTCGGCGGATGAGGTCCGGCGGCTGCGCAAGCACGTTCGGGCGGAGATCGCCGCCACAGCCGGGACGGTCATGCGCGACGGCCGTCCCAATCACGCCGTGGCGACCTCGAAGACGTTCCGGCAGCTCGCCAGGATAGGTGGCGCGGCACCGTCCAGCGACGGGCCCTACGTCAAGCGCATCCTGCATCACGCCGACGTGAAGCACCTGGCCGAACGGCTGGCCAGGACAACGGTCGCCGACCGGACCCAGCTGGCTGGCGTGTCCAGGGGACGCGCACCCCAGCTGGCGGCCGGTGCGATCGTGGCAGACGCGGCGATGGATCTGTTCGGCCTGCCCGAACTAGAGATCTGCCCGTGGGCGCTGCGCGAGGGCGTTATCCTCCGGCGGCTGGACGCCCTGCCGGACTATCGCCGGGCCGGACTAGCCCCCTAACGCGGATCCGCCCGGCCGGTCAAGCGTCCGGAGGCCGACGGTCAGCCGCTCCTGGCTGGCTGGCGGCACCCGGCTGGCCTGGCTCGGCGCGATGCGTGGCCGCGGCGCGCGGATTGCCAGCGGTCTGCGGCGGTGCCTGGCTGCGGCCCTCACGCTCGGCCGGGGGCTTCCCGGCGGCCGTCGCTTGCTGAGCCTTGACCTGCTCCGCGGCGGGACCGCGGCCACGAGCCGAAGGAACGGCAGCGGCCGGCGCGTGCCTGCCCTCGGCCGGGCCGCCGTTTCCCTGGTTGCCTGCCGCGATCGCGTTGGCGACCGATTTCGCGACTTCCTCTTCCATCGAGCCGCGGGCCGCCTCGCCGGCCACCAGCGTCGTCACCACGTCACGGATCTCGGTCAGCCGCCGGATCGCCTCGGTGTGCCGGGAGGTCAGCAGGTTCAGGCGGCGCTCCGCGCCGTCGTGGATCGCGGTAGCGCGGGCAGTCGCCTCGTCAAGTACCTGCTTCGCCTGTGCCTTGGCGGTGGCCAGCGCGCTCTCCGACTGCTTGTGCGCGTCGCCGATCGAGCGCTCCGCCTCGTTGCGCGCGGAACTCCGGGTTTTCTCGGCCTCCGTCCGAGCCGTGGCAATGGCGTGCTCCGCCTGTTCCTGCGCCGCGCTCAGCATGCGGTCGGACTGGTCCCGCGCCTCCGCCCTGAACTTCTCGGTTTCCTGCTTCGCCTCGGCCCGGATCTTGGCAATTTCGTCCTGCGCGCGGTTCTTCTGCGCCTTGGCCTCGTCGTCGGCCAGCTTGAGTATCTGCCCCATCCGCTCGCTGATTTCCTCGTAAGCCGGCTTACCGCCGGCCGCCTGACGAGCCGAGGAAAGCTCAAGCCTGAGCTGCTCGATCTCGTCCAGAGACCGGGACAGCTGTTCCTCGAGATCCCGGGACTGGCTGCGCGAGCGGGCCACGAACTCGTCGACCTGACGGCGACTGTAGCCCCGCATTTCCTTTTCGAACGTGTCTTCATGGCCCAGATCGGAAAGGAGATCAGTCTGGTCGGTCATAGTGTCACCCGTCGTGGGTCAGGCAGACCCGCGTGAGGCCGGCTGGGCCGGCCGTGCCACGGAAGGTGGCGCGGGCTGGGTCTGCGGGTTCTGGTCGGCTGGGCCGGCCCGCTGCGGTTAAGTATGCCGGGGCGCGGGCCGCGCGTGTCTGGCTTAGTGATAACGGGCATGACTCTTGTCCCGAAGCACCCTCTCGCGCAACCGAAACGGCTGAGTATCCTATTTTGTCCGATTTCGCGGGGCGACATATCGCATCAGTGCATGACCCGGTGGCGGTCAGCTGAAGCCTGCTGGCGGATGATGGCGGCCGGGGCCGCGGGAGGGGCATCCCAGCGGCATCGCAGCGGCAAGGGGAGGGAGCCTGGCCCGTGAGCCTGACGTGAGCCTGATCGGGACGGTCGACGGGGCTAGCCCCGTCATTCACCCCAGTGCCTGGGTCGCCCCCGATGCCGTGGTAGTGGGCCGGGTGACGCTCGGCCGGTCGGCGAGCATCTGGTACGGCGCCGTGCTCCGCGCGGACTCCAGCGAGATAGTCGTCGGCCCGGAGTGCAACGTCCAGGATCACTGCTGCCTGCATGTGGACGACGGCGAGCCGGTGCTGCTGGCCGAGCGGGTCAGCCTCGGTCACCGGGCCACGGTGCATGGCGCCCAGGTCGAGACGGGAGCGCTGATCGGAATCGGCGCCATCGTGCTCGGCCGCGCCCGGGTGGGGGCCGGCGCGCTGGTCGCCGCCGGCGCGATCGTCCTGCCGGGCACCACGGTGCCGGCCGGGGTTCTGTTCGCCGGAGTGCCCGGCCGGGTCGTGCGCGAGCTGACCGACGCGGACCGGGCGACCTTCGCCGATACGCCGGCTCATTACGTCGGCCAGGCTGCGCGGCACCGCGCGGCATCTTGGGAGTGATTTCCGAGATACCTGAAACAGCGGTGCGTGGCAGTGAAAAGCGGGAAACTGCGACCTATGCCGGAATCATCAGGCAGCACTGCTAGCTCACCGGAAACATCTGGGCGTACCGGGATCGGCTCATCCACGCGGGCGGGGCGTGACACTACCCGAAGGTGGCCCAAAAATGATCCTGATGGGTCATGCGAGAGCATGGCGGCGGGCCTTAACCTGACAGCAGGATCCCGCGCGACCGCTCAGCCACGGGAGGTGGACGCGGTGCGAGACTACGTCGACCTGCGCGTCCACGACTCGGTAGCGCTCGATGAGATCGAGCTGTACGCGGAAGTGCTGAGCGCCGTGGCGGCAAGCGACCGGCCGCTGACCGACGACGAGCTCGACGAGGTACTCGGCCTGCTGCCCATCGGGCGGCGCCTGCCGGTCCGGGGCTGACCCGCTGGGCGGCACGTCCGCCGCGCTGGCCGCCGGGGCAGCCCTGCCCGCGGCCGGCTGAGCAGGCCGATCACCGGCCCTGGCCCGGGCGGCGGCCCGTCCGTGCTCCAGCCGGACTTCGTCTTCCGGTCCGTGCTCCAGCCGGGCTTCATCTTTTCGGTAGTGGTGGCGCCAGACGGCGGCGGCCACTGCCGGCGGGCCGCTCAGGCCGCCCCGTGAGCTGCCCGGCCTGCCGGGCTGGCGAACATCACATCGGTATGCCAGTGCGTGAAGCCCAGCGACTCATACAACCTGATGGCCGCGGTGTTGGCCTCGTCGACGTAAAGCATCGCTTCGGACAAGCCGGCCGAGCGCAGGTAGCGCAGCCCGATCACGGTCAGCGCGCGGCCCAGGCCGTGGCCGCGCTCGGCAGGATCGACCCCGACGACGTAAACCTCGCCGATCGGCTCATGGCCATGGCCAGCCGGTCCGGCACCGGAACCATCCGCCTGCTTCGCCTCGTCGCCTGCTGGCGCCGCTGGCTCGCCTGCTGGCTTCGCCGCCTCGTCCGCCGGCTCCGCTGCCTCGCTCGCTCGCTCCGCTGCGTTGCGGCCGTGAATCTTGGTCCAGTGGAACCCGACGACTTTTCCGCCGCGCTCGGCCAGGAAAAAGCCGTTCGGGTCGAACCACGGCTCGCGTTCGCGCAGGTCCAGGTCCGCGCGTGTCCAGGCGCCCTGTTCCGGATGCCGGGCGAAGGCCGTGTGGTTCAGCGCCAGCCATGGATCCTCGTCGCGGCCTACGACGAAGGTACGGATCGTGATGCCATCGGCGACCTGCGGCCGGTCGATCCTGGCTTGCAGGGAACGCCGCATCTGCCAGAGCGCCCTGACCCGCTCGAATCCGGCCGCCGCTGCGAGCCTGGTAGCGGCCGGCCGGTCACCATGCGCCCAGAGCCGCAACGGCAGCTGGCCATGGCCGGCGGCAGCCACCAGCGCGCTGGCGAGCTCAAGTCCCAGGCCACGCCGGCGGTGCGCGGGATGGATCACCAGCTCGCCGCTCGGGCCCTCGACCGGGTCGGTCGGGTCCAGATGGGCGTAACCCGCAAGCTCGCCCCGGCTATAGAGCAGCAGATTGCGCGCCCTGGGGTCGCCGCCGTACCTGAGGTGCAGCATGACGTGCTCGGAGAGCGGCCCGACGCCGTCGGCGTCAGTGGCAGCGCGGACCAGCGCGAGTACCGCCGCGGACTCGCGTTCGGAGAGCCGCTCGCGGACGCTGATTCCGTCCGCGCGAGTGCCCGTTCCCTGACCGTCTGGCGTTCCCTGACCGTCTGGCGTTCCCTGACCGTCTGGCGGTCGGGGACCATCTGCTGATCCGGGGAGCCCCGGCGATCCCGGGCTGCCTGGCGATCCCGGGCTGGCTGGCGATCCCGGGCTGGCTGGCGATCCCGGTACATCCGGCGATCCTGGACTGTCCGGTGCTCCAGCGCTGGCGGAGGCGAGTGTGTCATCTCCTGGCGTGTGCAGGGCTGATCTCCCTCCCCTTGCCGCCGCCAGCATTCGCGCGGCGATCCGTGCCATGCTGATCCGTGCCATGCTGGCCGGCCGCGCCCGGCTGGTCACCGTCCCGTCCCGGCTGGACCGCCGTCCCAGGCGGCTTCCGGCGGGCATCGGTCTTTCCAGGGGCCGGCACAAAACGGTATCCGACATTGCGGACGGTCCCGATCAGCAGCTCATATTCGGCGCCAAGCTTGGCGCGCAGCCTGCGGACATGCACGTCCACGGTCCGGGTGCCGCCGAAATAGTCATAGCCCCATACCTCCTGCAGCAGCTGCGACCTGGTGAACACCCGGGCCGGGTGCTGCGCAAGGAACTTCAGCAGCTCGAATTCCTTGAAGGTCAGGTCCAGCGTGCGGCCGCGCAGCCGCGCCGAGTAGCTGGCCTCATCGATGACAAGATCGCCGGAGCGGATCTCGCCGGTGGCTGCCGGTACCGTCGCCGTCCGCCGCCCGATGGCCAGCCGCAGCCTCGCCTCCACCTCGCCAGGGCCCGCCGTGTACAGGATCACGTCGTCAGCGCCCCAGTCCGTGGTGACGGCTGCCCAGCCGCCCTCGGCCACAATGGCGAGCATGGGCAGGTCGAGGCCGCCGCCGCGGAGCGCACGGAACAGGCTCTTGGCATGCATAAGATCGCGTCGTGAGTCGATCAGCACGACGTCCGCAGGCTGGCCGCCGCGCAGCGCCGCCGCCTCGGCGGGCGCAAGCCGGACCGAGTGCGGCAGCAGGCTCAGCGATGGCAGAATGTCGGCGGCCGGATCCGGGGCGTCAGTGAGCATGAGCACGTCACTCAACCGCTGCCACCTCCGGTCCGCGGTGCCGTCCGCGGCAAGCTACCCACCGGCACCCGCGAGGGCCAGGGCGGCACTGCCCGGACTCGCTATACGCGAGGATAGCTGACATGGCTATCGTGACGCTTCGCTACTGGGCCGCGGCGAAGGAAGCAGCCGGGACCGCAGAGGAGACCGTCAAGGCGGAGACCCTCGCGGACGCGCTGGCTGCGGCCGGCGCGCGGGTCTCGCAGGACGACCGGTTCCGAGCGGTGCTGGCCCGCTCGTCCTTCCTTGTCGACGGCGCCCCGGTGGGCGTCCGCGCCCCGGGCGCGGTCATTCTCGATGACGCGGCAGTGATCGAGGTGCTGCCGCCGTTCGCCGGTGGCTAGGGCCGGGCTCGCGGCATGAAGCGCAAGAAGCCGGGCGTCCTGAAGCACGTCCTGGGCGGAACCATGAACCATCCGGCCAGGCCGGACGTTCCTCCAAGTGTGACTGCCCGGAACAGCACGGGTCGCCGGGGACCGCAAGGATCGGTGTCCGACGAAGCGCTGGTGCGAACGCTTTACGCGGAGCATGCTGGCCCGCTGCTGCGATACGCGCTGCACCTGACGAACGGCGACCGGCAGCGCGCGGAGGACATCGTGCAGGAAACGCTGCTGCGGGCCTGGCTCCATCCGGAGGCCATCGCCGAGCGCCCGGCCCGGCCGTGGCTCTTCGCAGTCGCGCGCAACCTTGCCGTGGACGCCTACCGGGCCAGGCGGGCGCGCCCGCACGAGGTCGGGGAGGCGGCCCTAGAGCTGATACCCGCGCCAGACGAAGCCGACCGGGCTCTTGAGTCGTGGGCGGTCGCGGACGCGCTGAGGGCGCTGCGGCCTGAGCACCGCGGCGTGCTGCTTGAGACCTACTACCGAGGCCGCTCCGTCGCCGAGGCGGCCGTGGTGCTCGGCATACCGGCCGGCACCGTCAAATCCCGGACGTTCTACGCGCTCCGGGCGCTGAAGCTGGCACTAGAGGAACGGGGGCTTGCGCCATGACCGGCCCGGCCTGCCGCAACATCCGCCAGTCGCTTGGCGTCTACGTGGTTGGCGCGATCGATCCCGCCGAGCGCACGCTGGTCGACATTCATCTGGCCAGCTGCCCGGACTGCCGGGAGGAACTGGCCGGGCTGGCCGGCCTGCCGGCTCTGCTCGGCCGGGTGCCCGCCCACGACGCCGAACGGCTGATCCTGCACAGCGCCGAGGTCAAGGACCTGGAGGAGCCGCCTGCCGAACTGCTGAGCTCGCTGCTCAGGCGGGTGGCCGAGCGGCGGGCGGTCCGCAGGTGGCGAGGCCTCGCCGCGGCTGCGGCCGCGGTCGTCATCGCGGTGGCTGGCGGGGCAGCGGGCGCGCGCATCATCGGCCCTGCCGGGCACACGATCCCTGGCCAGGTCGCCGCGCCTGAAGTGGTCAGCGCGACCAACCCGCAGACGAACGTCACCGCCACCGTCAGGTATGCCGCCAGGTCGTGGGGGACCAAGATGGACGTCTGGGTCACCGGGATCAAGGGCGGGACCGCCTGTCAGATCTATGCGGTGAATGCCAGCGGGCAGCGCTGGGAAGCCGGCAGCTGGACGGTGCCCGATGGCCAGCGGGGTTCGGACTACCCCGCTTCCGTGTCGGTCGCCGCCGCGCAGGTGCGCAGCTTCGAGATCACGTCGGGCGGCCATGTGCTGGTAACAGTTCCTGCCACCTGACCCGGGAATGCCCGGACACCAGCGGGCGCTTTATACGGCGTGACGGCAGGGCTGATCGTAAGCGTGGCGGCGCTCGCCGTCGCGACCATCGGCGGACTCACCTGGCGTCGGCGCAGCGGGCGGTTCCGGCCAGTCGCAGCAAGCGCAACTGCCAGGGCTGCCGCCAGGGCCGCCGCCGGGGCAGTGACCAGCGCTGACCGAGACGCCACCGGGCCGGCCGGCCCTCGGTCCGCCAGCGCCGTGCCCGCCAGCGCCGGGCCTGCTGGCCCCGCGCCCGCCAGCCCCGCGCCCGCCAGCGCCGGGCCTGCTGGCCCCGCGCCCGCCAGCGCCGGGTCAGGCATCAGCGCGGCTGAGCTAGGCCAGCCGCTCGGCTCGCGCGCCACGCTCGTTCAGTTCTCCTCCGCATTCTGCGCGCCATGCCGCGCCACCAGGCAGTTGCTAGCTGAGGTAGCAGGAATGACGGACGGGGTAGCGCACGTAGAGATAGACGCGGAATCCCGCCTGGAACTCGTCCGCCGCCTTGATGTCCGCCGCACGCCCACCGTCTTCGTGCTCGGCCCTGACGGCCGGATCGCGCGCCGCGCGAGTGGTCGGCCGCGCAAGTCCGACCTGATGGCGGCGCTGGGCGAGGTGACCTGACATGCATTATCCAGTGATCAGGTCGGAAATACAGGTAGTTGTCGTGAACCCGGCGCTGACCAGGCGGCGCGCGGTAGATTTCTGCCGTATCGCGACAGCGCAGTGTCCGCCTGACCGCGGGCCAGGATCGCAGGCCTTGCCCGCGGGCTCGCCCGCCTAACCGGCCGGGGACGCTGCCGCGCAGCGGCGGGGCGGCCGCCAGGGCGAACCGGGCACTGAAAGGTGCCGGGAGAGGGCGCGGGGACGGGGTATCACTAACCGGGGATCCAGGGTCAGCACCGCTGAAGGGACACCGCAGATGGACATCGATCCGAGAGGCCCGCGCTTTGGCGCGCTGATCACCGCAGTTGTCTTCGTGATTGTCCTGATCACCGGCAGCGTCTGGTTGCTGGCCGCGCAGGCACTGGTCTTCGCGGCCGGCGCGTTCCTCGGCATGCGGAGATCACCCTACGGGCTGCTCTACCGCTGGCTGGTCAGGCCGCGGCTCGGGCCGCCGGCGGAGCTTGAGGCCGAGATGCCACCCCGGTTCGCGCAGGCCATCGGGCCCGCCGCCATTGGTCTCGTGGCCGCGTTCCTCAACGGAGTCTTCGGCCTCTGCCTGGGCTGCGAGATGTATCTGCTTATCCGCCGAATCTGGCCGGGCCGTCAGGTCCTGATCCCGGCCGAATCTGACAAGGAGGTTCCCATATGAGCCGTTCCGACGTCCTCGTGGACGCCGACTGGGTTGAGGCCCATCACGGTGACGATGGCGTGGTGATCGTCGAAGTGGACGAGGACACCAGCGCCTACGACAAGGGCCATATCCGTGACGCAGTCAAGATCGACTGGAAGGCGGACCTGCAGGACCCGGTGCGCCGCGATTTCGTGGACAAGGCCGGCTTCGAGGCGCTGCTCTCGGCGCGCGGCATCGCGAACGACGACACGGTGGTGCTCTACGGCGGGAACAACAACTGGTTCGCGGCGTATGCCTACTGGTACTTCAGGCTGTACGGGCACCAGAATGTCAAGCTGCTCGACGGCGGCAGGAAGAAGTGGGAACTCGAGTCCCGCGAGATCGTGACCGACGTGCCGCGCCGGCCGGCCACCTCCTACCATGCCGCCGAGCAGGACACCGCGATCCGCGCGTTCCGTGACGAGGTCCTGTCCGCGATCGGCAAGCGCAACCTGGTGGACGTCCGGTCGCCGGATGAGTTCGCAGGCCGGCTGCTTGCCCCGGCGCACTTGCCGCAGGAGCAGGCCCAGCGCGGCGGGCACATCCCTACCGCGAAGAACGTCCCCTGGTCGAAGGCGGCCGAGGAGGACGGCACGTTCAAGTCCGATGACGCGCTGCGCGCCCTGTACCGCGACGAGGCCGGCCTGGACTTCGGCCGGGACACCATTGCCTACTGCAGGATCGGCGAGCGGTCCGCGCACACCTGGTTCGTGCTGCACGAACTGCTCGGCCAGCAGAACGTGAAGAACTACGACGGGTCGTGGACCGAGTACGGGTCGCTCGTCGGGGTTCCGATCGAGGTTGGAGACGGCAAGTGAGCGACGACGGATGCGGCGCGCCGCGCGGCGGGGCAGCAGTGCCCGCCGGCGCTGCGGGCAGCCAGGCGATCGTCCAGGGCCGGGTGACGCAGAACGGATCCGCGGTGCCGACTGGCTACGCCCGCCTGCTGAACTCGGGCGGTGACTTCGTCGCCGAGGTGCCGCTCGGCGAGGACGGCGGCTTCCGGTTCTTCGCCGCCCCTGGCACCTGGAGGCTGCGCGTGCTCGCCCCCGGCGGGGTGCGCGCCGAGCGTTCGGTATCGGCCGACATCGGCCAGGTGACCGAGCTGGAGGTGGCCGTCTGAGGCCGCCAGGCCGCTAGCGACGGCCGCTGCTCGTGGCCGGTCGCCCGCACCTGCGGGCGCCCGGCCACGAGCATGTCCAGCGGCGGCCAAGCTCCGCTCGTTACTGTTACCTCTCTTGCCATCTGTTCGTCACTTTTCATGTCACCTGGTGTTCATCTGCCCGTTACCCAAGCCGCTGAGGATGGGCCTGGCTGGCCACACTGAGCGGCCGACGCGTGCACGCAGACCTGGAGGCGAGGCGGAAGGTGTCGATCCATGCCGATCCGGCTAGTTCTGGGCCTGGCGCAGCCGGTCCCGGCGCCGATACCGGCACCGTCGTGCGGCGGGGCCCGGTCACCGGAGCAGCGCAGGCGACCGGGGACACCGCGCTAACGGCGGTCGACCTGACGCTCAGCTTCGGTCCTCGCGCGGTGCTGAGCAACATCTCGCTGGACGTCCAGCAGGGCGTGGTGACGGCGCTGCTCGGGCCGACCGGCTCGGGCAAGACCACGCTGCTGCGGACATTCAACCGGATGAACGACAAGGTGACCGGCTACCGGCACGCCGGCGACGTGCTGCTGGACGGCCGCAGCATCTGGCATCCGGCTGTCGAGCTGATGTCCCTGCGGCGCAGG
>WNGK01004223.1_pt1 | contig 23066 bp, 28 predicted proteins | sample 5400601 | NCBI WGS metagenome assembly WNGK01 (sample SAMN13153376, study PRJNA577476) | soil metagenome | isolation source: 60 cm soil or saprolite under Garry oak tree replicate 1 | place: USA:California | collected 2016-06-15
GATCGCACCTGTCGGGCAGGCGGCAACGCATAGCTTGCATTCCAGGCAGGGGTTATAGACGACCGGATGTGAATATTCGGAGACTTCTGCATCCACCAGTACCGTTCCCAGGAGAATGAAATTCCCGAACTTGGGATGAATCACGTTCCGATGAATCCCCATCTGTCCGAGGCCGGCCGCTACCGCTACAGGCTTGTGAGAGACCACCCACATTTTTGATCCCCAACGATCAGCCTCCATAGGGAATCCAACGGCTCCGCCATTGATCGCGCCAATCCCAACCTCTTCCAGTGCCGAGACGATTCGGCGGGCCACTTCGTTGGTTTCGTCTGTCGTGTGATGGAATTCGAGATTGGAGACTGATCGGGCTGGCGTCCGGATGTTCTCCCGGTTCATGCGACAGACAACGCTAATGAGCGTTCTCGTTCTGGGAAAGACGTTCTCAATTTCGGCTTTCTGATCGGCAATTTCTGGCCGGTCGCGCTCAACAAAACCCACGTCGTCTGCACCCGCGTCCAGGCACAACCGCCGGAGCCAAGCTGTATCAAGGACCTGATCCGTGGGGACTTCACCCCGGTTCGTCCTTCCCTCGTAAAAACGCTTCACGGTTGGGTGTTCAGCCAATTGCGCCACGAATTTCTCCTTTCTCCTGATGACCTATGGTTTTCTCGCCAAGAGCTGTTCGCATTTGATCCTGCTGCGCCTGTTTGCAGTGAGGCTGTCAGCGTAGAACGTCAGCTCCAACCGGCCTATCCCACTCCGACCGGCACCAGCTTCTTAGACGCCTTCCAGAGCTGCCGGTTGATAAAACCGGGGGCGAGGCGGCGCATGAATGCGAGCTGTTTGGACTGACCTGGCCGGATCTCGAGGGCACCCGTCTTGAGGGATGCAAAGGATTGCTTCACCAACTCATCAGTGGTGATCAAGGTGACCTCGCCTTCGGGAAAGGCTGCCGTCAAATCTGTCTTCACTGCCGGGGGCATAAGCTCAATGACCTCTACGCCGGTTTCCTCCAATTGGAACCGCAGCGACTGGGTGTAGGAGTGAATCGCCGCCTTGGTGGCGCAGTAGATTGGCGCGGCGGGCAGCGGCACGAAGGCGAGCCCCGAGGATACGTTAATCACCGTGCCCTTATTGGCGGTGAGGATGTCGATGAACGCGGAGGTCATGCCGATTACGCCGCCTACGTTGATGTTCATCTCCGCCGTTAGGCAAGCCAGGTCGGCCGCCGGGGCTTTAAGGTTCTTGTACAGCATGATGCCGGCGTTGTTCATCAATACGTCAAGCTTAGGGAACTCCGCCTTCACACGCGCCGCAAGGGCGGCGATTTGCGCGGGATCGCCAACGTCGCTCTGAATGGTGTGGAGCGTCGGGTGCTTTGCCTTCACCTCGTCGAGCACCGCCTTGCGGCGGCCTGTCACGATAACCTCGTTGCCCAGTTCCTTGAACTTGAGCGCGAAAGCAAGGCCGATGCCTGCGGAGCCCCCGGTAATAAGGATGGTGCGACCAGCGAGTTTCATAGAAGACCTTTCGTAAATACTCTCCACGAAAAACATGTTCATTTGTGGCGGACCGGAAACTTTTCGACTCTCACGAGCCCATCTTCCGGGCTCGCATGCTACATTAGATTACAGTCATAATCTTATGGTTACAAGAAAAATCTCAAAAGCTGTGCAAAAGATGATCCCGCACACCCGACAGCACTTTCTGTCGGTCGGCAGGCTCGGTAAGAAGGCGAGCAATTGACACGGCGCCCGCCATCGCACTGAAAATAACGAAGAAATTTCGTTCCCGCTCTGGTGCCGTCGCACCCGGCATGAACTCCACCCATCGCTCCCCGCGCTCTTTCATCAGGCCTGAGATTTGTTTCCTGACGGTAAGTTTGGCGCGAGCAATCTCCGGCGCCAACGCGGCAACCGGGCAGCCCGTGTCGGGATGATCGCAGTGTTCGGTTGAGAGGTACCGTCGGACGACCTCCTTCCACCTGTCCTCACGCGGCACGTCTTGCAGGGACGAATAGACCTTCTCGCTGTCCGAGAATGCCTGCGCAATGGCCTCAGCGAAAAGCTCGTGCTTGCTGCGGAAATGCTTGTAAAAGCCTCCCACAGTCAGGCCCGACGCCTTCATCACGCTGGCGACACCAGGCCCCTTCAGGCCTTCGGCGCGGAGCTTGCGAGCGGTGTTCCGTACGATACGATCTCGCGTTTGCGTCTTGTGTTCCCGTTCGTAACGCATATGACCTCTCCATTGGATTATATACATAATCCATGGATGCACAATATTCCAGTCGGCGTTTAGGAGCGTCCTCTAAGGGCGGCAGGCCTAGGGCTGGATTCAGTCCTGATTGTTTCTGACGGTTAAAAACTCAACCCACAATTCCTGTGGCTTTGTACGATTTCCGCGGCGATTGGCAGTCCCCGCGGTATTTGTAAGTTGTTGTAAAACCAATTCCTGCAGCGCTGTCACGGCAGCGGCCGTCCGAAGCAATCTTCGTCACGCGGAAGGCGGTTTTCCAAATCGCCGCTGAGCAGAACTGTTGTTATGCATCAAATCTGAGTGCGATCGGTTGATGCACTCAGAAGGATTGTTTATAAGAATTACAAATAGTACGCCTGCCTGGCAGGACGACGCTCTACCGCCTCTGGGTCTTGATTGTGAATGCTGGCTCGATGCTCGTACGGGATCAGGCTAGCCATGCACGACTGAGAATCAACGGACCAAATGCGACAAATTATCTCGGTCCAATTGCATCGATTTCAGCCAGCTAAAACATAGTACTATGCATATAGCATCATAAAAGCCCCTGATAAGGGCGAGGTCGGTGGTTCAAGTCCACCCAGGCCCACCATTTATTTTCAGTAGGTTACCGGGTGTTGTCCCAAAAACCTCAAGCCACAATCCAACCCGCGCTTATCTGATTTCACCGGCACCAACGGCATAGCCACTCCCAGCGCAGTGGGATATTCCCCTTGCGCCGCCAGAATCACCTTGAACCGAAGGAAATTACAAACCCGGCTCCGAGGCGCAGATTGTTTTGGTGATGCTCCGAGCCATTTGCTGAAAACTGGCGGCGGTTTGCTAATTCACCCTGACCTGTTCGCACAGACCGATTTTCGCTTGTTTTGTTTGCGTTAAGCGATTCGCAGTTGCCGCGAAATGCCCTCATTTGCAGTCTAAAGTTCAGCAAATGTTCAGCAAGAAGTGGCTCCGTCTTTAGTATCGAGACAACGGTTTGGCAAAATTCCCGATTCCACACGCTGTTGTTCGGAATCAATGAGTTGCATTCGGATAAGATGCCCTACTGTGGTGCAAAGTGCCACTGCTCGGCAGCCATTGTGCAACTATTGTGCAATCAGAACGGTTTATCACGCCCCATCAGGAGGGCTAACGATGGAGCATCTTGCGGATTTGCGATCTCCCCGGATGCGGCCCGGATGTGGCCAGACCAGCCGATACAAGCGCGTTTCCCGGCACTGATTCGCACTGCCGCTTAGAGTGCTTCGGTGACAACGCTGGGCGAATAAGTTTTACAACAGGTTCCAAGATACGCTGGGTGGCTGCCAAACGCAGCGCAATCATGCAAGACATCGCGCTTTTTGTGGGTTGAGTTGTGTGGGTTAAATCCGCGAGCGACGTCGGCCGAATATTCACCACCGCCGGCACTGGACGTCAAATTCCTCTCGGCGCTCGCTTCACTTCTGAGCACGAAGGAGGCCTTTACGCCGCTGCTCAAACTGATGCCGTTACGATCGGTTGTGACGCATCCGTCAGTCTCGCCGCCGATACCCTCTGCCTCGACTCGATCCATTTCGGGGCAACATTTCGCTCTTCATCTGGACGATTCATGGTAAATACCGCGACCACCCGCTCCTGACGCACCCACCATACGCTAAAGCTATTGCTCGAAAGATCTCCACGATGTACGACCTGATCCGCACCCGACGAATCGCCCCAATACTCGTAGGAGAGATCGAACACGTCGGAAAAGAAATACGGGACATGCCTGAACGGAGTCTTGTCTCCCATAAGCGACCCGGCACAATACTGCCCCTGTGAAACAGCATTGTCCCAGTGCTCGACGCGTCTCCGTTTTCCAAAAAGCAGGTCCTGGTAGTTCGCGACATCGCCTGCTGCGAAGATGCCGGGGTGGCTTGTCTGCAGATACTCGTCAACCAAAATGCCGTCACCGACATCTAGCGCACTGTTCGTCACCACCTCGACTGACGGCTGCACGCCGATTCCGGCGACAACCAAATCGCACTGGATGGTCTGCTTGTCTCCGAGCACGGCCGAATTGACGGCTCCATCGCCTCGAAATTCCGTAACGGACATCGACTTGACCAGTCGCACTCCTCTGGCAGTGTAGTAGCTCTCGAAAAAGCTCGACATTTCCGGCGAGAACAACCGCTTAAAGACGCGCTCATCATTCAGGACCATAGTTACTTCTATCCCCTTTTGCGCGAACACTGCCGTCACTTCCATGCCGATGAAACCCCCGCCGATTACAACTGCATGCTTCGCTTTCTCCGCTGCGCTCCGAATATTCTTGGAGTCACTAACCGTTCGCAGGTAAAACAGGTTTTGAAGTCTGGCTCCTGGAATGTCTAGAGTTCGCGGACGGGCACCAGTGGCGATAATAAGTTTTTGAAACCCGAACTCATCACTGTTCTTAAGAATTAGACGCTTGCGTTTGACATCTACCGTAGAGACTTCGCACTGGAGCCTCAACTCGATTCCGTGCTTCTTGTAGAAGTCTTCCGCATTGATCTTGATGGCATCTTCGCTGTCCTTACCTGCCAGAAAACTTTTTGACAATGGTGGGCGCTCATAAGGAACAGCATTATCGGCCGAGAGAATAGCTAGTTCACTCCTTGGCAAGCCAAGTTCCATCAGTTGTTTAGATGCGTATCCTGCAACCATTCCTCCGCCAAGGATCACGACATTCGATTGGTCCATATCCCACCTCGACTATTCGATGCACATTCATGCCTCGCCGCTAACTACTTAACATCGCATTCCATCTCCTTTTGGCGCGATGCGCTGCCAAACTAGTCGATGCGCAGAGTTTGCTCCATCGAAATGTGACTGAGAATTACGGCGGTCATCCACACAACGGTGGGCCTTACACTCACCGTGATACTTCCCGGACAACACGCCACGCGCCAAGGGAGACCAGGCCAAGAACCGCCGCTGCGGCCTTTATCGGGCTCCCGCTTGTCTCCGTTCGTAAATGTGCTGAAGGCGGACTGTCATGCCGACGGACGTGTCGCACCGTGGCGGGAGCTTCGCCGCTGCATAACACGGTGCGCGCCGTCAGGACAACACGCCCGCCTATCGGGATCGGGAGGAAAACTGCATGAATCATCGCTGATGTAAGCGACGATTCATGCGCCATCACTTCTTGCCGTTGTGATCGCCGGAATGGCCATGGTCGCCACCTGAGTGCTCGCCATGCTCCTTCGCGCCGGCCAGAGTGAACGCGAAGACTTTATTATTTCCGGTTCCAGAAATCTCCCGGTAACCGGATCCCCAGTAGAGGGTGCTGTCCACGATGGATGGACCATCGATGACTGTCCCTCCGCTTTCAAAGTTCCAGAGAATTTTCCCGCTCATCGTATCCAGGGCGTACATCTGTCCTGAATTAGAGCCGGAATACATGACCCCGTTCGCAACGCTCACCGAACCCCTGTCTATGGTGCCCGGCGTGGGATCGGCCGTCTGCCAGAGGATTTTCCCCGTGGCAACATCCAGCGCACTCCACGCGCCCCAGGTGATCTGCTGTCCCGAAGGCACCAAGGTGTATGGGAGAAGGTCGCTGTTCGAGATCGCAACATAGATACGCTGCCCGTCGGTCGCAGTGCCCCACTCGATTCCTCCGAGCGAAGCCCCCGGCCCCACGGGTGTGCTCCAAACAATGTTGCCGTTATCGGGATTCAGCGCCCAATAGATTCCGCTCTTCTGGCCAAATCCCACAATGTCTCCCACCAGATTTGGGCCTGATCCTCCCAAATCGAAATCGGGGCTCGTCGGCACCGGGCAATTGGGATTTGGTCCCGTCGAGAGGATGCACGCCACGGTCCACGTATCAAAACCCTGCAATTTCTTCGCCCACTTGACCTGCCCCGTCTTCAAGTCCAACGCCAAGGCTGTGTCGAAGAAATCGTCGGCAGCTTCGCAGGTCACCATCGGGGTCATATTTTCGCAGGCTTCCACGTCTGCTGGCGCCGTATAGTTGTTTCCGGTCCCGATGAAGAGGGTGCCGCGCTTTGGATCGATCACCGGCGGTTGCCAGATCGCACCGCCGCTGTATCCTCCGGTTTGCCCGCCATTGTCCGGCATGTCGAAGGTCTTCCAGAGAATCGCTCCGGTCTTTTCATTCAGCGCCACCATGCTCCCGCGAAAACTGCAGCACGAGTACGTCGGGTCAAGCGCCAGGGTTTCTTCGCTCGACGAAACGCCGATGTAAATGACGCCGTCGAAGACAACCGGCGATCCGGTAATGATGGCCGCCGGATGCGCTTCCACTTGCGTCTTCCACTGCAATTTCCCTGTTTCGCGATCCACGGAAATCACGTTTGCGCCGTTGTGCACCAGCTTGGAGCTCTGGATGTCTCCAATAATTACCTGGTTCCCTTTCACTGCCGGGCTCACGCGAGAGATTGCTCCCTCGACGCCATCGTATTCGGAAATCTTGTGAGTCCAGATTAGTTCACCGCTATCCTTCTTCACCGCGAACAGATTCCCGCCCCAATCGGGGAAGTACACTGCATCGCCATCCACGGTGGGCGTAGCGGAGACATCGCCGCCCGCTGTGAACACCCATTTTGGCGCAAGACCGTTGACATTGGCGGGACTGATGGTGTGCTCTGCGGGCTGGCTCCAACTATTATTCAGATTTTGTCCGGCTATTCGCCATTGGCCTGGTGGCGCGGCATCCGATTGGCCTCGGGCGCTCAGCCCTGAAACCAACAAAAGTGCGGCGATCGCTGCCGCTCTCCTCAACGACGCTTCACATTTTTTCCTCGACATCTTTTTTCTTCTCCTTGTGTTCGATCTTGCGATTACATCCGCTTGGCTGCTTTGCTATGCAAACGTGTGCCCATCGCGAACTTCACCGGGCACTGCAGCTATGCGTTTTGTTTTCAACGGAAAAGAGAAACACCTGAGGACGGCGTCGGGACGCAATAGTTTTTGAAGCCACCACTTAAGTCATAAACTTGACGATAACGTTCACGTCGCGACTCCGAGTGCATCCGAAAATTGGGTCACTGCCTCGTTCGCCACTTTGATCCTCCGCGCCAACTTGACTAGGTAGGTTGAGATCTGAGGTGCAGGACTCTTCTGACTGCTACCTTGCAGGGTAACGGTCCGAACCGCCGTGCAATCGATTTCGTGAGATTTGGATTGCTTTCGGTTAGCCTGTCAATTGGAAGCAATCGCGATCACTTCCTACATGCCGATTTCCGATTGCTAATCGCGATAGATCTCTTCCGGTTAGCGGACCTCCATGATAGGTCTTTGACAAGAGGGCAGAAGCTCTCCCGACGCGCTGCAGAGGAGCACGGGTGTAAATGCTTTCTGATTCTTCGCCGCGTGTGTTGCGTTCTCAGCCGTGGTTCCTAAGCAAGTTAGAACCAGACTTCCATTTGCTGTCTCAAACCAGCAGTGGTCTTGAACGGAAAATTGCGTTTGCGTTTTCCTGCCAGTCTCGCAACTAATCAACGGAGCATCCAGAGCTGAAATCGGAAAAATGGGGTTAATTGAGCTAAGGGCTATACCCACAACCGAAGAAATCATAGTGCCCGGTGAAGCACGCCGCGGAAATCGCTGCACTTTTTGCGGACGCAAACGCGAAAGAGCTTCACATCTTCGAAAGGCTTCTCAAGAAAACTGGTAAGCGCGCCAGGGCGCTTGCTGATCAAAGGAGCAAGCAGGACTACAAAGTTCGAAGTCGCTAGCCATTCGTTCGAACTTCAACGGCACAATGACTTGCTGCGCGACGAAGCAGTTTTCTAAACTGCCGCCTCAGAATGATCTTTACGAATGAACGAGTTTCCAAGAAATGAAAATGTGGATCGCTACAGAATTCGTGGGCTTTTCCCGACCCACAATCCAACCCACAACATGCGATGTCTTGCACGACTTCCGCGTATTTTGGCAGTCCCCGCGGTCTTGTAAGTTTTTGTAAAACCTAATCGTGCCACTCTGATAAGGGCGAGGTCGGTGGTTCAAGTCCACCCAGGCCCACCATCAAAATCACCAATAAATACGCGCCTATTCTCACTTTTCCCCTCTTGGGGAATACTTCTCAAAAAACCAATTTGCCAACTTTTTGCCAACTTTAGGATTGGCCGGATGGCACTACACTCAGGGGCGTTAACACCGTTCGAGTGAAGGCCGAACGGCTTAGCATCGATTAGGCTATGTCGAGAATGCTGCCCTGTCATGTCGAAGGAAGTGCAAGGCAGTGCAAGACACTGCAAGGCTGTGGAAGGAGCGGGAAGTCATTTTCAGTCGGTTTGCGGGGCCGTGGTTCAGTTGGTTAGAACGCTGCCCCGTCGCTGGTTAGAATCCTGCACTGTCACGGCAAGCCTGGCTTGTAACAAAGCAACGATTTCGTCACTCCCATCAAGAGCAACCAACCCAAATCCGAAGCTTGGGAAACCCCCCGTTCTTCCGTTGAATGAACTACGCCCGCTCGTTGTTTCTGATTGTACTCAGGACTTAATTTTTCCGTACAGCGGTTTGCTAATTGTCCTGCCCGCTGTGGTTAAAGCACGGCTTGTCGTTCTTCCGCTGAACGAAAAGTTCTCATTCCGAGAAATCTCTGTAGGCAGCCTGTCATTCATTCCATTGCCGCACTGGCATAACCAGGAATAGCTCCGTGCGATTCGGCAAATGCGTCACGTAGGGCATTCCGTTCGTTGCGTCACGATTAAATCCTTGAAATTCGTCTTGATTGGGACCGACTACCATCAGGTGTGGGCCAACGTGGAACTCATGGCCGGAGGAGCCATCTTTTGCCGATTTCCAGGCGCCGAGATACATGTACGAGATGCCGATGCGATCAATTTGCGGCGTGCGGCCGGCAAGGCTGTCCTGCATCCAGCGCAGGAATATGGGGTCGAAGCACCCTGGCTCATCGTGCGGATACCCAGGAATAGCCGGGAGACAGGTCCATTCGTTCGATCCTTTGCGCAGGAGTCGGTACTCGCCCCCAGGCGCCGATGGCCAATCGAGCACAGTCGCGTCCCTGGTGATGAATGCGGGACCGCCTCGCAGTGCGTCCGCGATCTTCTCTGCGTCAGTCACCGGCAATCGATCTGACGACTGAGGGAAGGCGGTGACTGCCGTCAAAAGAACACTTGTGAGTAGCTTCATCCAAACGTCAGTACGGATCATGTGTTTCTCCTTCTTCGTCTTTCTACGTTTTCTTAGATACTCGGGCGTGCTGTCTGGTCGACGCATTGTTAGAATGTCTCTCATGCGCGATGTGCATTTACGTAACTTGGATCTGAACCTCATATATCCCCTCCATGCGCTTTTGGAGGAGTGCCAGGTCACCCGTGCGGCGAAACGAAGTTTCTTGAGTCAGTCGGCGATGAGCAGGGCGCTTGAGCGGTTACGCGATATGTTAGGAGACCACTTGCCTGTTGGCCGAATATGAGTGCCTATTTGATTATCTCCCGAACCGATAGCTCGACATGGTGATCTTGCCGAAGAAATCGTCCTGCCAGTAGATGATTTTTGCCGGCTCTTGTTCCGCTGCTCCGAGCGCGACGTGAAGCGGAAGGAAGTGATCCTCCTGCGGTTGAACGGCGCGTGCGAAAGGAGCTCGTTGCCATTCCACCAAGCGTTCGGATCGCTGCTTCGGCCTGCAGTCCACCAGAGTCTCCTTAAGCCACAAATCGAATTGCGCCGACTCTTGCTTTATGTCGCCGTTTACCCCACTCCTCATCATGGCGCCGAGGTTGTGGTAGCTGCTGCCGCTTCCGATGATCAAGATTCCTTCATCCCGAAGAGGAGCGAGCGCTCTGCCGAGCTGCAAGTGTGCTTCAGGATCATAGTCCGAGCGGATTGAGACCTGAATCACGGGGACATCAGCTTCAGGATGCGTCACGGCCAGGAGCGAATAGGTGCCGTGATCGAATCCACGTTTTGGGTCCAAGTGAGTAGGCAGTCCTGCGCCTTGGATAAGGGAGTGCGCTTGGCGCGCGAGTTCGGGCGCACCTGGAGCGGAATAGCGGATCTGGTATAGCTCTTTCGGGAAATCTCCAAAATCATAAACCATGGGAGGAGTCGGACTCGCCATCACCGCGAAGTCTTTCTCCTCCCAGTGACCCGAGACCACAAGAATCGCTTTCGGCTTAACAGGAAGCTGCTGAGACAAATCTTTCAGGGAGGCCTCAAGAACGACAAAGTTGCTGCGAAACGATCCTGTCATGTAGGGCCATGGTCCGCCGCCATGGGTTAAGTAAAATGTGGGAGGCCGAGTTCGCATGGTATTCATTTCATTCCTCAATTCAGTAGAACCCTTAACTAACGTTTGACTTCCCCATGGTGAATCACGCCGCCTTTTGTCTCGCGCTTCGGTTGATTTGCGTGGATGCGAAGCCGGACAAGCGGGTCTGCACCGTTTCCCAGTGCAAATTGAGGTGCTTCCTTCCGTCGGGTCCATTCATCAATTGCCAATACATCTTCAAACGGATCATTTCCCGCGCACATGCCCCGTCTGACTCAGTTCATGCGCACGCTTCGCCTAGGAAAAATCCCCAAGGTATCTTCTGTCTCAGTTATTGACTTTGATTTTCCGAAAGGATGGCTTTTTTGCCGAAGTAGCTGATCAGGTAAAAGCATGCCCCGAGTGAGATGACATCCTTGAAAAGGAATAGGCCCAAAAAGCTCATGTATCTCATATAGTGAATTCCGGGAACGGGAATAATCGCACCGGGGGTAGTTATGACCATGGTGCTGGTTGTAAAGAACATGAGTGTTCCGATGAGTCCGCCCATGATACCGGCTTTAGGCTTCACATAGCCTGCGATGATCAATATCGCTGCAGCAATCTCGGTAAGGCCGATGATATCGGAGCCGATATAAGGGCCGAATAACTTAAAGTGCCACCAGATCAGCGGGCTGTTAGAAACCAAAGGAACTATCCCTTCGGCTCCGGGAGCAGTCATCTTATAAGACCCTGCCCAGAGAAGCATAACAATCATGCCGATACTGGTGATCAGGAAAGGGATGTCATGACCGTTTATCCATGCAGCCAATTTGGTTAAATTGCTCTTCGCGTCTTTTGAGAGGTCTTGTTTCTCCGCATTAATTGCTTGCCCTGATAGCACAAGACTCATGATTAAGCCACCTGATCCAATGCCACGCGGGGGAAATCAACATCAACGTCGAGGGCTATGTTGAAGTAGTTGGTGAAGATATTCAGCGCAACATGAGCGACGATTTCGGCGATCTCTCCATCCGTGAAGCCCTGGTCGCGAAGCGCCTGTATGCTACTCGCCGGCACTTGCCCACGCTTTTCCAACAATTCACGCGCAAACGTCAGCGCCGCTGTGTCCTTGGGTGAGGTGCCTTGCCCCTGGCGGCTGTTGAGAATTTGCTGGTCCGTGAGGCCCGCGAACTTGCCGATTGCGGTGTGAGCGGACACACAATATTCGCAGCCGTTCTTTTGTCCTACTGCCAAGGCGATTTCCTGCCTCAATTTCGCATTGAGGCTGCCTTTGTTAAGCGCACTGTCGAACTCCATCCAGGCTTTCAGAGCCGCGGGAGAATTCGCCAATGCTTTCGCCAGGTTCGGAACGGACTTGATGTTGTTCTGAAGGGCGGTGAGCAATTCTTTTGACTTGCCCGTCGCCTGTGCGGGATCGACAATTTTAATTTGCGCCATGATCTTGGTCTCCTTTGCTTCTGGTTACGGTCAAAAATTAATGCTTCCAACCAATCAGATTCCCCGATATGAAAAATGTTTCAGACGCGCATTCCGTTCCGTGTCAGGTTTCAGACCACATGGGTACTTCAATCAATATAAATTCCAGTCTTCCAAAGATCAGTCATTTGGGGGCGCCGTAACTGTACTTTGGTCGCTTTTTATCGATTGCTGTCAGCCGGTGTACTTCGGATGGCCTCAGCGTTTCCTCGGATGCTCTTTCTCATTATTTCCTTTAGTCTTACACGACCCCTTGCGAGCTGAGCCTTTACCGTACCTCTTGGCACTCCGAGGAGATGTGCGGTTTCGCTGATGCTCAAGCCGTCTAGGTCCCGAACTTGAAAGGTGTTACGCAAGGTAGGCGAGAGTTGTGCTGTCGCGTCGGCGAGTCTTTCGGCAAGTTCCCGCATGGAGCATACCTCTTCGGGGTTTGGTTGGTGGTCTGGCAGCATCTCTGCGAGCGGAACGTTTTGCTCACCGTGGGTTTCGTCCAAAGAAATTTGCGCTTGCGGTGAACGTCGACGCAACTTCATGCGAGCGGCATTGATCACGATGGCCGTGAGCCACGTGGACATTTTCGCTTGTCCTCTGAACTGATCGAGGTGTGTGAAGGCTGACAGGAAGCATCCTGAACTGCATCCTCGGCGTCAGCGATATTGCCCAGAAGGCGCAGGGCGATACGACGAAAGCGAGCCAAGTGGCGGATGATAACGTCGGTCAATTACTGAACTTTGTTTTGATAAGACTGGACCGCAACTCCCTGTCCATGGATATCTAGCGCCGTCGTCGCCATGGATGGACTTCCTTTCCTTCTTCGAAATGCACGTCAAGCCCGTTTCAGTCTTCTGCGACTGCCTGATAGCGGCTTAATGGAATCAGATTCGCGATTGACAGGTCCGTGACAGAGCTGCTGTCTGAAGGCCCTCAGGTGTGGGAATTGTCTGTCACAAAATGAGCTCCTCAGCATCGCATGGTGAGAGCAGGAAGAAAATTCCTGCGATCAACAGTACACAGGAGAGACGCAATATGAAGGCAAGTAAGTTTACGTTGAGCACCGTCGTACTGGTGCTGTTGTCAGTGAGTGCATGGGCGGGCGATAAGATGAAAGCGAACATCCACATCGATCAGACCGTACACGTTGGTTCGACGCAACTCGGTCCCGGCGCGTACAAAATTACCTGGACAGAGAGCCGCTCGAACGCCGAAGTGACTTTCTCGCAAGGCGAGAATGTGATCGCCACTGTACCGGCCCACGTGACTCAAGTACGCAGCGGATTCAACAGTCCGGCGATCCATACCGATAGCAGCACCAGCACGCTTATCGAAGTGGAACTTCCTGAGGTATCGCTTTCCTTTACGAGCGAGAATGCTGCCCCGGCTAGCCCAGCTAACTAATCACGCGGCAGAGCGCAGATCCTATGCGCTCTGCCCTCACCTTTTGAAAGCAGGAAGAGTAATGTCAACCAATCAACCGAACAAACTAGCAGCAACAATCCCTCTTCAGACTGTTCCTGCAGAAGAAGATGACGCCGCCTTGGTTGCCGCCGCCAAGAGCGGGCGCAACCAAGCGTTTGAAATCCTGGTCCGCCGTTATCAGGCAAAGATTCTGCACGTCGTCATGCGCTTCACTCGCAACCGGGAAGACGCAGAAGATATCGTGCAACAAAGCTTCCAAAAAGCGTTCATTCACCTGCAGCAGTTCGAAGGCACAAGTTCGTTCTCCACTTGGCTGACGCGGATCGCGATGAATGAGGCCCTTATGTGGCTACGGAGGAAACGAGCGTCACGCGAGGTATCAATCGAGGAGTCAGGCACGGGGGACGAGGCCGTACTGCCGCTGGATTTTCTCGACCCGGCCCCAAGTCCTGAAGATGGCTGCTTAGGACGAGAGCGGGAGCGAGTTCTGTCCAGGGCGATGAAGAAGTTGACGCCTGCGCAGAGGGAAGCAATCGAGCTGCGGGAACTCAACGAACTGTCCACAGAGGAGACCGCTGGAGTCATGGGCCTCTCGGCGGCTGCTGTGAAGGCTCGAGTGTTCTACGGACGAAAGAAATTGCGGGCTGTTTTGAAGCTTTATTTCGAGTCCCCACGAACGTACCGAAACCAAGCGCGGCGACCGAGCGGAGGCGAACGGCGTCTCGCGCCAGCCACTTTTCTCCGGAGCATGTGATTAGAGGGGAGACAGGCACTCGAGTGCCGACGGTCGCGCCGGTGAAACGTACCATCCCCGAATCGAGTTGAACGACAGCCGTGCACTAGATTCGGCGGGAAGCAACCTTCAAGGAGGAGCAGAGTCATGAAATCGCGAAACACGGTTATGAACATAGAAGGCGCAGGCAAGGCGGCATCGAGGATCGTATTTCTATCGGATATCGAAGAGGAAGAAAGAAGGCGCAGTGTGCCGACTTCAGAGGAAATCCGTCAGCGTGCATTTGAGCTCTACATCGAGCGCGGCAGAATTCACTGTTGCGATCTGGACGACTGGCTGCAGGCGGAACGTGAGCTCGAGGAAAAATACAAAGAGATCGCAAAAGGAGGTGAGCTACGCCGTTGAAAACTACGACATCCCGCAATCGAGGAGTAATTCAAGATCGAGTCCATTCTTGTGAATTGAATCGTGAGCCGTGCAGCTCTAAACGTCGATGCCGATCCTGTTCTTAAATCTCGCCTCTATGTCCCTGGAAGCAGTAAATACTGCCTTAGCCGGGCGCGGTTATGAAATCGTTACCAGGGCTGGGCTAACTGTCGAGGAAGTCCTGGCGCTATCTCCCGAGGTCGTTGTAACCGAAGCAACCCCTTCTGACCTGAGTTGCTGTGAGCTTATCACCCAGCTCAAGTCCCAGACCGACACCAGGTCATCGCTCAAAATCGTGATGATTGTGCATGGCGGGGCACTCGCGCGAGCCCGTGCGCTGGACCTTGGCACAGACGACGTCGTTTCTTTTCCGTTCAATCCAGTGGAGTTCGCCGCAAAGATTAGGACATTGTTTCGGGAGCGTGAAGAACTCAAGACGATTCTCAATCATGCCGCGCAGGGAGGACGCCACGCGGACGTCGCCGGGGAATCACTGAGCGGAGTGAGTAAGCGCCGTTTCTGGCCGATCCCGGCGCTTTTCGCACTTAGCGCCGCGGCCGTTCTCGCATCAGTCCTCATGGCCTTCTCAACCCGTAGCAGCCACAAGGCCACGCTGCAGCTCCGAGCGGAAATTGTGCGCTTGAACAACGGTCTACAATCACAGGGTGATTCGCTACGTCGTGCAGAGCGAACAGGCAGTTCTGCGGACGCAAACTCGCCCTCTGCCTCCGGGGAACGAGATTCTCTAAAGGCACGATCTGAAGATCTTCGCAAGAAAGTGGCTGCCTCCGATGGTGCTGATGCCGATTTGCTGAGGCGGCAACTTGTGGACACGCAGAATCGCCTCTCCTTGCTGGAACAAGAAGGCAAGATCGCAGAGACCATTGTTCATAAGTATGGACCGAGCGTTTGCTTGCTCCATGTTGTAGTGAGATTTCTGGACAAATCAGGGAGACCGCTCCGAGTGGTGGTAGACGCGACGGGCAAGCCCAAAGTCGACGAGAAAAGTATGGCACAGCTCGAGGTAGGCGCTAGTGGACCTCCTGTTGAGATCCATGCCTTTGGTAGTGGTTTTCTCGCAGGAGGCGATGGAATCATTGTTACCAATCATCATGTAGTGGAACCGTGGTGGCATGACGATGAACTGAAGCAGCTCCTCGACCACGGCGTTAAGGCCTACGTCCAGGCGTACGAAGCGTACTTCCCAGGAAGGTCTGCGGCTATTCGGGCCAGGCTGGGTCGAATTTCATCCGAGGCTGATTTGGCGACGCTCAAACTCGAGGACCCGGCGCCGCCACGTGCGGAGCTGCTGGAACTTGACGATCGAAGTGAGGCTAGCGTGACGGGAGGCCCAGTAGTCTTGATCGGCTACCCTACGGGGGTAGAAGGCATTCTGGCGAGAGCGGAACCGGAGGTTGCGCAGAAGATTGCAGGCGGTACTCAGAACGTCGCTATCGTCATGTCGCAGCTCGCCTCGCAACACCTTATCCGGCCCATCACCACACAAGGACATATAGGGGACGTCCTTAAGGATAAGATCGTTTATGATGCCGCGACGACATCGGGCGGTTCGGGCGGGCCGCTCTTTAACCACAACGGGAAAGTGATTGGAATAAACCTGGCAGTGATCAAGGACTTCGGAGGCTCGAATCTTGCCGTTCCCTCCAGATATGCAACCGACCTGCTTAGGTGATGCAACCATGTCTAACTACCTTGATTTAGGCGGGTCTTGGTACGGGCTGTGGGATAGAAGACCACCCCGAACTACAAAGTCCCGCGGAATGATCGCGTTGCAGCCGGGCGCGATGCGGTCTCTCGGGGATGAGGTGGTAGCGCCCGGATTATCATATATTGTTACGCGAGAGTCTGCGGGTTCCGCGCGGGCCGCCATAAGGCAAGCATGACACCGATACCGCAGCCGCAAGTCGATATGACGGACCAGGAACTGATCCGCAGAGTGCGAGAGGGCGATAAGGAAGCCTTCCACGGTTTGGTCCGCCCTTACGAGCGAGCGGTGCTCTTTGCGGCAAGGTCGGTGCTGAACAACGACGCGGATGCCGAAGAGGCCGCGCAAGAGGCGGTGTTGAAGGCATTTATGCACATCGAAGAGTTTCGTGGCGAGAGCAAGTTCAGCACCTGGCTGGTCCAGATCGCCATCAATGAGGCTCGTATGAAGCTCCGCAAAGCGCATCGGGAACTCTACGAATCGCTGGACGAGTCCACTGCCGATGAGCAGGGCGATTACTGGCCCAAAGATTTTGCCGACTGGAGGGAAATCCCGATCGAGACTCTCGAGCGAAAGGAACTCCGCGAAGCGCTCAGCAAAGCGTTGGCGTCGCTGGAGCCGAAGTACCGTCAGGTCCTCGTATTGCGCGATATTCAGCATTTCAGCGTAGCTGAAACCGCCGAGGCCTTGGGCCTCAGCGGAGAAGCCGTGAGGACGCGGTTACATCGGGCACGATTGCGGATGCGAGACGCCTTAGCCCCGGGCTTCGGCAGTGAATGGATACGCGGCCGCGGGCGGGAGAAAGTACGGCCATCGGAAGTAGGTCGTGTTGGAGCAGACATGACGGTTATTGAAATAAGTTGCGTTGAGGTATGGCGGGAGATCTCCAACTTCCTGGAGCAATCGGTGGATCCCGACCTGCGAGCGCGGATGGAAGCCCATTTCGCGGTGTGCAGTAACTGCAAAGCCGTTCTCGATGGCACAAAGAATGTCGTGAAGTTGATCGGTGACGAGCAAGCGTTTGACGTGCCCGCCGGATTTAGCGAACACCTTTTCAGTAAGCTCCGCTGATCAGACCGCTGTTGGCATCTGGCTCGGCAGGCCGTTGCTCATGTACATCCAAAGCTTCCACTCGCCTCTCTCGTTTTTCCGCCAAACATTCGCATAGCGGTCTTTCACGATGACCTGCGAGCCGCCATCGCGAGGAGTCTTTCTCCACGTACGCCAGCCGTAGTCCCAGGCAACGCTGTCTTGAATCCGAATTTCGATGATAATGGGAACCAACTGCACGTAATAGTGGGCTGTGAGTTCTCGAAATTGCGTACCGATGGCGTCTGCGGCGCCAGGCCCGTTCGCGGAGCTGACTCCATCCGGCATATAAACGAACTCTGGATCGAGTAATGCGATCAGCCGTTCTGGATTGCCCGAATTGAAGGCCTCGCGAAATTCTGTTTCGCCAAAATTGATCGCGTAAATATCGTCCATGTTGCACCTAAGATAATTGGGCGTCGTCGGACACGTCAAGTAGATGCAAAGCCGCTGCGCTTCGACTCATCAATCCAATTCAATGTGCGAGACGACACTCCCGCTGTGGGTTACGCGCTTATTCGATCCGCAACTCTCCGCCTAGCTCTCGTCTTGTCACGTTTTCGACCGTCACACATCGGACGAACGTACGAAGAAATTCGCTAGTGCAGGCGAATCTGATCTGCCCTGCAGCTTAGATAGAGGCCCTACACCAGCAACCTAAACGAGAATCAACGGGTCTGGCATCAGCCTAGCGCTTTCACCGTCGTTCGACAGGAAAGCAGATGAGAGGAGAAAAATCCCATGACGTCGGTTCTGAGTTTCGTTCGCAAGTGGAACGGGTGGTATCGCATTCTGCGCCACCGCAAGGGATTTGGACGGTTTGATTCCGTGCGCTATGGGCTCTGGCTGACGCGCGGTTGAAGGAGAGAATTCATCATGGCGCGAATGGAAATCTCGAATGGAAGCTCCGATTTGCGAACGCATTTGGAAACAACACGCGGAGGCCGAAATCTGCTCGAAGTCGACGCTTGGATACCAAGCGAAGTTAAAGCCATCTCGCCGCTGGTGGAACGGCTGATGCGCCTCATCGAAGAGTCGCATTGCATCACGGGCGAGGAACACGCGGTCCAATTGGCGCTCCGGGAAGCGCTGAATAACGCCGTGGTTCATGGCAACCGGCTGGATGCTCGCAAATTAGTTCACGTCCGTGTCCACTGCAGGGTCGGGAAGGTAATCTCCCTGATTGTTTCAGACCAGGGTCAAGGCTTTGATGCGCGCACCATTCCTGATCCATTGGCTGTAGAGAATCTTGAAGCTGACCACGGACGTGGCATCCACATCATGAAGTTGGCGATGGACGAAGTCTCGTTCCAGCAGGGAGGCACCGAGGTTCACATGTGCAAGAGGCTAGCTCGCAATGCAAGAGGCGATGCGCGAAACGACTCGCGCGGTTCTTAGGAGGGGTTATGGCCACTGATCTGATTTCGCTTATTGGTCCCACGCAAGACGGATCCGCAAGAAAAACCGCTGGATCGCTCCGTATCAGTCCGACCGTGAAGAATGATGTGTTTCTAAAGGCGCTATTGGGGACGCCTACGACAGAGCAAGCGCGACGGAGCCCTCTGCCGTGGGCCAGCGCGATGGTTTTGCACGTAGTAATTATCGCGGCACTGATCATCGTCCCGCTCTATACTACGGGGAGAATTCACCTGAATGAATACAACGAGGTGCCGTTGGTGGCTCCGCCGCCCTTGGCACCGCCCCCGGCGCCTGCGGCAGGCGCAGTCGCGCCGCATATCACGCACCCAAAAGCGAAGTTGAATTACACCTTGCAAAAATTGACGGCGCCTACGGCGATTCCGAAGAACGTTTCCGTAGGCTCGGAGGATGCCGCCGAAACAGCTCCTGATTTGAGAGGCGTCCCTGGTGGTGTTCCCGGCGGAGCGGTTGGCGGGGTAGTTGGAGGCGTCATTGGCGGAACGGGAACGTCGGCGCCAGCCCCTCCCCCAGTGCTGCGAGCTACACCCAAAATCCTCCGGGTTGGTTCAGGGATCAAAGCCCCTCGACAGACGTACAACATCGATCCCGTCTATCCGGTGCTGGCTCTTGAAACACGCATTTCGGGCACTGTGTTGATCGACGCGGTTATCGACGAGCGAGGGAATGTGGTCCAAACACACGTTGTGAGCGGGCACCCACTGCTGATAGCTGCGGCGTTGAGGGCCGTGCAGCAGTGGAAGTATGAGCCAACTTCTCTGAACGGCCAGCCGATTTCGGTTGAGTTACAGCTACAGGTGCACTTCCACCCTAAGTCGTAAGAAGCAAGTTCCACGGTGGCGGGAAATGCCTGCTGGCCATCAAAGATCGAACTTCCACTGCAACACGGTTCAGGAGACCGTAGGCGAAAGGGCACGGTGGGCTGTCCGGGTCAGGGAGTTCGGGAAGGAACTAAGCGTTGGGATCGTGCGAGCGCGGTCAGGCTTTAGACAATTCAGATCGAGTCTGACCTCCTCCCCCGCCAGTCGAAGTAACACAATGATTGAATTTTTCATTTGGGGAGGTTGGATACTTGGACAAAGCCTGTATTGGTCTTTTTTCAGGTACCAAACTGAGGTCGTCGTCTGTGACGAATACAGGAAAGCCTACTTGCTGAAGTATCGGACCACGAGAGTGGCACCTCCATCCACGCCGAGCCAGATCGGAAGAGGTCGCTGATATGGCCGTGGATATACCGCTTACCCCGTAAGAGGCGCTCGGTGGTGACCAGCCCAATGAACGTGAGTGTTTTCTCGAATTTTTAGGAGCAGTTCCAGTTTGTTCGCGAAAAGAGAATCGTAATCGGCGAGATCGAGGCCGAACAAAGAAAAGGCTTTCACAAACGATCCGCGCCCCACATCATTTCGGCGCGTCCGCGTGAGAGAAGATCGATGGTTGCGAACTGTTGAAATATGCGCGCCGGATCATTCGCACTCAGAACGGTGACGGCACTGGTGAGACGGATCCTTTCGGTCCTGACTGCCGCTGCGGCCAAGATCGTTTCCGGCGCGGAATCAAGAAACTCCGATCGGTGATGCTCGCCAATCCCAAAGACGTCCAGCCCAACGCGATCCGCACACTCGATTTCGTCGAGAAGGTGGCTCAAGGCGATCTGCTGGGCCGAGATTCTCACCCGTCAGGGTGTCCGGTGCCGCGGCCACAACCGATTTGCATAACCCTGCTCCGGTCATTCTTAAAAAGGTCACGATGAAGTTGCTTCGATCGTGCTCGAAAGTTCGCTCGGATTGACGAGCGGAACGAGAGACCCACAAGTCTATCGACGCCACTCTCCCACGAAGACCGTTCTGAGTGAGCGTGCCACTCCTTTGCAGTTCCGTGGCACGGCAAAGTCCAGCTCAGGGTAGCTTGTCGAAAAAAAGATAAACGGCGGCAATCCGACCGTCCCGGGCAATGATGAAATCAGTCCCCGCGTATGCTGGCGCCTCACCAGGGCGGCCTGATACCCATCGGATCCGCCCGCCATCGCCCAATTCTTCCGGCGGGGCAATTGGCTGATATCGAAAGTCAGGGTGAGTAGCCTTGATCGCACCCGCCACGCGCTCGATCTCGTCGCGGCCACGGTAGACGCCCCTGGGTTCGTAGAACACGCAATCTTCGGTGAAGATCTCGTCGATGGCCGCGCGCCGACGTGCGGCGTCGTTTTCACCGAAGACGTCGTCAAGATTGCGGGTCAGCAAGATCGATATGCTGCACGACATGTGCTTGTCTCCTCCCGGCACCAAGCGCGGATTGCGATATCTCACCCTATAAAATCACAGCCGCTTCCTCAAAATTCAGCCGGGGATTGCGCGGGTACACCTTGCTTCGATCTCCATAGCCCAGGTTGCAGAGAAGATTGACCTTCCACTTGCCGTCAGGAAAGAATTCCCCATTCAGTTTGCCCACGTCGAAACCGGACATCGGTCCGCAGTCCAACCCCAAAGCGCGCGCGGCCAAAATGAAATAAGCGGCTTGCAGCGAGCTGTTGCGAAAAGCGGTCTCGTGGATGAGCGGCTGATTCCCGACGAAAAAGGAGCGCATGTCCGCATGCGGAAAGAGCCTAGAAATACGCCATGCGCCCCTTCAAATGCGGCCGTGAGGGTTTCGGGGCGATTCAAGTCCGCTTGGACGACTTCGTCGGCGAGTTCGCGATGCTTGGCCGGATTGCGAGTCAGGGCGCGTACCTTGAATCGATTGCCGGCTTGAAGGGCGCGTACTACGGAGCCTCCTTGTTGCCCCGTTGCGCCGATTACGGCGATGACCTTCTTATTTGTACGTTCCATATGCAGTGTGCCTCTCTTTCGCCGTCTATTGATGTAAAGTCTATTGATATAGATATATTCTAATGGACATCGGTTATACAAAAGAGCAAAATAGTTTCGTCATGGCCAAGACCTTCGCGAGACCCGGTTCACTGTTGGCTGGTATTGGTGAAGGCCTTTCAGGCGGCTTCGAAATATCTCTATGCGGGACTAGCGGAGACTGGAATCGACGACACCGATTTCCGGATCCTTGAGGCCCTCTTGAACAAAGGACCATTACCGGTGAATGCGATCGGCCCAAAAGTGTTTCTGACCCCCGGTTCGATCAGCACGGCCGTTCAGTTGGTTAGAACGCCTGCCTGTCACTCAGGAGGTCGCGGGTTTGAGTCCCGTCGCTCCGGCCATTTGATCACGCGGCAACAACACTGGTGGCGCGAAGAGTTTTGATATCGCGCATTGGCGGTTGGCCGAAGAATCGACTGTACTCGCGGCTGAATTGACTCACACTCTCGTAGCCAACCTCGTACCCAGCGCTTGTGGCATCGAGACCGTCCATCAACATTCGCTGGCGCGCGGTCTGGAGCCGCAATTGTTTCTGATACTGCAGCGGGCTCATTGCGGTAAGCGCGCGGAACTGATGATGGAGGGTGGAAACGCCCATCCTTGCGGTCGATGCGAGTTCTTCCATATGCAAAGGCTTGGCAAAGTTGGCTCTCAGCCAGGCAATAGCTCTTGTTGTTCTTTGACTCAGATCGCCACTCGTCGCGATGGCGCGTAGCCGTTCCGCCTGCGGCGTCCTAAGGATGCGGTACAGGATTTCACGCTGAATCAAGTGGCTGAGGAATGGAATGTCCTCAGGCGTCTCAAGAAGATCAAGCAACCGGCTACATGCGCTTAGCAATCCGAGAGTCGTCTCACCGACCGCGAACCCTTGACGGTGCGATGAATCCTTAGTTTCGGGCACGTCGTCACGGCTGAGAACCTCCCGGACCGTCGGCATGTCGAGGCTTAGAAACATACAGAGCAACGGCACTTTCTCGGAGGCCTCAACGATCTGGCTTTCCGCAGGCACGTCGATCGATGACAACAGAAACGATGATCCATCACACAAATACTCCGTGCCTCCGAGATTGATCCGCTTCCGTCCCTGCACAAAGATACTGAGACTCGGCTCATAGGATGCTCGATAGCAGGGAGTCGGCGACGTACGGTGGTAAAGGATCAGTCCTGGTATAGCAGTCTTGTGTTCCCCTTCCTTTCTCGTACGCGCAGCAATCCGCTGCGCCAATGATCGCCTCATCTCGATCACCACTGGATCGGGAGCCTCCGTTTTTCTCGTTCCCCTCGCCATCTCGCGCTCCTCCCTCAAAACTAGCGTACCGCGAGGCAACCCTCTGCGTGCACGAAATTAAGATTCCAAGCAGGATTAGGCAAAGAATTGGCAGGATCGGGAAAGCGCCCGGAGGCTTTGCTGGATAGCCTTGGAAGGTACGAGAA